>Ga0265294_10005612_pt1 | contig 15284 bp, 23 predicted proteins | sample MunlanPumphouse3_FD_192504 | JGI IMG/M metagenome (GOLD analysis project Ga0265294, IMG submission 192504) | Groundwater microbial communities from a municipal landfill in Southern Ontario, Canada - Pumphouse #3 | ecosystem: Environmental > Aquatic > Deep subsurface > Groundwater | place... | reverse complement strand
CATCTATGCAGAATTCCAATTCTATATTAGCTGCGTGTATATATGCTCTCGGCGGAAATAAAGATGAGGCAAAGACTTTGCTGAATACCTTGGGCCCGCGGCGGGAGGAGGATGAATAGTATGGTATTGTTTTTTATGTTGTTGATTCTATTCATCCTTATAGTCGTTGTATCTACACTTAATTTTATTCAGTTCAATAAATGTTTAGATGTATGCAAAAAAAGCATTTCACAGTCTGCGTCCCCAGCTTTTACTACTAATATAACGAGATACGATTTAGACCTGTTAAATAGAATTTTAGGAGACGGGAGGAAGGAGGCAAAGAGCGTAAATGATGGATAGGGTTGGATTAGTATTGTTATTAGATTGCATCACTCCACTACTTATAGTAGCATGCAGCACCTTCCTCAGTTATGTATCGTTACGCCGCTGGCTGAAAGAACCCTATAATCACGAGCAAATATTTTATTGGGGGATAAGTTTTGCTATTATAGCATTTACTTTTACGAACGCACTTATTTCACTTTATACAGCTGCAGGAATAAAGAATAGTCTAGTGATGCATATATGGATTGGCTTGGCGTTGTGGTTCCAACTATTCGCAATAGCCGCAGTTCGAGATAATCGACCATTAGAACGAAAGAAATTAAGATTGAGTATGTGGTCAGCTTTTTTCATAATACTCACTGTATTAGTAGTATTAGCAACAGGCGAGAAAGAATATTCAACCTTACCGATGGGCATATTTGAAATGCAAATACTCTCAAATCGGCCTTTAGATGTATTCTTTGAATTATTGTATGCAGCAGCAGCCCTCGGCATATTAGTATATTTGATGCCCATAAGAAACATACTGTACTCGTATTTTTCAATGTATTTAGCATTCTTAATATTATTAGCAAGTCGTATCATAAACATACTAAATATAGTAGTATTTAATTTTAGTAATTTCTATACTATGGTGACTGAATGGGTTTTAGTTGTAATTGCTTTCGTTTATTTGACAGTTTCTGTATATAGGTTAATCAATGAAAGTAAATAAAAAAATAAGGCGCACAATGCGCCTTATTTTAATGCCCTATAATAGCATATTTCACAAGCTCTTCTATCCTACTGTTTAGCCAATCGCACAAAGCATCATCTGGCATCATTTTATATGCCTCCTCGAATTTCTGCGTGTGATTCCTTTTGTCTTCTACAAGCATTTCAAAGTCTTTCAATGGAAACGAACCTTGTCTGATTTCCATCATTAAATCTCGGTCAGGCCCGTCTTCGTATGTAATGGCTGACTTGAAGTGCATGAAGTCGCGAGCACAGTAGCGCTCTAAAAAATCTAAACAGCGATAGCAGTGTTGCGCCTGTTTCGTATCGTATCCATACCTTTCCACTAGACACTGGGTACCTTCAGTGCCCTTTTCCAAAAGCTTGAATTTATTGAAATACATACCGATACATGCATTCCAGAGATATGGCAGATTCATTCTGGCTAAACTATCACGCCGATTTAAAATATTACCCATGATCATCTCTACGGTGTTTTCCGACCCAATATGGCAGATTTTTAATTCTTCCGAAAACAATGCTTCAATAAAATTAAGATTAGATTTCCACAGCAATCTCGGGAGTTTCCGGATATCGTGAACACTGTAATCTAAATCAACGCCAGTATGTGATTTAGAATATTGGCTGCCGTCGTATAAGTCTTTAAATGTAGGCGCCACGAACACTTTGTAATCAGTGTCCGAGTCCTCCGTATTTAGATTATAATTATGACTTCCAACCAAACACCAATACACAGGCTCACGTGCTAGACTTTCAAACTCTATCATACGAAACCTCCTAGTAACCAGTAATAAAGGATTTAGCTAAATCCTTTATTACCCAGTATTCCGGGTTAGATATGTACATTGTGCCACGAATTATTAACAATGTACCCATTATGAGAAGACACAATATCCCCGCCCAAATAAAAAACCGGTCTATCTCAGCGTCATCATACGTAGGATCAAGTATGACGTAATCACCGTCTTCATCTTTAGCCAGTAGTTTCATAGTAAACCACACTGCTAAAACTAAGAACAATGTACCGAAACCTAAATCTAAGGCGCCGAAAGTAATAGTCTGTTTTAGATATATTTGCCAGACATGTGTTGCTGGCTCTGCCATCTTTCCACTCAACTCAGTTAACAATGTCATGATTGCATCAGTGTTCATTTATTTACCTCCTTTTATGAGATGTAGTTAATCAAACAGTTTCCCAAGCTTCATATTTTGTCGTCGTTTTCTCGGCCACGATTCCTAAATCATTGCGAGATTTTCCGCATTGTTTGCATTTCATATCAGGGATAACTTGATCGTGAAAATATCTATCGTCATACCCTTTTATGCCTTGTGCTATATGACCACAAGCCTCACATTCAAAATCAGCTGAGAAATCCCTTCTGTGCTGCCTTATTTTTCGGACTATTTTCATCTTGTTACTTCCTCCTGTCATCTTTATATAATTTGTGACTACACAACACTTACCGGCTAAGCTTGGTTTCTATAATAGTTTTTATAGAAACCAAGCTATTATATGCCAGCGTACCTATTTGTCGAACGCTTTCTTCCGACCACGTTCTATATGTAGCTACCTCGGTCAGCATGAGGACTAAGTCTGTGATTAAATCACCCAGTTTATTCAGGTTTTTATGCCTTTCCTCGTCTATTTGTACGTAACCGCAGGGCTCTATGTCACCTATTAGCTTCATTACAACATTGCGCACAGTAAATAGATCATTCTGGTGGTGATCAGGGGATTTAGGAACTGCCTCTTCATCGATTAATGATAAGTATTTCGATTCGACATACCAGCAATGTCCTACTTTTCTGTTGTCACCACTGTGTCCATCAATATACTCATCGAATTCTACGCCTGCCAATATATCACCGTCGAAATGGGGTATAGTTTCAAAAACAGTGCCAATCTTCCCTGGTATATTGGGATTTCCATACGCTGAGGTAGGAATTACTCTATCTCCCACTTCAAATTTAATTGGTAGGTCACGAATTACAGCTGCTAATAAGGCGCGATTTGTGGGGTGGGTAGAATGATTCCATTGATGATATACCCCTCCCAAACAGTAATTTACGGTCCCCGGACTTAACTCCGGCGGCACTTTAAATTGCACGGGGCACACAGAGCACCTTCCCTGTTTGTCATAATTACATAAAAAGCAAAGTGAAGGTATTTGAGGGTAGTCACTCCACCCAGGCCAATCTGCCTTGTCCGCATCAGGATTTTGAGCCAGCCAGTCCCATAACTCTCTATGTAGTTCGATTGTTTTCGCCTTACTTAGTTTCATTTATTTACCTCCTGTCTCCTATTTATTCTTCCTCATTACATCTACACGCAACGTATCCTTCTATATCTCCGGACGCGATTCCACCGCAAACAGCACACCTATTTAGTATCTCTGCAAACATTTGTTCTAGTGGCCAAATATCCTTTTCAAATAGGTGCTCTATCGTTCAAGATTTTCCATTACAGTTTCCTCCATAGCTTGGATTATAAGGGAGTTGAAGCACAGAATCATGTGCTTGCTCTACTAGTGCGTGAAGCTGATCAAACACCCTGTGCAATTTAAACAGCAAATCTTTTTTTTACTGCGGTATTATTAGCAATAGTTCTATGAAGTTTATTTTTTCGGTATATATCCTCCAAAGAGGGTATTGCTGGATACGTGTTGTCAGTGTAAAATCTGCGCCCATCGCAATTCAAAGCCCTGCCCCTTGGATTGTCTTTTGCTATATTAAACTCACACTCGATGAAATGCCCTAGTGTGCCCCTTTCTATTAACCAGCAGTACGTAGGTTTTCCATTTATTCCAAACTCTATACTATTAATCACCGTTTACCTCCTTTTCTCTCAATTAAAAAAACGCACATGCCCCACTCATCGATGTGCGTTACAATAATTCTAAGAAATCGGAGTAACGGCTTCTGTGTTTCCCGCTTTCTCTGCAACCTCCGATTTCTTGTTCCCTTTCTTAGAAGCTTGCTTTCTATTTACTAGGGGGTAGGTAGTTTGTTTCTCATTCTCTGTACTATCTACCTCTACATCAAGCAAGCTCATCAGTAACTCTAAAAACGACACATTCATTCTTAGAGTATCCACCATTATTTTTATAGAACCACTCCTCTCCTACATACTATATACCTTATACCTAATTATCATGGTAACTTGTCGAACATCTTGCTACTATTTATTCCCATGATTTGTTCTAACTCAGACAGCGAAGCAACGCCGCGTACTCTGACTCTAGAATCGCCATATCTGCTAATGTAATGCCGCTGTCTGTCCCTAGCATCATCTTCGAAGTATTTCACGTTTAGATCTTTTATATCTTTGACTATAGCTACTTTACCCATGACTTGAGAAAGTACACGTCCTACACGCTGCGGAGCCCTTATTTTAGAAGAGCCAGAAGCAGCTAAAATAAGGCCTGAAGCACGATGTAAATCCTGTGCAGTATCGAATACTGTGCTTCCTATTAACACATCGTACTTACCCGCATTAAATTCGTCCCGTAGTTTAATCCTATCTAAACCACTCTTTAGTTCCCCACTAATAAACTCTACTCTTTTTAAACCCGCACTAATCAGCTTTTCTTTTAGTAAATTTCCATGGTCAATACGACGAACGATTATTAACGTTGGGTGCCCTGTATCTAATAATTTTAATGCTTCGTCTACTATCAGGTTATTACGTTCATCATTGAATGTAATGCATTCATCGTAGAATTCACTGTACTGTAAACCGGTAGCATTCTTATTAAACAGCTTGTGGTCAAAGGGAATCATCTCGATATCAACGTCAGCGATGTAGCCCTCGTCGATCATGTCTTCTTCTGTCAACTTATAAATGAGCGGCCCTGAAGCTGCCTGCAGCTCTAGGTCTGCGCCGTCATTCCTTTCTGCAGTAGCAGACATGAATAACCTATATGGAGCTTCACATTGATACAGTACCTTCTTATACTCTCCAGGACCGAAGAACTGAGTTTCATCGACTATCACGTATTTAACAACTTCATGCAGATACTTTTGCATTGTGTAATCTTTAAGCCTAGCAGCCAGAGAATCGATGCAGGCTACTGTTAAGGGTCTGTAAGTACACTCGCCTCCGCCGATGACGCCTATCTCGCCAACACCGTCAAGGAATTGATAAAATATACTCTTAGCGTCGTATATTAGATCTAATTGGTGTGCGACGAATAATGTGGGTACGCCGAACCCGGCTATAGTAGCAGATGCAACTACAGTAGTTTTACCAAACCTTGTTGGTAATTGAAGTAATCCGCGTTTTACTAGCATCGATGCATGAATAGCCTCAATGTGGCGCTGACGTAATCGTACATCCTCTTTTAGCCACCAATCAAATTGTTTTTCCGGCCAACTAAAATGCATACTTTGTTTGTACGGAATACCGTGTCTGTTCAGCACATCCCTTACATTAGCTAACAGCCCTGTGGGGAACTTGCCGTTCTTATAGAGGTGAATTATGCCGTCCCACCGGTGCTGTTTAAACGCTTTGGAAAAAGGAGCGTTCTTAGGAAAATATGAGCACACTCTATCTATCTCTTTCCATGGCACGTAATTTCCACCTCTTATTTGAGACCACACCGGCCAGATATCAATTAAAACACCGCCGTTACCCCAACCTGTATTTTCTGAATTATTCAATGCCAAGAAATCACTCCTCATAAATAAAAAAGAGAGCTATAAGCTCTCTTTTAAGATAATGTTATTTAACATTACGTACCAAAGAATCTATCTCTTTAGCTAAATAGGACAGGAATGCTGATAGTCCTATCAAGAAGGCTACCCTGACAAATTCAGGTACTTCGCCTTTCTTATCATCTTTGACGACATTCATATTTACTACTTTAGTACCTTTAGTGTCTTTAGGATCTAGTGTCATAGAAATTACCTCCCACAGGATATAACTTATTTTCATATATTATATCCTACAGGAATTTCGAAAGTCAACTACAGTAATTCGTATGGGACTTCCCTGTCCCGTGCCCAGTTTAACACCATTGTAGTTAGTATCCGCAAGGCGCCGCTCATAACAATTGCCGTTAATTGGTATTTTGTATGGTCTGACACAGCCGGCAATTTCCTAGTAGGCGCGGGATAGTGCTGCTGTTGAGAGCTGTTGCTAAATTGTACGGTTTCTCCTGCCTGTTCAAATATAGAAGCCGACGGAGGCGGAGGATTACCGCTAAATACGCCAAATGCTAGACTCATTGTTTGCGGTATCTCTACCACCACTTGTTCAGTCATGCTATCTACCTCCGGCCTCTCATTGTTTTCTTTATTTTTGGGAGTATTTTTATATACAGATACCAGCATTTTCCTATAGAATGAGTCGGACATCTGGTTGTATCCAGATGTCTCATAGGAACTTAATGAGGGCCTGTAGTACCTCCTTGGTACAGGGTCATCGTATTTCCTGCTGCTTTCAAACAACGGAACACTTACATTCTGCTGACTGGGTCTGTATCTCTTAGCTGGATCAGAATCCCAGAAACTCGTTGTGTGAGAATTCCCCTTACCTTCAAGTCTTTCTATAGACTCAATTGCTGCAGCGTTTATTGCCTCCAATTCTTCTAAATCATTGGCCATGAATTCCCTCCTAGCATTAAAAATTATTATAGTTACCTATTATATATCTTATACCACCTGAATGGGCGGAGCGCAGAAAATCGGGCTTTCTTTGCTGTGTTCATTATATTCGGACTGTTATCACCTAGAACTAAAACTATCCCAGTGACCGTTGCTTTTGAGAATTTCAACTATTTCAGGGGCATACGGTTCGTCGGTATTAATTACCAAATACACATTTAATCGATTTTTGCCAGTTTGTTCGCGGCAGTCGCCTATGGTTTCCAACAGTTTGTACAAACTGGTCTACCATGGTCGTCTAAGTATCTTTTTATATCGTCTGTTTTAATAACTACAAATTTATCTAGTTTTCCCCCGTCTAAAAAATCGCCCATAACAAACTTTCCTCCTGTCATCGTGTACTAAATTCCATCGCCTCAAAGAAAGCGTCTAACTCGGGATTAATCTCGGGGATACGTAATTCCAACATGTCTATACGGATATTTATCGGCCGTGTTATAAATCGTACTAAATCAAACGATTTATTTAGTTCGGCCATATTTTCTCGTATTAGTCTTCCAGCGCGCGCCGGCTCTAACGCCTCCTCTTCAGCCAGCTTAACAATAGTATCAAGGTCGCCGTATCTATTTAACAGCTTAGACGCAGTGACCTTGCCTATTCCCGGCACACCCTTGACATTATCAGACGGGTCGCCGGAAAGGGCCTTAAAAAAGCCTACCTGCTCCGGGAGTACTCCTAACATGTCTACTACCCCAGCGCTGTCTACAAGCTGTCCTGAGCCGACTGAGTAGGCAATGCGAACGGATGGGCAGCAAAGACGGAATAGGTCCTTGTCTCTGGTAGCTATGATTATGGGCATTGCTTCGTTAAAAGCAATGGTAAACGATGCAATAATATCATCTGCCTCATAACCCGATTTCCTAAGCATCGGTATATGCATATATTTCAGAAAACGTTCGATGTATTCGAACTGCGAATATAGGGCCTCATCTAGCTCGCGGCGATTGGCTTTGTAGTCTGGGTATGCCTCCTTCCTTTTGTTTTCTTTACTGTCGAATGCTACTAACATGTGTGACGGCTGATAGTCATTCAGTAGTTTGTAGACAGTGTCTACAAATCCTTTCAGCGCATTCGTTGATATCCCCGTCGATGTATACAAGGGAGGCAATGCAAAATATGACGCAGTTATCAACGAGTTACCATCAATTAGAAGTAAAAGATTATCCATGATAGACCTCCTTAAAATAAATAAAAAATGCGAGATAATTATCTCGCATAATATATCTCATCCACTGAGGATGATGTTTACGTTATAAATGCCGTGGAGACTTTTTTGGCAATGTCCCCCTGCAAAACCCGTAAGACTTTAGACAGGAATAAAATCCCCGTGCCCACGATTCCGGCCTGCAACAATTCGCTGAATAATCCCGCAGCGAATTTGACTTTAGTCGCACCATTACTAAACAAACTTACAACGAAATTTCTGACTAAATCCATTACATTACCTCCTATAACATATTAACTATATTTGCTCATTATCTTACTTATACCAGAAAAACAACAAAACAAATTACTACCCCCGCGGGGTAGCATATGTTTAAAATATACGTGCTAAACTTTGTATGTTTTTGTTGCAAATGCGTACACTCCACTACTAAGTAACGACGACGAATAAACTAATAAATCCCTGCCGTAAAATTTACGCCGCTGTGGGCATAGATTCCATGTAATTCGATGTCGCAGACGCCGCGGCAGAAGTTAAGTTAACGATGTTCCGCTGCATGGTTTTTACCATGTTACCAATGAACATCCATACAGTGGACAAAATGCCGATCTGAAGTAACTGGGAAATAAAACTGCCTACAGAAGATCTGGTTAGTCCTCTGATAAAATTTAAAGCCATACTCAACATGCTTATCATCCTCCTTATAATTTTAAATTAGGCAGGGAAATTATTTGGTTATTCTAAAATTAGGCTGCTGCTTGTTGCATGGTATATACCACATTGGCATTTCTTCCCCCAGAGAAAATGCCGCCAAAGAAATCGCGTACGCCATACGCAACTCTGCGAAATACCCCCATGACCGCAGGACCCACGTCCTGCATCAGAAGAGTCTCAAAAGTGTTACGTGCTACGCGACTCACTATGGCAGTTATTCCCAAAAGAGATAAGCCCTTTACGAATCTAAGAGCGAGACGAAGTCTTCCCATCACTACTATATCACCTCCAATACTGTAATGTGAGTAATTATGCATTTACAAAAAGATACATAGAAAGTAAAGCTTTCTATGTATCTTATACCAAACAATTAAACATGTGGTTTAGAACTATACTTCTGTGTGCCCGATTCCACCGCCGCGGTCTCCGCCGACACTATAAACATCGCCCTCAATAATTTCAGCTTTGTAGCGTCTCTGCGGAACTAGCTGGCAAATCTTATCCCCTGTCCTAATTGAATAGATGCCTGGGGTATTATGTTTCTCATTACACCTAAATAACTGTGGATCAGGTATTGTAACAGGCGAAGAGTTATGTATTAAGGCAAACATGATGCCTTTATAATCAGTGTCGATAGTCCCTGGAGCATTAGCTATACGAAGCGGGGTATTCAACGAGATACCACTACGAGGGCGTACATCTAAAAACCATCCGTCAGGCAGCCCAACTCTAAAACCAAGGCAGACCAATTTAGTCTCTCCTGGGTAGATATATACCTCGTCTACTGGTTTGCCCCCGTCTTCAGGGTTGCCATCATACAAGCACGCAAAAGCATCCATACCTGCGTCCCTCGGCGTAGCATACTCTGGTAGTTTTGCTCTTTCGTCTATCCTCTGGATAACAATACTGAGGTCTGCATCTTCAGGTGAATACCTCTCCGTGCCACATTTCTCGCACACCATGTAACGGTTCTGGTTATTAAACCCACACTGCTCACATATCCACATAATATTATTTTCTCCTTTCATTCATCAAATAAAAAGACACACAGAGGATACTCTGTGTGTCTAATATGTATTAGAGACCTTTCAATACTTTTACCGTCTCTAAAACAGTAAGCACTTCTTTATCAATAGTATCAATAAGCATGCCTATGCCTGCGTCGGGATACTCCTCTAATAAAGCAGCACCTAAATCACTGTTAAAACTAGTAAAACCTATGTAATCCTGCGCGTTCTTCTTTTCCACTACATCTAACAAACTAGCGCACGCAGCACTGCCTGGAACTGTTATTACCATATAACGCATAAAACTCCTCCTTCCTATATCTCATCGACTACATCGAGAGCAGCAAATTTTCTGTTAGGGAAATCTACATCCCTGCGCACAGGATTCCAGCTACTAACTTTAGTAAAATACCCGATTATCCTTGTGAGATAGTCATCTATGGGACTTCCACATATTGGACATATTGTACTATTACCGGCAATACTGACGTGACCTTCCTGGCAGACAGCAAATCCGTAGTTAACAGCAAAATGCCCCACACCGTTCTTTAGTGCAACTTCTATGAGTTTACGCATCTGATGTTTATTTTGTATCTTATCACTCATATTTAAGTGTAAAATACCTCCACCAGATAGTAAGCTCATGAATTTACCACTAAGTTTAATTCTTTCTAACATAGTAGCTTCAGCTATGACTGGAATGTACTGGTTCGAATACAAGGCAAAAGGCTGAACATCGCGTCCGAACGTCAGACAGTCTTTTTTAGCTAAAGTTACTGAGGCAGATTCTCCGGGTATTTCCTCACAGTTGAAGTTATACCCAGTTTCATCAGTAAATTCATCTAGTCGTCTCTCTATGTGAGACAGTACCTCTAAAACGAACTGCGTTCCTTCTTCAGAACGAATATCCAATCCCATAAAGTAGCACATTTCGAATACACCAGTTATTCCGACTGTCGAGAAAAAGTGATCTAAAGAGAACCATTTCAAAGGCTCAAAGAACTTTAGGAATCCGTTCCCATTCTCCACACGTTCTTTTAGTAAGTATGCTCTGTGCACAACTAGCAGTTTCTTAGCTGCTTCCAAGCGCGTATCTAATATATGGAAAAATGCCTTTTTATCTTTGTTTGCCTGAATACCAATTTTAGGGAGATTAACAGTAACAACACGGTGACTCCCAATATTCAAACCTCCGTTACCGAAGGTATCTGCTTTGAATTTCATACGTCCAACATCGTTTGCGAGACGACAACAAGATGCTATCTTAGTGCCGTCATTGCCGTAAATATTGAAGACTCCTTTATCTATATTAACCTCGGATAACCAATCTAAGAAGTCTTCATCTACAGGGTTTCTGTTTTCATCCACGTAAATATTAGCTGTTACAACAGGAAATCTATACGGAAGGCCCGATACAGGATCTCCTTTAGCAAACCATTCTCCGAATATCTTTTGAATATGCATAACATATTCCACGTCTATCTGTGTTCCGTCCGGGTAGTAATAGTCCTCCCAGACTTTAGCAAGGTTATTTCTATCGAACAGACTGATGTTTGTGAAGGGCGACTGGGAGCTCACCCTAAACTTGTTATTGTAAATATGTACCATTTTTTGCAGATCATTACATATATCTTTATCCGATTTATTTTCTTTCTTTGCAAACCATGCATAATTAATAAGTACATCAGAAGGAGCTATCATTTTGTTACGCCTTACTCGCGTCCAGTAAGACTCTCCAAGTTTTCCTTGGAGCATCGGACCATATCTTCATAACCAGTAAACTGGTTACCCGAGCGCTTCGGATTCGCTTGAATCCTACTCTACTCCCTTCTACCTTTTATGGTACGGTTTCGATGGCCTCTGAACCTTCCCCATATCCTTAAGACTTAGGGGCTTGGCTGCGTCTGGAGAACTTGCATCCCCGGTTACCCAATCCTCAAGATTTTTATGGTCTCTACCTTTCGGCTGTGCCGCATTCACGCTTGCCGTTTCCAGCTACGTTGTAGCTCTTGAGGCTCTAAGGGCGTTCCCGCAGTTCACTCGGTTTTTATTAAAGTCGGGACCCTAACTCCTTCTTTGATTATAGGATCTAAATATTTATGTATATTCTCATCACTTATAGGTGTAAAATAATTCCACTCCACCAAGACTATCCCGTTAGACGAGCAATAATCTCTTTTAGCTTGATCTCTCGTTTGGGAGTGGTTAAATTCTGTTTCTGCAGTTTCGCTGAAACCTCTAAACATTTTACTGCTGAAATGTTGTGCCCCTTGATATTCTACAGCTAAGTGTGCTGAATCTAGAAAATAATCTAAAAGTAGCTTTCTTCTGGTCAGCGGGTTTCTGAGGCCATGAAATGTTACTTCTCGGACACCACGGACTTTATATATTTCGTCTACACGGGCAAAGAGTATACGCGCTGTTCTACCAGTGCTATTAGCAATCCTTGCTGTAGATAATCCCATAGAACAATATAAATTAGTTATGGATCCAGCCCTGTTTTCTATTACTTTCCGTGTTGTTCCTAAATAATGCGCCAATATTTCCTTAGTGGGCAAAACTTCCGTAGTATTATATATTTCAAGCGTAGCCTCTTTAATATGCTCTAATGAGACATCGGATCTACGATATTCGTTAAAACACTTTCTAGAACAAAACGTGCCGACACCTTCAGTCCTAAGTTTATAACGATATATATAGAATTTAGCTCCGCATACTGTGCAGGCCCTCTCTTCAACTCCATTGCCCGAATTTGGCCGCGGATTATTAACGTGTCCCCATTTAACAGCGCAATTATTTGAACAGAATCTCTTTGATTTCCGATTTTCTGGTACTGAGGCTCCACACAATTCGCAGTAGTGGGTTTGTTTATTAGATTCTTCATGCCGCAGTATTACACCATATTTCCTAGCACAAACTCCAGAGCAAGTTTCCTTCTCTTTCCTATAAAGCGGTATGGGTTCGTTACAATAAGCACATAATTTATCCGATAATATTTTTCGCTTCATAGCTTCTGTTTCCGCTTTCGTTCTCGGTTGTATACCGAAATATTTTCTATACTTACTGACCATGGAGGACGGAATACCTGATATCTCGCTTATCTCCGAATCTGTCCTACAATTATCACTGTATTCCCTCCGTAAGTATGTTTCTAGATTTACACCTATAAGTGCTTCATAGTGCGCTATTTTGTTCTCATCCATTTAAATCACCTCAGAGAACATTATAGCACACTTTTGTTACGAAATCAAGCCCCGACATACTCCTGTGATAAGTCCATAGTAACCTCAGTAACCTGCGCTATAAAGCTATCCGCGCGTTTAGGCGGTTTCGAATATAACTGACCATAAGGGCGGCCCTCGACCATCAAGTTAGCAGTACTAAAGGCCCAACAATAAGGCACTTGAATACCAGTAGGATCATGAAAATAAAGATCCCCGTCCCAAATATATCTTATCAGTTTATTAGCTACTCTGAGGTCGTATGCTTTAACAGCATACTTCCATAACAAATAGTATCCCTCTAACTTCATTATTCCCTTCATAACTTCAGCAGAATAATTGTTCGGGCTAATACTCTCATTAGCGTTTGCATTCTGATCAATAGTAACATCGCTTAGATTCCGTGTGAAATAAGCGTGAGACATTTTACCCACGTCTAACTTATCTCTACTAATACCATCCAAGTCTAACAACTTTGCCCTAACATCAGATAGAGCGTAATTATTATACAAATCATCGAATCTTGGTTCCAGCGTGAGATTAATCTGCATGTATACGACCTCCACGTTTAAAATATTGATTACTAGAAGCCAACTTTAATCCTGTTATGCTATCCTTGTATTCGTTGCCTTCGTCACATGCATTGCTCTCATTGCTGTCCTCGCTTTTCGTTGCTAAATCATGCTCATAGTTGCCGCACTTTATATAATCACATAATCCATGTATTTCCCTAACTTTAGGAGTATCAAAATCTAAACCAGTGTATACCCAAATGGATACGTTCATCCATTGTAACGCCTCAAGTAAACTTAGTAAGCCTTCCAGTTGATCTGTAGGCTCACCACCGAGGATACACACAGCATCGATTAATTCCAAGTGTTTCTTTATATCATTAACTACATCGTCGATCAATGTAGCCGTACCAACGTCCTCGTCCCACAACTCTGGGTTGTGGCAATGAGAACATCTAATAGAACAACCGGTAAAATATATGTTATACGATATGCCTGTAGTTTCACAGAATGCTAAATTATGTTGTGCTTGAGAGAGTATTTTTATATGCATAGAACATCTCCTTTTACGTGGAAAAAAGAGAGCGCATAGCGCTCAAGTTTCGTGCCTGAGATTAGTCCTCAAGCTTCTCCGCCTTATCGGCTATTTTCTCTGCTGCTTTCTCCGCCAGTGCGTCAACCTTCTTGGTGGTTGCCATAACCTGTTCACGCAGTTCATGGTCAGGAGAGTCGTCTTTCTTCAACAGCTTTGCAGTCTGGGTTCTAGCGGCCTCTGCGATAGCACTCTTCTGGATTTTATTTTTTGACCAGAGGCACATTTTCCGCCCAAACAGCTCCCATCCTACGATGGAGAGTATGCCAACACCAACAGCGCCTTGTGTATTATTCTTACACACATCAGCGGTACTACCAATAAAACCTTTTCCAGCATTAATAGCTCCTTCTAACATATAGAAATACCTCCTTTATTATGATCCATTTTATCAACATTGTTCTACTTAACTAATACCATAAAAAGGAGGCACTGTCCGACATTTATATGTCATCGAAGGTTGGGTCTTGATTGGCATCAGCCTGGGCATTTAAAACAGCAGAAACTTCGTCTTCTGGGAAAAAGTCCGTAAGGTAATACTTATAGACATTAACTTTTAAACGAGTATTTCCATTATATTCTTTTATTAAAGCTTCATCATCAAGTGATACTGTTGTACGACGTTTTCTAGCATACATGTCTCTAGGAGAGACACGACGGACGAAGGTATTTATCTGCCTACTATCAACGTTTACCCCTCCGACAACTTCTTCCATAAATGTCTTAATATGCACAACGTCTAACTCAAACCACCCCTCTTCGTAATTAATTGCGATAGGATTACGATACTTATGGAGATTAGGAGAGATATAGTTAGGCTCTCTGATTCCCATAATTTCCTGCGCAATGTCATGGAGGATATCATCTAAAGCACCTTCAGGAGTTTCATATTCTATTTCCTCTTTAACAACTTTAATGTTGTTATTATAGAATTCTAAGAATGCTCTTTCATAGTCCCTCCCAGCGATATAAGCTAAAGCCTGAAGTGGTCTTAGAATCTGCGATAAACGGGCGTTTTTAGTTTTAAATATGTTCTCCTTGTAGACCTTATATATGTATTGGAAATGATCCAGCACTGAAAGTGCGCATTTAGAAGTAAGTTCCCTGACACTACTCAACCCATCTATATACAGATGTTTAGGGTCTTCCAGTCTCCCAAGCGAATCCGACTTAATTGCTGTTGTGTTTATTTGAATACAGCGGTCACCTATAATGTCCTCCAATCCAAAGATATTACTTATAACTTTAGGACCAAAAACTCCGAACATCTGCGGTAGATTACCATTATCCTTGTCACAACGCATGGCATAACCGGCTCTCATATAACCTCCTTTCAATACTGCCGCT
>Ga0265294_10005611_pt1 | contig 15286 bp, 12 predicted proteins | sample MunlanPumphouse3_FD_192504 | JGI IMG/M metagenome (GOLD analysis project Ga0265294, IMG submission 192504) | Groundwater microbial communities from a municipal landfill in Southern Ontario, Canada - Pumphouse #3 | ecosystem: Environmental > Aquatic > Deep subsurface > Groundwater | place... | reverse complement strand
GACTTTATTTTGGAAAGAAAAAATAAAAAAAGAGGAATTGGTGTAGAAGAAAGTGAAAAAGAAGAATTAAAAACTATAGGAGTACAATTTACAACAGCTCTTTCAAAAAGAGAGCATAAACTAGATCAAATTCAAAAAGCAAAAAACAAAATAAAAGATATAGATGATATTGTTTATGTAGAAATAGATTCTATGGTACTACGCAAAGCTATTTCTGAAGCGGAAAAAACAAATAATAAATTTATAAATCCGGTAAAATTTTTACCAGAAAAAATAAAAAACCAGCTTCTAAAAAATTTATTCACTGGAATTTTAAATGAAAAAGAGATTGAAAGTTTAAATAAAAACGTCTAATTTAAATTTTAATTTGAAAAGTATACATCATAACTATCTTTATGTTGCTCTTTTATAGTTTTTATAAATTCTTCTTTATAGCTATCAGCAAAACCAGTAAAAGATTTATTACCTATAATTGTATATGGTACACCTGTTACATTATCACCCATTTTACCTGAAAAATATTCTAAAATTTTCATATTTTTACTACTTTTAGAAATTTCAAATTCATTTATTTGAAATAAGTTTCCATACTCTTTCTTTAAGGTTTCAAGATAGGCTTTTTCTTGATGACAATATACACAGCCCTCTCTCCAAAAAAGATATAGGTTTATTTTATTTTTATTGTATGTAATGCCTTCTATAACAATTTTATCTGACACATCTTTAATCTCTTCTTTGGACTGAGAAGTTTCTTCCGCTCCAGACCCCTTAGAAGAAGTTTGGGTTTCTTTAGATTGCGAACTTTTCACCTCTTCTTTATTTTTTTCAGCTATAAAAATATACTGATCAAGCCATTTTTTGAAACCTTCCACATTTTTATAATATTCACTGTCCTCGTCTTTGTCAGCTTGCAAATAATCTATTAATTCACCATCTTTTAAGACTGCAAAACTTGGATAATATTTAATAGTTTCTCCCAAATCTGTCTCTTTAAGATCAGAAAAAGCAACTCTATAAAAATCTATATTATAAACTCCTCGAAACTCGCTAAGCACACCATCAAAATTAGAAGAAGTTATACAAGACGGCTCATATATAGAAAGAGCAAAATTACTTTTATTTTCTATTAAAGAGTTTAATTTCTCTCCATCTATTTCAAAAGATGCAAAACTGTGTGAAAGGTGAGTAAGATTTGTCTCTACTTCGTCTAGATAAAATTTTTCAAATTCCATGCTCTCTCTATTCTTATTCGAAAAGTAAATTGTTAAACTAGAAGCGACAACTACCAAAACTAGCGCCAAAAATGCAATGTATGATTTTTTCATGCTTTTAATTATTTAATTTTGTGTAAACTGTTAAAATCTGGAGCATGATAAGTCACTTTCCAAAAATCATATACAGTCTTTCCATTTGATTCATTTTTGATGGCCACATTATTTTCTCCTGTATAAGACCAATAGCCACCAACATTATAAATTTTACTTTCATCCCAGCCAAGTGAAACAAGCATCTTTTTAGTCATACCTGCATAACCTCCCCCGCCACACATTAAAAATATATTTTTGTCTTTTGGAAAATAATATTCTAGAAAAGGTAAAGATTCTTCATAATTTGCTGTATATTCTCCATTTTCACCTATACTGAATAAAGTTTCACCTGTATAGGTTTCACCAACTTCTGGTGGAAGGCCATCTACAGGAGTAAATAGTGGGTAAGGAACAACCTCAAAACCTTTAACCAGTCCAGAAAGATATGAATCTCCCCCAATCGCCTCATAATTACCCGGATCTTTAAGCATTCTCATATCTCTATAGACACTGTCAGCTCTTCCTAAATAATTATCTATTGTCTCTTCATTGATATTTTTATCAATACCAAACATTTCACCTCTTATACCTTCTGTTATCTCTGGTGTAGGTAAAGCTTTTTCAGAAACTTGATGAGTGTTTTTATTGCTAATAATAAATATAAGACAAAATCCTAACACAATAACTAATAAAATTGTTGATAAATTATTTTTCATATTACTTTTCAAATCCTATTAAAACCTACTAATACTTTTATTTTAGCATAAGAATGAAAAATAAAAACCAACTTTATTGTTGGTTTTTATTTTAAAGAGATTAATTTGATTTATACCGATTTCTTTTGCTCCGCTTTTAGCGCGATTTATCCTGCGAGACTTAGTCTCATTTAATACGCGACTTTTGCTACATCTCGAAGTAGCTCGAATGATTTTTAGTTTCATTAAAACTTGTACAAAAATAAATTTTTGTTCGACAAATGCATGCACCGATATCGGTGTGCACGATTTTCAAATTGAATTAATCCACGACCAGCTTCCGCTAGCCGTGCCTTGTTACGACTTACTCCCTGTTACCGATTTTACCTTAGTCCTTCTTGCGAAAGCCTTTGGGTACCCCCGGCTCCCTTGAGTTGACGGGCAGTGAGTACAAGAGACGAGAACGTATTCACTGCGGTATAGCTGACCCGCAATTACTAGCAATTCCTACTTCATGAGGTCGAGTTTCAGACCTCAATCTGAACTGGCGCACTGTTTGAGGATTGGCTCAGGGTTACCCCGTCGCGACCCGCTGTCAGTGCGATTGTATTATGTGTGTAGCCCAGGATGTCAAAGGGACATGCTGACCTGGCGTCATCCTCTCCTTCCTCCCCTGATGAGGGGCAGTCTCGTATGACACGTATAACATACGATGAGGGTTGCGTTCGTTACCCCACTTAAGGGAACAGTTCAAACCACGAACTGACGACGGCCATGCATCACCTGCCAAACTGTCTTGCGAGGGATCTATTTCTAGACCTTTCAACTTGGTTTCAAATCCTGGTGAGGTTCTTCGTTTACCGTCGAATTAAACCACATAATCCACTGCTTGTGCGTCTCCCCGTCTATTCCTTTGAGTTTTAAGCTTGCGCTCGTACTTCCCAGGCGGCTCTCTTACCGCGTTAGCTAAGCCACTAGGAGGGTCGATACTCCTAATAGCGAGAGAGCAACGTTTAGGGCGTGGACTACTGGGGTATCTAATCCCATTCGCTACCCACGCTTTCGTCTTTGAGTGTCAATAATGCGCCAGTATACTGCTTTCGCTTTTGGTGTTCCCCATAATATCAACGGATTTCACCCCTACACTATGAGTTCCGTATACCTATCGCATATTCTAGCCTAACCGTTTCCCCCGCGAGCTTTGGGTTAAGCCCAAAGATTTAACGGGAGACTAATTAAGCAACCTACAGACCCTTTACGCCCAATAATTCCGGATAACACTAGGACCACTCGTATTACCGCTGCTGCTGGCACGAGTTTAGCAGGTCCTTATTCATGAGGTACCTTCAATAGACTTATTCCCTCATAAAAGATGTTTACAAACCGAAGCTCTTCATCCATCACGCGACGTCGCTCCATCAGACTTTCGTCCATTGTGGAAGATTCTCGACTGCAGCCACCCGTAGGTGTATGGGCCGTGTCTCAGTCCCATCGGTGGAGGTCAGGCTCTCACCCCTCCTAAGCGTCATAGCCTTGGTAAGCCATTACCTTACCAACTAGCTGATACTGTTCAGGCCAATCCAGAAGCGAAAAATCTTTACTCTCGCGAGACCATCTTGTATTAGTCGACCTTTCGATCGGTTATCCAAGACTTCTGGGAATGTTCCTAAATATTACTACCTCGTTTGCCACTAAACTGTCACGCTTCCACACAAACTCCGTAATTGTATTACTACTCAAACTTTGTAAGTGCTTCCATGTGATTAGTTCCGTTCGACTTGCATGCCTTATCCACGTCGCCAGCGTTCATCCTGAGCTAGGATCAAACTCTAAAAATAAAAACGGAGCAAAAGAAATTTGTATAAATCTTTATATAAATTCTTTGCTGTATAATAATTAATCTCTATTTTGTTTTCAAATAGCGTACCCAGATGGATGAGGTCTAGACAGTCTTGTCTAAAAAAACACCCCATAATCAAGGTTTGAATATATTAGCACAAAGCTAAAAATAATGCAAACCAAAAAGATGTTTTTAATTTAACCTTTTTAAGTTATACTAAATGGAGATAATAGTTTAAATAGGTTATTAAAATTTGTACATTATGAAAACTGAGACGAGTAATTCTATGTCAGATTCTAATACTGACGAAGACAACAAAAAGAGATATCTTGCGACAAAAAAAGAAGAAGAAGAGGAAAAAATGAAAGAATTGATTTGGAAAATTTATTTTTCAGAAGAAAATCTTGAGAGACCTTCTTTTTTAATAGAAGATTGCGGAGATTAACAAAAATCCATATCAAAATATGATATGGATTTTTTAGTTTTAATTATTAATTATTTTTTCTTTTAACAATTATACTTAAGAGTATTAAGAAAAGGAAAAGTGTAATTCCCATAAAAGGAAAAGTTACAAATCCATAAGCAAGAAAAGTTGGCTCTGCACAATCTGCCAATCCTCCTACGCTTGGACACGGAAGTAATTCTGAATAACCAAGCTGAAGATATTCGTGATAAATAGAAATAGAAATTCCAACCAAAGAAAGCCAAAAAGTATATTCGAAAACTCTTGTATCATTTTTCAAATAAGCTACGACATACAACACTAACTGTGAATAGAAAAATACTCTTTGCAACCAACAAAGCCCACAAGGTACCTCACCTAAATATTCAGAATAAATAAGAGATATAACTACTGCCCCCAAAGTCATCAAAAAACCAAACAAAAGAGCGTTGTTGGAGATAAAATCCAAAAAAGGAGACTTTCTTTTTGTCTTAGTTTTATAAATTAAATATCCGTAAACTAGCACTATTATAATAAACCCTATTAAAGTAACTAATGGTAAATAAGTATTGAGAAAGTTTAAAATCAATTCTTTGTTTTCTAACATAAATTTAATATAAAAGAATTATAACATTTTAAAATAAAAAGGCCTCTTTATTTAGATTGGACCTTTTTACAAATTCTGAATTTTCAATTTTTAAGCTTTCTTATTCTTTTTGTTTTTAATCTTATTTCTATTTTGAAATTTCTCTACTAAAACTAGAACTGGAGAAGCTACAAAAAGAGAAGAATATGTTCCGGCGATTATACCTACCAAAAGCGTTAGAGAAAAATCACGAGTAGATAATGGACCTAAAGCATATAAAGCAATCAAAACCAAAATTACTGCAAGTGAAGTATTAAACGATCGAAGCAGAGTTTGATTTAAACTTCTTCCTACAATTTCTTCAAAAGTCTCACCGGATTTTTTCTTCTTTAGATTTTCGCGAATTCTGTCGAAAACTACCACGGTGTCAGAAATAGAAATCGCCATAATGGTAAGCAAAGCCAAAACGAAAAGAGAGTCTATTTCAGCTCCGTGAGTCTTTCCCAAAATCGCATACATACCTGTAGGTAAAATAATGTCGTGCAAAAGAGCTGTCACAGCCAAAACTCCATATTTCCAACTTGCCACCGGCTCAGAAACTTTTCGGAAAGAAAAGGCTATAAAAATAATAATAACCACAAAAACCCAAAAGACAGATAAGAAAGCTTTTCTGGTAAGCTCCTTACCAACAGAAGGACCTATAATATTTTCTGAGATTTGTTTAGCCTCATAGTGTGGATCCTGATTAAAACTCCAAGCATTTTCAAAATTCACCCTCTCAGAAGGAGGAACATCTCCTGTAAGCTTAATGGAGACAATATAGGCTCCAGCAGCGTCTCTTTTTTGAAGAGAAACATCTTTTACTGTAAAGCCACTTTTTTCAAGATTTTCTTTGATTAAATCCAACTTGATACTTCCATCTTCCTTTGCAGAAAAGCCATTATAAGACACAACAACTTCTGTGCCACCAGTAAAATCAATTCCCCTACGAAGTCCTTGGGTAAATATTAAGATGAGTGAGACTGAGACTAAGACTATGCTTAGTGAGAGGAATATCCATTTATTTTTTACTATAAACATATTTTTTAAAAATTAAATTATTTACTAAATCCTGACCCAAATAAGAACTTCATAATTTTATAACCTTTACTGCTACTATCAGCTGGGACGACCGCCCGTATAAAGTATCTGGAAATAACCATAGATGAAAACATAGACGCTATTACACCCAAGCCAAAAACAAGCCCAAATCCTTTCAAAAGTGCCGAGCCGAAATAGAAAAGCACTAAAGCTACAAGTATGGAAGCGGTGTTAGAATCCCTGATAGAAGTCCAAGCTCTTTCGAAAGCGTCCTCAGATGCTTCCCTCAAATTTTTACCCTTACGAAGCTCTTCTTTAATTCTTTCAAAGATTAAAATGTTTCCATCAATCGCTACGCCAATAGAAATAATAAACGCCGCAATACCAGCCGCTGTAAGCACCACTGGAATAGTTTTAAACAAGAGCAAGACTATTCCCACATAAATCACTAAAGCCATAGTCGCTAAAAAGCCTGGAAGTCTGTACCAGAGTATCATAAGAATTGCAATGATAGCGAAAGCGATTAATCCAGCATAAAGCCCATCGGCTTTAGCTTGATCTCCCAAAGTCGCCTCTAACACCTGAGAAGAAGCTAAAGTAATTGGTACAGGCAAAGCTCCAGAATTTAATCTCTGAACTAAATCTTTAGCTTCTTGTACAGTGAAAGCTCCAGAAATAGTAGCTTCACCTTCTGGAATTTCCTCTTGAATAACCGGGGAAGAAATTGCGTTACCGTCTAAGAAAATTGCCATTTGTTTGCCTATATTGTTTTTTGTTATATCAGCAAACATTTGTTTACCTTCATCATTAAAACTGACAACCACCATTGGCTTATTTGTCAATTGATCAAAAGAGACTATAGATTTTTTAAGATAATTTCCATTCAACCCTGTTTCTACCAATTCTGTACTTGTAGCTCCTGTCTCAGGATCGACCAGTTCATTTACTATTTTAAATTCTAAGATCGGAGTATCTCCTATAATTTTAATAGCTTCATCAATATCTGTCACCCCTGGAAGCTCAACTATCAATCTGTTTTCGTCAGTATAAGTAGAATACTCTGTGCGCACAATAGCTTCTGAGACCCCAAACTCATTTACTCTTTTTTCAATAATGTCACGAAGTCCAGCCATACTATCTGCCACATTCAATTTTGCAGTAGCGGCGGTATCTACTTTTTGACCTGTGGTAGAAGAAACAGAAGATGAGGCAGTTTCCGCTTCAAGATTAGCCTGATTCACTTTTGATAAATCAGCCACATAAGTCAAAGAAGTTCCCCCATTTAAATCCAAACCAAATTTAAAATCTGGAGTTTTTACAAGTAATAAATACCACAACAGCACAGAACCGACTAAAATCCAAAAAGCGATGACACGGTAAGTTAAGGTTTTTTCTTTCATATTCCCAATATCTAATAAATAATATATTTTTAATAATAAAATAATATTTCACTCAAAAGTAAAATCTATTTGATTCAGAAATTATAGCAAAACAAGGCTAAAAAACAAAACCGCCTTAAATCTAAGGCGGCTTTAAATCTCAAAAGGAAATCACATTAAAAAAAATCTAGAACCTTTCTGAAAGAAATAATCAATAGGATCCAGTTCCAATGTCTCCACATTGGTGATACCATTGTAAACCCAAGCCCTCAAAAAGATTAAATCTTTGTCTTTATCAAAAAGAGGAAAAAAATTGTCATTGCCATTTTTATTCAAACATGTAAAATTCGACTTTAGAAAGACATAGACTTGATGAAGGGTCGGTATTCTTTCAAAAAGATACTTTTCCGTACCGAGATAATTAATCAGCTGTTTCAGATTCATATCCCTTTTTATTTCGGTATGAAATCTGACCGTCTCCTCAAAACAAATTTTGCTCGGAAAACGAATAGACTCATCCTCCTTCAATTCTCTGCTGACAGAATTCCAAAAAAATAAATCTCCATTTTGCTCGACAAAATCTTGTAAAGACACATAATCCTCACCGAAGGGATTTTCTTTCTGCAAAAATCTCCCCATGGTCTCAAAATTTATATGAGAGGATCCCTGTTTACTAAAATCTTTGAGTCTTTGAATTTGATCAGATTTTATCTTTCCTGCAATAACTCCATAATCAGGATTGTATCCTCTCAGGAAAGCTTCAAGAGTTACAGTATTTATAAAACTGTAACCTATAGAAGATTTCACTCTCAACGCCTCAAGCTGATAAAGACTAATAGGTCTTTTCCAATTCTCTTTTTTGTTCTTTTCCATTTTTCATATATTTAAAAGTACAATGATCTTAATGATAACTAAAATTTATACTACAAAAAAAAGACTTTTTCGTCAAGCCTTAAAATTAAATGAATTTATTGGAGAAGACTAATCTAGCAATCTCTTTTTCTTCCTGAGTCTTTAAAACAAAAATATTATCTTTTTCAACTTTCAACCATTTCAATTTTGGCAAAAAGATTTCTCTAAAAATATCTGATTTTTCTAAAATCGCTCCCGTCAAAACCAAAGCTTCACATCCTCCTAAATGAGCATAAGCTGAACCGACAGACTCATTAATTTTTGTCATATACACCTCTAAAGCGAATTTATTTTTTTCTTTTATTTTATTATCTTTAACCTTTAAATTAGACAAAATATCTCTCATATCTTTTTCTCCCGTTAAAGCATAAAGCCCACTTTTAGAATATAAATCTTTACGCGTATTTTTAAACAAATAATTATCTTCACTCAAAAGACGAAAAAGCTTTTTATTTCCCTCTGTTAAATCAATAGTCAAAAATGGATCGACATCTCCTACTCTAGTAAGATTAATCAAACCAGAAACTGGAGTCATACCAAAAGAATTGTAAACACTCTTTCCTTTTTCTATGGCTGTGACGGAACCTCCTCCTCCCAGATGAATGGCAATAATCTTTTTAAAATCTTTTCCAAACCTGCTATTAACTTCGCTCATAGAGATTCCATGATAACCAAATTTTCGATGATTCTTATTTTTGATAGATTTTACTCCATAAGTATAAGTTTCGGGGGGGATAGTGGCATGAAAAGCTGAATCAGAAATTCCTATTAATTTAAATTTGCATTTAACTTTATTTTTCTCACAGACCTCTTTAATCAAAAAGATTTTCTCTATCTCATCTATAAGGCTTTTTGTGTGGAGAGGATCATACTTTTGCACTTCCTCCAACTCTTCCAAGTATTTTTCATCAATCAATCTGTTTTCTAAGAAATATTCTCCCACCGCCACCACTCTTTCGGCTATGATATCAATATCACTCACCCAGAAATCAAATTTGGCTTTAGAGATTTCAAAAAATTCGTATAAAGCATTTTCTAATTTTATATTTGGATAATACTCTTTCTCGTCAAACTGTAAAGAAAAAAGCTCTTTTGGCTCTTTTTCTTTTTTGTTTACAGAATAAACAAAATACTTTCTAGAAGCAGACCCTATATTCGAAACCATTATAATTTTTGTGCCTCTTGATTTTTTCATAATTTTATAATCCAAATTTCCAGTTCCTAATTTTCTCACTATCAATAAAATGTTCATTAATATAAGAAATCTCCTGATCCATTTCTTGTCTTATATCTCTTTGGAGAAAATCGTGAGTCAATTTGTTAATCTTCTTAAGCTCAAACAAAGTATCTATTACCCAACTAGCTACATGAAACCTGCTAGTCTTATTTAAAATATGCATATGAAGTAAAGTGGTCAATCCCCCTCTTTCAATATAACCTCGGACTTCCACATCTTCAATATTCTTACCAGCCTCAAAAAAGTAACGTTGTAAAGTTTGAGGATGACCATGGAAATTAGCAAAAACTTTTGCTCCAAGAGTATTATCTGCTAATTTGTTAGAAAACTGTCTAGTCTCTTCACTAAACTGATCGCTAGCAGAAAGTCTAGAAATATTTAAGAATCCTATCTTGAAATCTTTTCTTTCTTTTTTGAGAGCATATTTTTTAAAGAGAGAATTAACAATATCTATTCCAGCAACACATTCTAAAGAAAGATAGTCTCCTATACCAGCAATAATCAAATCGTAATTTTCTTCTTTTTTTAATTTGTCAGAAAAGGTGTGTAAAATTGTCATCCCTTCTTCTATATTTCTCTTGGATTCTTTTTCACTCAAAAAGAGAGGTCGAGCTTCATCTTTCCCAACACAAAGCACATTTATTTTGTTTTTACTTTTTACCATCCTTTCTATAGCGTATCCTGCAGCTACCGCGTCAATAGGAAAATAGACTTCTACCCCTTCGGAATTGAGAGCTAAAACACTATCTATAAAGCCAGGATTTTGATGAGAATATCCATTATGTTCTTGTAGCCATCCCGGAGAAGTCAAAATGATATTCAAACTAGAAACGTCTCCACGCCATTCAATTTCGCTAGCCACTCTTAAAAATTTTAAGTACTGATCTACCATGGAGCTGACTATTGGAGCAAAAGCTTCATAAGTCACAAAGAAACCGTGACGTCCTGTCAAAATATATCCAGTCAACATTCCTAACAAAGTGTTTTCTGAAAGCATTTCTACTACTCTGCCCCTTTTAGAAATATCTTTGTCCCAGGGTTTAATCTGTAAATTAAAAGCTCTTTCTTCTTCTTTAAAGACAGCTTGGATTTTATTGGAATAAGTCTCATCTGGAGAAAAAAGTCTAAAATTTTTCGTGACTTTATTTAGTTTAAAAATTTCTCTTAAATATTCCCCTACCAAATTCATTGGAGAATGTCGACCCCAATCTTTTTCTGCATTTAAGATTGTCTTCTTAAAAATATTAGATAGATTTGGATAGACTAATTCTTTTAATCTTCCTTTTCCGTTTTGCTGAATATGAGTATTCATACTCATGCGCCACATTTTTTCTGGAACAATATCCTCTATCTCTTTTAGAAACAATTCCTGATTTTCATCTTTTAATCTTTTTTTAATTAAATTTTCTGAATCGTTTAAACCTTCTGAAAAAAGTTCGTTAATTTTATAACTTGCCAACCACTCTTCTAAAGCTTTAAGTTGTTTTTTATCGGTTTTACATTTGGTCAAAGGGACTTGATGGGAAAGATGATTTCCTTCTATTTTTTCTCCCGCATATCTTTTTATCCCAGTCCAACCTTTGTCACTTTGCAGAATAATCATAGGCAAACCTTTAGTTTCGCCCGTCTTTTTCATTTCAAAAATCCTTGTAAAACATTTGTCTAAAGTCTCTTGTGTCAAATTGTGCACATTGTCTTTTTCTAAATCATAATTATTTCTATTTGCATAAATATGGGTGTCACTTCTAGCATCAATAATGTGGGGCTCATAGCCAAGCCCAGTAAATAGATCCAATAACTCCTGATTAGACATTCTTCCAAAAATTGTTGGTCCGGAAATTTTATAACTATTTAAATTTAAAATCGGGAGAATTACTCCATTGTCTTTGGAGTTAATGAATTTTGAAACGTGCCAACTAGTAGCCAAAGTCGCAGTCTCAGCTTCGCCGTCACCAATCACCGTGACCGCGATCAAATCTTTATTATCCATCACTGCTCCAGCTGCATTGGCCAAAGAATAACCGAGCTCACCCCCTTCCAAAAATGCCCCAGGAGTCACAGGTGAAGCGTGGGTTGGAAATCCGCTAGGTGAACCAAAATGCTTGATCACATTTGCTAAACCTTCTTTGTCATAAGAAATAGAAAAATCATAAATGTTTCTTATGTTTTTATTGATCTCTCCAAAATAATAAGTTAGACTTCTTTCCAAAAACAAATTGGCCTGCAAGCCAGGGAAGGCGTGTCCTGGACCCAAAAGAAAAATAATATCTCTAAGCTTAGGATTGGTTTTTTGATTTTCTTTTAAATAAAAATTCAAATGAGCTAGGATGAAATTTGGCCCACTAGATCCACCCCAGTGCCCCAAAAGTCTATTTTTGATGTCTTTAAACTCCAAAGGTCTTTCCAAGAAGAAATTATCCTTTAAATAAAATTGAGCTGCTGAGACATAATTTAAAATTCGTAAATATTTTTTTAACCCAGAGAAATCTTTCTTTGGTTCCGCTTTCTTTTTTTGAGGAATTTTCGCAATCATAAATTAATTTTAACACGAGAAAAACCCTCGAGAAATTTTTATACACAAAAAATCTTTATTTTTAAAACTTAACTTGAATATTTAATTTATGGACAAACTGTTCCGACTGGTACTTCAACAAAATATCCGCCAATAGAACATTCTTTAGTCTCTGCAGAAAGAGGTTCATAAGGAAGGGGTGTTGTCCCAGTTTCGTCATCCGTTGTAGTAGAAGTGCTAGTGGTAGCGGTGGTAGCAGAACAATCATTTGGGTAGACAGCTATTACATTTGAGCTACAAGGCTTCACCCATTTGGCATAAAAAGATTGATTAGCGATGATCGGAGAAGAATCATATTTTGAAGAATAATTTTGATCAGAATACCAACTATCAAAAACATATCCTGAAAAATTTGTATCTACAGTAAGTTTGGGCAAAACTAAAATCGCTCCAAAAGGTACAGGCAAAATAGATTTTTTATTAAAAGAATAAAAGCTGATAGCTAAAGAATTTCCAGTAGTAGGAGAAGATGTGTAGTTGCCAGAAGAGCAATTTGATAAAGCAGATCTAGTGACAGGACCAACTGTCCCTGTAGATTGTATGTTTTTACTATATTGATATTTTCTAACAGCATTTTCTGTAAGCACTCCAAAATATCCAGTAGGCTCAGTTTCTAAAAACCTAGCTTTGTATAAAATACTTTGGAGACGAGAAACTTCGCCAGCAGTATTGGCGTCAGTTGAACCTCTCACCAAATAGTAACGAAAAGTATAACAATAAGGATTGGTTTGAGCTTTTGAAATATTTAAACTAAAAATTGATAAAAGTAGAAACAATGTTAAAAATAAGACCTTTTTCATGATAGTTATATTATAACCTCTTAGAGGGATAATTTTTTAAGATATTCACATTATTCCATATGAGCTTTTTCTTTATCTTTTACTATTTCTTTTAAAAGTGGATAATTTTCAAGTGATAAATCCGTCTCCAAGATCTGCCTAGCTTCTTCTCGAGCAATTTCTACTAATTTTAAATTTTTAATTGCTTCCATAGCCAAGTCTGAAACTCCCCACTGTTTTCCAGAAACCAAAGACCCAATACCTCTTTGCTCCAAATCCATTTCCGCCAACTCGAAACCATTTTTTGATTTTAAGAGAGAAGAAAGTCTGTTGAGAGTGATTTCCGAGACAGAATTTGCAAACAAATAACAAACACTCTCTCTTTCCCCTCTACCAATTCTTCCTCGAAGTTGATGAAGTTGAGCCAGACCAAATCTTTCCGCCCCCTCGATTATCATCCTAGTAGCATTGGGAACATTTACTCCAACTTCTATGACTGAAGTAGAAACTAAAATTTGAATTTTATTGTCGGCAAAGTCCTGCATAATATTTTCTTTTTCTTCTTTTTTAATTTTGGAATGCATACCAAAAATTTTTATCTTAGCTTCATTTTTTTGATTAAAAAATTCTTCTAGATTTTTGACTTCACCAGCCACTGAACGCAAATTTAATTTTTTAGCATTTTGTAAACCCTCCTCATCAAGCTCATCTATTCGTGGTACGACCACATAAACCTGATAGCCATTTTTTATTTCTTCCAAAATTTCTAAATAAACTTTTTCTCTATCTTTTTCTTTTTCAATTTTGGTAATTATCGGTTTTCTGTTTTTAGGAAGCTCGTCTAAAACAGTCAAATCCAAATCTCCGAAAATAGTAAGAGCTAAAGTTCTTGGTATAGGGGTAGCTGTCATAGAAAGAAGATGTGGCAATTTTTCTTTTTCTGTGACAATTTTTTGTCTTTTATTGGTTAAATTTTTTAAATCATTAGCAGCCAAGACTTTGGCTGAAGAAGATTTTTTATTAGCTAAAGCTGCCCTTTGTTTTACCCCAAATCTATGTTGCTCATCAATGATAGCTAAAGCTAGATTTTGAAAACTCAAAGTCTTTTGAATTAAAGCGTGCGTACCGATCACTATAGAAATCTGTCCATCTTCTACCATTTTTTTTAATTGAGCTTTAGAAATATTAGCGCTACCCCCAGGATTGACTTTACTAGGAAATTTTTTACAGATTTTCCCTGTCAAAAGACCAATCTCAATTGGTTCTTTTTTAAAAAAACTTATAAAAGACTCAAAATGTTGTGTAGCTAAAATTTCTGTTGGGGCCATGACAGCTACTTGTAGCTTTTTACCACTCTCATTGTCTCTATTATCATAATGAGTAGTTAAATGGGAAACAGCAGCCGCCACCAAAGTCTTTCCACTTCCCACATCTCCTTCCAAAAGTCTTCCCATGGGCTCAGTTTTTCTCAAATCTCGTGAAATATTTTTTATGGCCATCAACTGCGCTTTAGTAAGCTTAAATTTAAATTGTGTTTCGATTTTATCTATGAAAGATTCATTTAATAGCTCAGTCTCTTTTTGATTGGTTTTTAAACTATAACTCAAACTTTCCTTAGCTTTAATTCTTTCAGACTGTTTCAAAAGTTGAAGATAAAAAATCTCTTCAAAAGAAAATCTTTTCTTAGCCACCAAAACCTGTTCTTCTGTTTTTTTGATATCTTTAGCTTTAGGCAAATGAATATAAAGTAAAGCTTTGTCTAAAGAAGGCAAAGACAAGGCTTTTAAAATATTCTGAGGCAAAGGATCATTTTCCGCGATTTCTTCTAAAAGATTTTTATCGCTTAAAATTTTTTTGATTAAAATATTTAAATAATTAGAAGAGACACCTTTAGTCTCTTTATAGATCGGGATTAATTCTTTAATTCTTTTTTCTTTTCCATCTATTTCTTCAAAAATACTATTTTCGTAAAAAATATGATCCCGACTGGCTCTTTCGATGTTTGGATTTAAAAGAGAAAAAATATTATTTTTTTCTTGAACAATTCCAGAAACTTTAACAAACTCTCCTTCTTGATACATTTTGGCTATATAAGCTTGGTGAAGCCAAACGACCTTAATAGAGCCTGTCGCGTCTACAAGCTTTCCTTCGCACATAGGAATATGCCCTCGAAAACTTCTCTTAGTATTTAAATTCCTAATTTCTCCAAAAAGAGTGACTTGTTCTCCTTTTTGTAAGTTTTCAATATTTTTAGTTTCTCTTTCGTCTGCATAACGAGCAGGAAAATAACCCAAAAGGTCTCGCACAGTTTCTATTTTTATTTTTTTTAACCCGATAGCGTGCTCTTTAGAAAGTTTATTTATTTTGGAAATTTCAGTAGAGAGAGTGATTTGATTCATGATAAAAATTATAACATTTTCAAAAACAAAAAACTTACCAAAATAAAAATACCTTTAA
>Ga0265294_10005610_pt1 | contig 15291 bp, 11 predicted proteins | sample MunlanPumphouse3_FD_192504 | JGI IMG/M metagenome (GOLD analysis project Ga0265294, IMG submission 192504) | Groundwater microbial communities from a municipal landfill in Southern Ontario, Canada - Pumphouse #3 | ecosystem: Environmental > Aquatic > Deep subsurface > Groundwater | place... | reverse complement strand
CGAGAAAGAACTGTTGCAGGAAAAATGTGAGAAAACTTATAATGCAGCATCCAACCAGACCAGGAGAGACATAATGAGGACGGTTTGTTTTCTGGGAAAAAAGAAAGAAGAACTTCTTAAAGAAACCGGTCTTGATGAGGCCGCTTTAAGATTCCATATAGAAATTCTGATAAATAGTGATTTTCTTTTTAAGGACGAAAAAGGTATTTACAGGCTAACGGAACTCGGACTTAAAGTGCTTCCAAAGCTTTGAAAATTTCTTCCGGCATGGTTTACCGGAGCCCCTTTCATTTTGAAAAACTTATCCGCAAACCAGAATTTATTTTCTTCAGACACATCTCTTCTCAAGCATATCAAATTCGTGCGCAATAAAAGGAAAAAGCCTCTATATTAATCGTTTATGAGATATCTCCGCGGAGGAAGGGCTTACCAATTTTATATATATAAGCAAATATATTGTATTTGTCAGCCAGACACAATCTATTTTCAGGCAATGAGGACAGGAAAAACATGAAAGTCATGATCATAGGAGGTTTTCTCGGAAGCGGGAAAACAACTGCAATTCAGAGAATTAGCAGGCAGCTCAGTGATGCCGGAAAACGGACAGCGATTATCGTAAACGAAATAGGAGAAATAGGGCTTGATGGAGATACGCTTAATAGCCCCGGAATCACGACTCGGGAACTGACAAGCGGCTGCATTTGCTGTACATTGAAAATAAGTATGCAGTATACACTTCAGACCCTTGAAGAGGAGTTCAGGCCTGATATTGTAATTATCGAGCCAACAGGAATTGCTTTTCCCGGGCAGATAAGGGAAGAAATCGAGGTAATGGGGCTTTCCGAGTTATCCTTTTCCCCTGTTGTGACCCTTGTGGACCCGGGTCGTTTCGGCACCGAGGCAAAAGAAATTCCAAAGTTTATCGAGACCCAGGTAAAGGAAGCTGAAATCCTGGGCATAAATAAAATGGACATCGCTCCTGCAGAAATCGTCAGGGCAACAGAAAAGATGCTTGCGGAACTGAACCCTGAAGCCAGAGTCCTGAAGTTTTCAGCAAAGCTTGGAGACGAACAATTTGAAGATCTGTTAATCCATCTTGCATTGCCAGGGATTGAGAAACCTTCTCAGGAAAAGAAAAACTCCATTGAGATTTCTGAAGTCTCGGCCCATTCGGTTCTCTATACTCTTAAATCCGGCGTGCAGAATCCTGAGGAAGGCAGGCAGTTTATAGAAGGGAGCCTTCAGTCGATAAGGGACAGAGTTAAGGAAATTAACCCTGATTTTATAGGGCATGTAAAACTTTCCATGAAACTCCCTGACTCCATAATTAAGGGCAGCGTTACTTCTTCCGGAGAAGCCCCGCAGGTGGAGTTTATTCCCCGCAAAAATGAAAATCTTGAACTCAGGCTGCTCTCCGCAATTACAAAGGTCCCGAAAGTCAGGCTTATAGAAATAGTAGAAAGCTCTCTTGAAGAGAAATTAAGGGAATCAGGCATCTCGTTTGAGAAAAAGGAACAGCAGCACGGCACGCTTACGAAGATAAGCGAGATCACAAAAAAAGAAGTTAGAGTGGAATAAAAAAGCCCGAAAAGGAAAGACGAATACCAGTAGAAGTAAAGTTTTAATCAGTGAAGGAAACAAAAGGTTAGAGAAACTGATATACTGAAAAAAAGCGGAGTTAGAGAAGCTGATACTGAAAAAGGAGAGGAGTCTCAATTATGCACGATGAAATTGACGAAATTGATACATATTTTGCTTCCAGAGGAGAAATTACAGAAGGCGAAGCTGTCAAAATGGAACATATTATGATGGAAAAAGTTTCCATAAACCCGGAAAGAAGGAAATTACTTAGGACAGTTGGGGTATTCGGGAAAACTGAAAAACAGCTAAAGGAAGAGTCAGGTCTGACAGATTTCTTCTTTAAGTTTCACATGGATTTTCTGCTTAAAGAAGGGCTCCTCAAGCTTGATGATGAGATTTACCGTCTGACGGAGATGGGAATCTCATTGCACGATTCCGTATGCTGAAAGCATATTTTCCCATATTATTTCTTATGTTTTTGTTTAAACGAATGTTGATAATAATGAAACAAGTGAACTACCACCCAGCTAAAGACTGAGTGGCTTCCTGAGTCATCCTTTCTCCCATTGGAGGCAAGTCGTGCAGGCTCTAGCCCCTCGTTCCGAAGGTGAAATAGATATGAGCGTGAGGTTGTACTTGAGATGCTTATAGCTACCGTCTTTCCACGGCTTAATCCCGATCCCTTCAGGATGATTCTTGCCCTGTTATCCAACTCCCCGATGTTCAAACGTTACCTCGCTTGGTTTTCGCTTTGAAATTCGGCAACGTTCTTAGGAACTGTGAGGTTGTGGTGACAGCAAAATCTAATATTAAAAACGTTTTGAAGATACTTAATAACTTACAGAATCTATAACGGGTAACAGTTTGGAAGTTGACGCTTATATCTCACGAAGCTAAAGACTTCGAGGTTTTACGCTTCTTCCTATAAATGTAAAAATCCGGAAAAGAAAAAATGAATTTAAGAATCAATGTTGCGGTGGCGCACCCCGCTACAAGCAACGGGGTATTTTCGCGCCACCGCTTTGGTTTTATGGCTATTAAAAATCGAATATTTTCATTTGCTGATATGCTTCTTTTTCTTCCTGGTTTCCCTGGTTTTGAACATAGTTTTTAATAACATCGGAAGTTGTTCCGTCTCCTACTGTTCCAATGTAACCTCCATCACTCCAGAATTCACCACCCCAAAGCTGTTTTTTATCTCAGGATACTCTTTAAAGATCTGTCTTGCTATAGATCTGTCTTGCTATAATACTCTTTATAGTTTGCATAACCTTTGAAGGAGAATACTTAGGTTCAGCTCCAACAAAAAGATGCACGTGATCACCATCACTACCAATTGCATCAAACTCAAAACAGTATCTTTCACTAATTTCAAAGCATACATTTTTCAAAAAGTTTACAAGCTCTATATCTAAAAGAAGTTTTTTACGATAATTCACGCAAAAAACCATGTGGTATCTTATTTTATATACACAATGGTTTGCATGTCGTAATTCCATCAACAGTATAAAGGTAATTAAGGATATAAAATCAGTTATTTAACAACGGTTACCGGGGAAGTTTTTCATCCCCGCAGCAAGCTAGCGGGGTATTCGACTGTAAAAAATTCCGGAATATTTGCGGGAAGACAACATCATCAAAACAGGCTTAACCGATATGGAAACCCGAACATATACTTAAATTGATCTTTCGGAAAACGGGGGAACTCATGCGAATTAACAATATCGTTAAATACGACCTGGAAACAAGAGCAAAAGACCTCAAAAGCGAAGGTCGAACTCTCTAAGAGATTTCGCAAATACTCACAGAAGACGCGAAAAATAAGATTAGTGTTTCGACAGTTTACCGCTATTTCGAATTTTGCCTTTTTGTGCCTATAACTAAAGTGTTGGGTTATTGACGGCTTCTAAGCCTCCCTAACAAACTTTTTTAAATCGTTGATACTAGCACTCCATAAAAGCTTCATACTGAGTCTGTGAATGAGCTCGACTTCATGGAATTTTCAAAACTTCAGCAACCCGGGCAGGTTCACAGGTAAGCCAGCCCGAGAGTTCACCAACATGTCCCTGCTGTGATAATAGAATTACTGTGCAGGTTGAACCTACATTCCGCAGTATTTTTTCGAAATTTAACATTTTTCCTGATAGCGTTTTTGGAACAGATTTAAGGAATTTTGACTATTAACGTAATTTGGTAAAAATCGATTGATATCGTTTTTTGGTCTCTAAATACCTCACATAGTTACTTTTACCCCATGCATAAAAGTCCAATAAATCGACGTTAGATTCAAAATCGATAGCAGGAAAAATTATGAAATCTGAAATTTTCCTGCGGAAAGTGGGTTGAAGTACTAGGCCTTAATTTATCCTTTTTATAAAACGTGGCTCTGCAAGAAAAATGCCATTTTTTTCGCTCTTTTTCTTGCAGGTGAGGGATTATTCATCTACATATTATTTTTTCCTTAGTTTCCATCCCCCATAAAGACAGGTCAAGCTTCCCAATAACCCAAAACCTGGAGCAGAGCTAATTTCACTCGATTTGTTTTCATTTGAGTTACTACCATTATCAGAATTATTATTGTTTAAATTATTGAATATGCTAGCGTTTTTTTCTCCAGATGATGACAAGTTAATTTCTTCAGCTCCTGTACCTTCAGTTGCATAGGAGGTTGCCCTTTTGCTTTGGTCAGTCATATTAGAATCAATAAAATACGCTAAGGCAATTTCAACAGGATATTTTCCTACGTTCATTGCGTCTATAACCTTGTTTGTAGCTGTATCAATTACAGAGACAGTGTCACTCGCATAATTCACCACAAGTACCTTTGTTCCATCTGGAGTGACTTCAATTCCACCAGGTGCCTTTCCTACAGGCACAGTGGCTGTAACCTCGTTTGTTGTTGTGTCAATTATATCAACAGCACCTGTAAGTGAATCGGCGCCAGGGAACTGTATCGATACATATACCTTTTTCCCATCTGGGCTGACCGCAACTCCACGAGGATAACTTCCTACAGGCACAGTGGCTGTAACCTCGTTTGTTGTTGTGTCAATGACAGAAATAGTAGCTGTGGAGTCACGATAAATATTGGAGTTCATCACATATGCCCTTGTTCCGTCTGGACTGAATACAACCCCAATTGAGTTGTTTCCTGTATGTATCGTGGCTGTAACAGCGTTTGTGGCTGTGTCAATCACAGAGACCGTGCCTGTAAAGTTAGTTGAGTCACCACCGGAATTTGCCACATATACCTTTTTCCCATCCGGACTGACTGCAACCCCAGAAGGAAAGTTTCCTACGTTTACTGTGGATATAACCCTGTCTGTTTCTGTGTCAATTACAGAAACAATGTTGTTGCTGAAACTCGTCACATATGCCTTTTTCCCATCTGGATTGACCACAATTTCTTGAGGATAGGTTCCTATTTTCACTGTATCTATAACTTTATTTTTGGAAGTGTCAATTACAGATACAGTGTTACTGCCTGAATTCACCACATATACCTTTTTCCCATCTGGACTGACTGCAACTCCAGCAGGATGATCACCTACATCTACTGTGGATGTAACCTTATTTATTGCAATGTCAATTACAGAAATATTATTGCTGTCGTAGTTAGTAATGTAGGCAAAGGGAGCAGCACCTGCACATCCTACAAGTATTAAATTCATAAGTGCTATTATTCCCAAAACTTTCATGACATCATATTGCCTGTGTACCTTATTGGATGTAGCCACAGATGAGAGTAGACTTGAAAAAATGACAATCTCTATTGTTGATATAATTTTACTATTCATCTTTTATCCCCAAGTAATGTTTGTCTTTCATAAGGGTGCCGTGATTATTAGATGTTATGAATTGATTTACACATATTATCTCATACTATAATTGCGGATAATACGTTCAATAAAAAATATTTTTTAGACATTTGATAAGTAGTAAATTGTTGCATTAAAATTAGAATTTTCTCAAAAAAACAATAGAAATAACAATTTCCTTGTAAATATTACCCATATCTGTTTCAAAAAAATGAGGAGTTAAATTCCTCATACGCATGCTATCAATTTCGGTCTTCGACGGTATTTTCCAAGCTCAGAAAATCACATATATGCGCATACCTTCTGGACTACCTGATACAGCTTCCCAGTAATCTGTGCCACCATTCCATGGGTCATTAATAAGTAAACAGTCATCTGCACTATCATAGAAAACCCAATACCCAGCACAAGCTCGACAATGACTCGAAGTAATACTATTGAAGGGTCTATAATAGTCAATTTCACTCATCGCTTTAGTAAAAGATAAAGTAGTAGTTTTGTACGACCTCGTCGCCCCTAATCCTCCCTCACTTCTAGATAACTTATACCACTCTTCTGCCTTAGTGGAACCAATTCCGATAACGTCACCATTTGTCCCACCCATTTTTTGGTATATGTAGTCTTGAGTATAGGAATAACCATGCCATGCAGCAATCATTTTAGCAGTTGCTGGAACACAATAAAAGTTTTTTTCTTGACCATATAAGGGAACATCAAGTAGTACTTGTGTTGAATCGCTGAGTAGTGCCTTTGTTGAGGAATCTGTTGTTGTGGGCATTACTGTTGAGTTATATGGTGATGGTATCACTTTTGAACTGGTATTTAGTTTGTTACCTAGTTTTTTGATATTTTCTTCAGTAATTGGCTCACCGATATCAATTCCGATATCATTTATTTCTTGTTCTAATTTTTTAGTAAACTGTTCACTCTTTTGCCAATCTTTCAAATTTTCATCTACTTTATCCTTTGATACCTGTTCATACATCGACCAGACTCCAAGTTCGGTTTTAGTTGCAGGTTTGTCTTGCACCTCTTCAAGTGTGTATGCATCTACAAATATCCGATGTTCAACTCCAGTAGTCTTATCTTTTACTGTGGTCATTGCCCCTACGTTAGGATAGTCATATACAACCATATTCGTCGACACGATTTTTCCAGTTGGGTATTTTGCTTTGGCGGTTTCTATTGACTTCTCCATGACTTCAGCCACGTTATAGGGTTTAGGATTAATTTCGATGCGTCGGAGTGTACTTCCCAGCGTTTTATTAGCACCAATGTCGATTCTACTAATTAAAGTATTTTTATTATATACTGAGAATTCATAGTATAATTTTTGACCGCTTATATCATAGAGCTCCAATGGTTTGGGATCAATAGATGTTCCTTCCCATTTTTCGGAGTTGTTTTCGGTCACTATAAGCGCAATAATACGCGTATTTGCATGCTCAAAGGCTTCATCAGCAGTTACAGAATAATTATCCTCTGTCTGTGCACTTACGGCTGGTATAAATGCCATACCAACCAGCATCGTCAAAAGAATTACTCCTATTGTTAGTTTGTTCTTAATCATATTTTTTCTCCTGTTTAGCACCCAGGAGGCAGAAGCAGGCAAGCTTAAATATTCGCACAGCTAAACATAACAACTGCCTCTTAGGGCGTATTTATGGAGTTCGTGTGATTCTGGAAAATACTTTAAAACTCCATAAATTCCTTTTTGTTAATACCTTTATAACTTTTATGTCCAGATTTTCTAGCAATACAGTTTTCAAGTGAATTTAGAGTATAAATTGCCTACAAATATTGTTACTGTTTAATGATCCGGTCATAAGTTATTTAATCGAGTATATGCCTTGACTCATATTCAAAAACGCATATAAAAGAAAAAATATTAAATTCGATGCATATAGATCTTATTTAAGTCAGCCCTTTATAGACAAGGAATTCCTTGTCTATAGATTTTCTAATCCTGACTATATTAGTGTAATCAATTAAAAAGTTCAATGGACAGGAACTTACTGTTATTGTGCATAACCCCGAATAATTATTTTCTTTACTCTCTTCTTTTTTGCTGAAAATAACCCATCATTCTAAGCCCTTTTGAGTCGTTTTTCTTGGCGGCCTGAAAGGGATTACCATACTAAAAGAGAAAGTGCGACTGCGACCCGGATAAGAAGCCTCTCTATCCTTCTGTGAAGTCTGTTAATTGGTCCAGAGGATTAGAAGGAAACAAGAATATTCAAGTTTATACAGTTAGTTATCTTTTTTTCTTTCTCTATAAGCTGCCTGCCTGCATTTATCGGAACAAAAATAAGCATCCTTTCTAAGAGGCCTGAAAGGCTTCTGACAGTGAGTACATATTGAACTGACAATTGTGCCCATACTGCGTCCCTGCGTTCTTTCCTACGCTGTGTACTGCGCTTGATAGCTTCCTTCCTGTTCTGTTCACTCATGACCTTATAGCAGTCATTACTACAGCATGAGGAAGCGCCCCACCTGGTTTGAAATTCTTTCCCGCAAATATCGCATTTACAATAATATGTTGTGTCTTCCAATGTTCGCGTTTTAGTCTCTTTTCTGATAAGCATAATTATCCCCGTTACACTTAATTACTCAAGCAGAACTTTTTCTTATAATCAAATTTGCACTGGCGCACCCCGCTGCAAGCAACGGGGTATGTTCCGCGCCAGCGCTCTGGTTTTAATGTTTATCAAAAATCGAATATTTTCATTTGTTGATATGCTTCTTTTTCTTCCTGGTTTCCCTGGTTTTGAACATAGTTTTTAATAACATCGGAAGTTGTTCCGTCTCCTACTGTTCCAATGTAACCTCCATCACTCCAGAATTCACCACCCCAAAGCTGTTTTTTATCTCAGGATACTTTTTAAAGATCTGTCTTGCTATAATACTCTTTATAGTTTGCATAACCTTTGAAGGAGAATACTTAGGTTCAGCTCCAACAAAAAGATGCACGTGATCACCATCACTACCAATTGCATCAAACTCAAAACAGTATCTTTCACTAATTTCAAAGCATATATTTTTCAAAAAGTTTACAAGCTCTATATCTAAAAGAAGTTTTTTACGATACTTCACACAAAAAACCATGTGATATCTTATTTTATATACACAATGGTTTACATGTCGTAATTCCATCAACAGTACAAAGGTGATTAAGGATATAAAATCAGTTATTTAACAACGGTTACCGGGGAAGTTTTTCATCCCCGCAGCAAGCTAGCGGGGTATTCGACTGAAAGAAAGTAATTTAAAAAGGAGAGTAAGGAATTAAAAAACAGGTACAAGGCCCGAATCATAAAAAGTTTGGACAGTGTGACCGTATCCAGAAACCAATTATTAACCAGTACATTTTTTCCTGATATTTCCTTCTTCTTGCACATTTGTTTAATATTTATTGAATGTTGACTATTTCCTGGGCAGAAGAAGACTGGGCGGAAATACTGAAAGATGTAACTGACAATGTGCATCCACATTTTCTGCAGTAGTAAAAGTTGTTCGAGCCGATTACCTGTTTTTTAAGGGGTGTGCCACATCTGGCACATTTTGAAGGAAGTTCAAACATATCCTTGCTCACTCCAGAATCATCAGCGGTTCAAGTCTTGCAGTTTCCTTTCTTGTCCAGTACCCGCAAACGGTACAGTATTGAAATTCGCTGAAAAGGTCGTTTTCAAGTTTAGAATGACATTCAGGACATCTTTTCAAAAATAGATTATGTCCTGGCTCTTTTTTAGTTCCGGTAATTTGTTTTCTACTTGTTTCCTTCATAGCCAATACTCCCTCAGTATTTTTTTACTTAAATGATTATTATCTTGAATATTTATTATCTTGAATATTTATTATCTTGAATATTTATTATCCAGCGTTGCACGAATCACAGTTAATATATGTTTTTTTAGAGCATACAGACATTCGGGGGCAGTCGACAAGCCTCAGCAGATAACAATGGTCAAAACCCCGACAACCCTGAAAACAGGCTATCCTGTGCCCTGGAAAGCTTCAGCGTTTTCCTAACTCCTTTTCAGTTTCAAGGACCTTAAGAGTAATTTTCATAACAGAGTCAGGATTAAGGGAAATAGAATCTATCCCCTCTTTTACCAGGAATTCTGCAATCTCAGGGAAATCACTGGGCGCCTGTCCGCAGATCCCGCTGTGTCTTTCATTCCGTTTTGCTCCCTGAACCGCCATTGACATAATTTTCAAAACTCCCGGGTCCCTCTCATCGAATTCTGCAGCAAGCATTTCTGAATCGCGGTCAACCCCGAGGGTCAGCTGAGTAAGGTCATTTGAGCCTATGGAAAAGCCGTCAAAATACTCGCTGAACTCATCTACAAGCAGGACATTATTGGGGATCTCGCACATAACATATATCTGAAGCCCGTTTTCTCCGCGCCTGAGCCCGTTCTTCTCCATCTCGGCAATGACTTTTTTCGCTTCTTCAACAGTTCTGCAGAAGGGCACCATAAGAATAAGGTTCTTAAGGCCCATTTCATCCCTGACCTTTTTCATAGCCCTGCACTCAAGAGCAAAACCTTCCCTGTAGCGCTCATCAAAGTAGCGGGAAGCTCCTCTGAACCCTATCATGGGGTTGTTTTCTTCCATTTCAAAATACCTGCCCCCTAAAAGGCTTGCATATTCGTTTGTCTTGAAATCGCTCATCCTGACCACAACAGGCTTCGGGTAAAAAGCAGCTGTAATCATCCCCACTCCTCTGGCAAGCTGCTTGATAAAATAATCTTCTTTTTTCTCATAGCCCCGGGTCAGTCTTTCTATTTCCCTGAGTTCTCGCGGGTCTTTAACCTGCTCAGGATGCACAAGCGCCATAGGGTGGACTTTAATATAGCTCGTGATAATGAACTCGAGCCTTGCAAGCCCAATCCCATCATTGGGAATCATGGAAAAGGAAAAAGCGCTTTCAGGGTTTCCAAGGTTCATCATGATCTCTGTTTGCGGGCGTTCCAGGTCTTTCAGGCTGACGGTATTTTTCCGGAAAGGTAGGAGACCCGCGTATACAAGCCCGTCTTCTCCTTCAGCACAGCTTACAGTAATTTCCCTCCCTGTATTGAGGACTTCGGTGGCGTTTTCAGCCCCTACAACCGCAGGGATCCCCAGTTCCCGGCTGACAATTGCAGCATGGCATGTCCTGCCTCCTTTGTTTGTGACAATAGCGGCTGCGGTTTTCATAACCGGTTCCCAGTCAGGAGTGGTAGTGTCCGCGATAAGGATCTCTCCGGGCCTGAAAGAGGGAAGGTCAGAAACATCAGTGATTACACGGGCTTTTCCGGAAGCAATCCTGTCTCCGACACTCCTGCCTTTTACAAGGACTTCAGATTTTTCTTCGATGACATACGTTTCAAGCACATCTTTTTCTCTCTGGGACTGAACGGTTTCTGGCCTTGCCTGAACTATGAAGAGTTCTCCTGTTATTCCGTCCTTTGCCCATTCGATATCCATTGGCCTGGATTCATCGTATTTGTTGGAGTAATGGTCTTCAATATCGATTGCATATTCGGCGAGCTTGAGCACCTCTTCATCATTGATACAGAAGCGCTGCCTGTCAGCTTCTGGGACCTCCACGTTCCGGGTAAGGACTTTTGAATCTCCCCTGCCGTAGATCATTTTAATTTCCTTGCTTCCAAGTTTTTTCTGGATAATCGGTTTATATCCTTCGCGGAAAGTTGGCTTGAATACATAGAACTCATCAGGATTGACCTGTCCCTGAACAATATTTTCTCCAAGCCCATAAGCCCCCGTGATGAAAACAACATCCCTGAAACCGGTCTCCGTATCAAGAGTAAAAATTACGCCGCTTGATGCCAGGTCAGACCTGACCATTTTCATTATTCCTATGGAAAGGGCCACTTTGAAGTGGTCAAATCCATGGGTTACACGATAGGAAATAGCCCTGTCCGTAAAAAGGGAAGCGAAACAGCGTATACAGGCGTCTTTGAGCCCGGGATAGCCTCGTATATTCAGATAAGTCTCCTGCTGCCCCGCAAAAGAAGCGGTTGGAAGGTCTTCAGCCGTTGCCGAACTCCTTACAGCTACATCCGTATACTCTCCATACTGTTCGCAGAGGCGGTCATAAGCCCCTTTGATCTCCTGCCAGATGTCATCCGGAATTCCTGCATCAAGAATCAGGTCTCTTGCAGCCTTTCCCCTCTTTGCGAGGTCAGATACATCAGAAGTGTCAAGCCCTTCCATTGTTTTTTTAAGCTTCTCCAGAATTCCACCTGTCTCCAGCATATGCCAGTAAGCACTGGCAGTAACTGAAAAACCGTTAGGTATTCTGACCCCTTTTGAAGTAAGCTCCCTGTACATTTCCCCTATGGAAGCATTCTTTCCGCCAACCGTCGGGATGTCCTCGATAGTTGTCTCCTCAAACCAGCGGATGTATTTGTTTTTATCTTCAGGCATATTCCCCTAATCCCCTCTCAATATTGTCTGAACTAAGTAAGGACTGCATCACATTTAAAGTTAAGTGATGTTGTTAAGAAGTTATCCAGAAACGCGCATTATTGACCCGGAACAGAAATCTTCCGTGATTGAATGTGATACCCCAATAGTAATTATGGTCCTTATCAAAGAAATCAGTTTTCCTGCATAGAAAAATTAAGTTAAATTTATGTACAGAGAGGTTCAGTACTCGATTTTATTTTCAGATTCTTCCCAGGCCCTAAAAGCTTCAAGGGCTTCTTCCCTGAGAAGCTGTTTGAAATCTATTTTTCTTTCATTCATAGGGCGCGAAATTTCCTCGTATATGAAGGAATCGTCAAAACCTATATTTTCAGCATCTGACCTTGTACTGGCAAAGAAGACTTTATCTATCCTTGCCCAGTAAATGGCACCAAGGCACATGGGGCAGGGCTCGCAGGAAATATAAATGCTGCACCCGCTCAGGTCAAAGGTATTCAATTTTCGGGCTGCCTCTCTTATAGCACCAATTTCTGCATGGGCGGTAGGATCGTTATGCAAAGTGACCTGATTGTAACTTTCCGAAACTATTTTTCCGTTTTTCACTATTACGGCACCAAAAGGGCCCCCTCCTCTCTTCACGCTTTCAAGAGAAAGTTCAATGGCTCGTCTTATGAGTAAAAGATCTTTTTCTGACATGCTATCTTTCATCTCTATCTTCCTGGATAAGATAAATATGATGACAGAATATGCTCTTTAGCGACAGGAGTCGGTTTTTCAGGCGAAAATCAGGACCTTTTTTTGAAATAAAAGCTGAAAAAAACAGTTTAGAGAACAAAACTTAAGTATCAAAACATATCAAACCATAATTCGGAGTGATAATGTTGACAACTAAAAGTTTCACTGCTGAAGAAGCAAAGACCGTTGGGGAAAAACTTGGAATAACCTGGGACAAATTCGATGTTGACCAGTTCCGCAGAGGCATGGACGTGGAGCTGGAACACGGAACCAGAGATCCCGCAACAAATGTTACGAACGATGACCCCATAATGACAGGAAAGATTGCTCTGGCCCATCTCAACGAGTTTCCTGACTATTACGACAGGCTCGAAGAAATGGAAGAAGAAGCTGAGGAATACTGGGAAAAAGCAGGACACTGAACTTCGAAAAACATTACTTATTTTACGGCCTGTAATGGCCCTCTCAGGACAGCAGATAAAAACATTAAAAATTTATTGACATAAATAATTTATCTGACCTATTAAAAATGTTTCTCGGTATGCTTGTAAGTTTCATGCATACCGAAAATTTTTGTTTTCAGTTAATTTTCAGTTAATTTTCAGTTAATTTTCAGTTAAGTACTTTAAATCTCATCAGGTTCAGGGACATACCAGTTATCAGTATCATTTTCTTTTTTCTGGCCCTCATTTCCAGGACTCTCGTTATTCTGATCTTCGTCAGGCTCAGGAATATACCAGTACCCTTCTTCATCGGGCTCAGTATAGCTTTCATAAGCTTCTTCATATTCCTCTTCAGGTTCAGAGGAAGTATTGTTTAATTCCGGAGAAACCTGAGTCATGTTTGTGCTGGTATTTAGAGAAACGTTATCCTCACCGCCGTACCATCTCATAGGCAACGGATAATCAAGGTTACCTCTATAGGTTTGCGGAATGAAGATGCGGGTTCCCCTATTTTGCAGAGCCGCCTCAAAGTCAGGATCCAGCGAATCAAGTTTTGCTTTACATACCGAAGCTTCATCGTATTCCTTTATGCGGTAGTGGGAAAAGCGCTTATTGTAAAGTGCAGAAGGTGAATCTGGATCAATTTCAAGGGCACTTTCATAGGAGTTTATTGACTCGTTAACGTCTCCCAATACATTAGCCAGATATCCTTTATTATACCATGCAGTTATGCAGTCTGGCTTTAATTGCACTGTTTTGTTAAAGCATTCAAGGGCAGCATTATTACTGCTTATTGCGAAATTGGCGCACCCTTTGAAATACCAGGCCGCCGGATTATCCGGATCATATTCAAGAGCTTTATCATAGGTTGCAAGCGCTTCCTGATATTTCTCCATTTTAGAGAGAGCAAAGCCCTTGTTATTAATAGCATCAATATTTTTTGGGTCAAGGGCAAGGATCTTATCATAGCAGGCAATTGCAGCCTCGAAATCTCCCATCGCTTCCAGAGCTTTACCCTGCCTGTACATTATTTCTCTATTCTCAGGCGTAATTTCAAGAATCTCTCCATATGTTGAAGCAGCTTCGTCATATCTGCCAAGCTCTTCAAGCAGAGAAGCTTTCTCAGACAGCGCCTTAGAGTTGGTGGGGTCAAGCTTCATAATAACATCATAGTCTTCCAGCGCGGCTTCCGGTCTTCCGGACCTTGCCAGAGCAAAAGCTCGTCCTTCCAGAGCCTCCACGTTCTCAGGCTCAAGTTCCAGGAGAGGATTGAAGCATGCAACTGCTTCATCATATCTTCCAAGGCTTGCAAGAGCAAGAGATTTTCCCTGGAGAGCTTCCGAGTCAGTTGAATTGAGCTTGAGCAACTGGTCATAGTAAGCAATTGCTTCTTCAGCCCTCCCAAGATCACTCGATGTGGAAGCCATCCCATACCAGGCATTACTCGACTGAGGATCAATATCCAGGGCTTTCTGGTAACACTCAAGAGCTTCCTCACTTCTTCCCAGTTTGTCAAGGGCAGAGCCTTTCTCATACCATGCCTCAGTACGTACTGGATTGATTGCAAGAGCCATATCATAAGAATGAAGCGCATCTTCATACATCTCAAGTTTGCTGTATGTTGAAGCTTTGCCATACCATGCTTCATCGTAACCGAATTCCGGGCTCAGGTCTTTAATGCTCCCTGAAATCTCCGTGTTATCATCAGGGCTTGCATATTTATAGCTTAAAAGGTAAGACCAGAAGCCTCCTGTAATTGCCTTCTGAGGATTGATATTTGTATTTTTATTGTTAGCCGATATGGAAGTCAAGTTCCCGGACAGCATTTCTATATCCTTATTCAATCTGAAACGAGCAACGGAATAATTGGAGTTTATCTGGAGAGCCTGGCTGTAACAGTCTGAAGCTTCCTGATATCTTCCGAGCTCATCAAGAAGAAGACCTTTATTGTACCATATTTCCGCACTATCAGGTGCGACTTCAAGAACCCTATCATAGCAAACAATGGAGTCTTCGTATCTTCCTATCTTTGCCAGAGCAAAAGCCTTGCCGTACCATGCAAGTGTGTAATTCTCATCAAGGTCAATAGCTTCATCATAGCTTTTTACGGCATCTTTGTATTTCCCAAGCTTTGAAGAATCATATCCTTTTTTATACCAGACTTTAGCATATCCGGAGTCCAGTTTAAGGGCTTTATCATAGCATCCAACTGCTTCTGCAGACTTGTTAAGCCTGTCAAGGTTAAGTCCCTTCTGATACCAGATAATTGCGTGATCTGGTTC
>Ga0265294_10005608_pt1 | contig 15299 bp, 12 predicted proteins | sample MunlanPumphouse3_FD_192504 | JGI IMG/M metagenome (GOLD analysis project Ga0265294, IMG submission 192504) | Groundwater microbial communities from a municipal landfill in Southern Ontario, Canada - Pumphouse #3 | ecosystem: Environmental > Aquatic > Deep subsurface > Groundwater | place... | reverse complement strand
TAGATAAAGATGGAACAAGTGCGGTCGATAATGCCAATTGGCCTACCGGATATAAAAGTTTTTATCTAATGAAATATGAGATATCTCAGGGCGCGTTTAGAGATTTTTTGAATACATTGACATTGACACAACAGCAGACTCGTACTAACGCTTCACTTAGCGGTAATGACGCTGGTGATCATGTAATGATAGATGAAAGTGCCGCTATGGTATATAGACAGACGATAATAGCCGAATCTGATCCAGGTTCAGGGCCTTATACATTTGGTTGTGACTTTAGCGGTGATAATACGGCTGATGGCTCTTCAGACGGAGAATGGATTGCGATGAATTATATGTCATGGATGGATTTATGTGCCTATATGGATTGGGCCGGGCTTAGGCCTTTTACAGAGCTTGAATTTGAAAAAGCATGTAGGGGCCCCAATGAGGCGGTATATGGCGAATATGCCTGGGGTACAACAAATATAACTCGGGCGACAACGTTAAGTTCAAGTGCTACTGTAAGTGAAACGGTTACACAATCGGGGAAAGGATTGTGTGCTTATGATATGGGTATAACAGGCCCATTAAGGAGCGGCTTTGCGGCTAAATCAGGAACAAGTAGATTAACTTCCGGTGCCGGATATTACGGTGCTATGGCTTTATCAGGAAATGCCCCTGAACAATGTGTGACATTGGGCAATAGCACTGGGAGACTATTTCAGGGGAGTCATGGTGACGGTGTGCTGTCGGCTGCCGGAAATGCTACCAATTCTGATTGGCCGGGCTATAGCTCAGGTGAGGTTACAGCTGGTACAGGTTCAGGCATTCGCGGAGGGTATTATAGTGTTATAGATGACTTTGCTATGGTCTCCTATCGTAACTTGGCTGCCAGTCCTGCTGCTGCTCGTGCCTATATGTATGGCGGCAGATGCGCAAGAAGTTCTTCGGAAGATTGATCTGTCTTTTTGCTTTTCAGTATCTTATTGATTGCCGGGATTGTTGAGGCAAAATAATTTTAAAAATTAGTTTTTGTTTATAAGGGGTTGTAAAAGAGTCGATATCCTGTATACTTAACTGGATGAATATAGAGACAGAAGTAATACATTTAAATAATGACGTTTATGAAGTCGGGACATCTCCGTCAGGTGTGACTTTTTATATTGATAAAAAGAAAGACGGTGTTACACCTGAAGGGCCGAATCCTTTAGAGTTGTTTTTGTCGTCACTTGCCGGATGTATAGCGATGTTCGCTAAAAATTATTTTTCTATGAACGATCTTGAATATTCCGAACTTAAGGTGCGTTCCTTTGCGAGATTATCAGATGATTCACCAAAACGACTGGTTGACATAAAGGTTAAAATAATAACCGATGCCGATGTCTCCGGTAAGAAAGAAGTCTTTTATCGGTTTATTGAGAATTGTATTGTCCATAATACTATAATAAAAACTGAGTGTGTAGATATTGAGCTTATTTCTTAAAAGACATTCCCGTCACATTCTGTTGTATTAAACTCTTTAAAATCTTCGCGGCATGACGAAAAATGTATTTTTTCTTTTTCACATTCTGACGCTATTTTTCTGATAATATTTTTTCGTAAAGTATAGGGCAAATATCCGTTTTTGTCATAAAGTTTAGACCATTTTTCGGCATATTCAGGGAATTGTTGGAACATTCTTACCTTATTGTCCGGTTTGGTTTTATAAGTTGATGTTATTATTTGTGATACGCCGTGTTCTTTTAACTTTTTGACAGTTTTTCGTAGGTTATTATCTGTTAGTGAGTAAATTATGGGGTCTAGCCGACATATTGTATAGAAAGTCCCTGACAGTTTTTTTATAGTTTCAAGACGCAGGGCCGGTGACGGCGCGTACGGTTCGAGTTTTTTTGACAATGCATCGTTCAGTGTGGTTATTGTAATTGCGATAGTGCAGCGCTTCAACATCTTTAAAATGCCTGTATCCCGGGTAATAAGCGGTGATTTTGTTGTGATAGCCACCGGGTTTTGATATTTTATCAATAGTTCGAGTGTTCTTCGTGTAAGGTTCAACTCTTTTTCAAGGGGCTGATAACAGTCTGATGAGTTACTTAAGGCTATTGCAAGAGTACTATCGGCATTTTTAAGGTCGTTGGAGAGTTTTTTTATAAATTCCTTCTTAGGTCTGGGAAAGGCAAAGTCTTTAATATAACTTGACGCGTAACAGTAAAGACATCCGTGAGAACAGCCTGTATAAGGGGATAAACTGTATTTTCCCCGGCATGTACAGTTATCAGAACGCCAGGGGTCGAAAGGTCGTAAAAAATGCATACAATATTATATACGAAATAAGACCTTTTGGGTTATAAAATAAAACTTCTTGCAAAAAGGCGTGTGTTTTGTAAAATTAACTCATGCGTCTTATATATAATAATATATATATTGTCGGGTTTATGGGTACGGGTAAAACTTCCGTTGCCAGGGCGCTATCTGATAAATGCGGGTACAACTTTATTGACTTGGATGAAGCTATTGTAAATATTGCCGACATGACTATACCTGAAATTTTCAGTAAATTAGGTGAATCTGAATTCAGAAAGCTTGAAAAAACGGTTCTTTTAGATGTATCGGCAAAAAAGCATATGGCTGTAAGCTGTGGCGGTGGCATAATGCTCAGCGCTGAGAACATAGCCGTAATGAAGAGTTCGGGTATAATGATAAGGCTTAATGCCTCAGCAACTACACTGTATAAACGGCTTGACGGCTGTCGTAACCGGCCTTTACTTATGTCCGGTGCCAGCCCGCAGGAAAATATAAACCGCCTTATTGCCGAACGTGAGATATATTATTCTAAAGCGGACTATACTATTATTACAGACGACTTATCGATTGACGAGGTAGCGTGTGAGGTGATAAAAATAATAAATGGGAAGTAACGGTCTAGTTTTTTTAAATACATTAAATTTAGCGTATTCAAAAAAAACGGAACTATTAAAATCATTTGACGATTCGGACTTGCTTATAAACGTTTCGCATAAAGAATTATCTAAATTTGGTGTTTTGAACCAAAAAGATATTGATAAATTCCTATCCTGCAGGGATAGTCGGCTCTTTGAACGTGAGATCTCCCAAGCAAGAGATAACGGGATACAGATCGTAGATTTACATGACCAAAGGTATCCCGAAATACTCCGTGAGATATTCGATCCGCCGTTAGTGTTGTATGTCAAAGGCAATGTTGACGTTTTGAGTAAGATGTCTATTGCAGTTGTCGGCACAAGGATTCCGACACCCTATGGAAGTTCGGTTGCGGAAAATTTATCGTCTGACCTTTCGTCTATGGGGATAAATGTTGTTTCAGGCCTTGCGCGCGGGATAGACACATGTGCGCATAGAGGCGCGCTAAGTAACGGCATTACTACGGCAGTGCTGGGCAGTGGACTGTTGAACGTATATCCGCGTGAGAACAAACGTCTGGGTTTGGAAATTGCTAATTGTGGTGCGGTGATATCAGAGTACATCTTGAATATGCCGCCGTTAAGAGAGAATTTCCCTAAACGTAACAGAATAGTAAGCGGGTTGTCTAAGGGTGTAGTTATTGTCGAGGCCGCAAAACGCAGCGGAGCACTTATAACTGCGCGGCTTGCGTGTGAACAAAACAGGGAAGTCTTTGCCGTGCCGGGTGAAATAACTTCGCCGGTAAGTGTGGGCCCGAATTATTTGATAAAAGAAGGTGCGAAATTAGTGGAGAATATAAAAGACATACTGGATGAATTTTCCATATCATCGTTTGTGCCGGACAAAGATTTGGCGCCTGATCTCAAGTTTCCTGAGAATGTAATATTCGATATAGTGGATTTTAAGGGTAAATTTTTTGATGAAATACTTGCCCAGTCGCAGTTAGCAAGACAGGATGCGTTTAAAGGTTTGTTGTCGCTTGTATTTAAAGGGTTTGTTAAAGAATTGAAACCGTCATTTTACGCAAAGGTATAATATTATGAGTAAATATTTAGTTATAGTTGAGTCACCTACAAAAGCCAAGACTATTTCCGGCATATTAGGCCGTGATTATGAGGTTTTGTCCTCAATGGGGCATATAATAGATTTACCCTCAAAACAACTTTCTATTGATATTGAGAATAACTTTGAACCTCAGTTTAAAGTTATACCGGGCAAGAAAAAAGTCCTTTCACAATTAAGGAAGGCGGCCAAAGATAAGAGTGTGATATATCTGGCAACGGACCCTGACCGTGAAGGTGAAGCTATAAGCTGGCATATTAGGGAAGCTCTTCCGCATAAAGACAAAACTTTTTATCGGGTAGTCTTTCATGAAATAACCAAACCGGCATTAAAAGAAGCGTTTGCCTCACCCGGCGAACTTGACATGAATCGCGTAAATGCTCAAATAGCACGGCGTGTTTTAGATAGGATAGTAGGCTATAATCTTTCACCTTTGTTATGGAAAAAAATAGTAAGGGGTTTATCTGCCGGGCGTGTACAGTCAATAGCTTTAAAGTTTATTGTTGACCGGGAAAAAGAGATAAGGGCTTTTATACCCCAAACTACTTATCTGGTTGATGCAAGATTTAAATATGGTGATACTGAGTTTACCGCACGTTTAAATAAGTTCAAAGAGAAAGACGCAATATTTGAGACGGAAGACGACGCGTTAAAGTGTGTAGAGGAGCTTAACAGCCAGATATTTTCTGTCTTGGATATTATTTCGCGAGATGCTAAACGTAAAGCACCGCCGCCTTATACTACTTCTCTTTTACAGCAGGATTCTTTTAATAAATTACGGTTTTCTTCTCAAAAAACCATGATGTTGGCGCAACGGCTTTATGAAGGTTATGAGATAGACGGCAATAGCGTTGGTCTTATAACGTATATGCGTACCGATTCGTTTTATATCGCGCCTAAAGCTGTTTTGGAAGCGAAAGGTTATATAGAAAATATTTTCGGTAAGGAGTATTTACCGCTTAAAGATAATAAATTTAAGGAGAAGAAAGGTGCTCAACGTGCGCATGAAGCTATACGCCCGACAGGCGTTGACCGTTTGGCCGAGAACCTTTCATCTATTCTTGACGACAACGAATCGAGATTATACAGTCTCATTTGGCGCAGGTTTATAGCTTCATTTATGAAAGAGGCTATTATGCGTTATAACAAGGCTGTTATCGGTAATGATATTGCCCAATTCATTGCTGAGGGTAAATCAATTGTTTTTGACGGTTTTTTAAAAGTCTTAGGCAGAGACGAAGAGTTGACAGATCTTCCGGGTTTTTCTAAAGGCGATAGTCTTGAATTTTTAGGGTTTGACGTGAAAGAAAAAACCACCAAACCGCCGGCACGTTATAACGATGCCTCGCTTGTCCGTATCCTTGAAGAAAAAGGTATAGGCCGTCCGTCTACATACGCCCCGATAATCGCGACACTTGTCAGACGTGATTATATGCGCCGTGAACGAAGCGCCTTTACGGCAACCGATCTCGGTATAAAAGTGAGCGATATGCTTGCGGACCATTTTGCAGATGTTATAAATGAAGATTTTACAGTTAATATGGAGGAAAGCCTTGACGAGGTAGCTGAAGGCGATAAGAAGTGGACGGACGTGTTAAACGGGTTTTACAAGCAATTTATACATGACTTGGACGAGGCTAAGACCAAAATAAAAAAGGATGTTGAACTTTCGGATAAAATATGCCCTCAATGCGGTAAACCTATGGCTATTAAATGGTCGCGAAAGGGGCGTTTTTTGAGCTGTTCGGATTTTCCTAACTGTAAATATGCCGAAAGCATAACTACAGGTGTTAAATGTCCGTCATGTAACGACGGGCTGCTTATCCAAAGACGAAATAAACGCGGACAGTTTTTTTACGGGTGCAGTAAATATCCGGAATGTACATTTACTTCACGCGCGTTGCTGTCGGAAGAGACCAAGAAAGATGATGATAAGTCTGAGAACGACGATATAAAATAAATGAATACGGCGTAAGTCTATGATACCTTTTTCATATTATAAAGACAAGTTCCTGCAATTTATTTCTTTGGAACGTAACTATTCTAATAATACATCATTGAATTATGATGTTGATTTGAGAGAATTTGACGAATTTCTTAAAGAACAGAAAATGACAGATATTAAGCGCATAGATTATTTTTTCTTACGTAGATTTTTAGGCAGACTTTCTGAAAAAGGAATAAGTAAACGCAGCGTTTCCCGCAAAATATCTACGTTAAAGAGTTTCTTTAAATTCCTTATGCGCGAAGGCGAAGTATTGAATAATCCGGCCGCATCGTTAATATATCCGCGTCTAGATAAAGTTTTACCGAAATTCATGACAGAACCGCAGATAGCTATGGTGCTTGAACTTCCTGATACAAACGATATTTGGGGTATACGTGATAAGTCTATTTTAGAGTTTTTGTATTCTACAGGCGCGCGTGTTTCAGAGATTGCCGATACCAAGATAAACGACGTAGATTTTATCGCGGGTATAGTAAAGGTTAAAGGTAAAGGCCGTAAAGAACGGTTATTGCCGCTTGGTAATCCGGCAATAAAAGCACTCAAAGCGTATATGGATCTTCGCACCGATAAAAACGCGGCATTATTCATTAATCACCGGTTGACGAAAATAACGGACAGGGGCCTGCGTAACATAATTGAACGATATATAAAAAAGGCTGCGATAAAGTTTAAGTTATCGCCTCATGTTTTCAGACATACTTTCGCCACTCATCTTTTAGAACATGGCGCTGATTTAAGGAGTGTGCAGGAACTGCTGGGTCATTCAAGTATAGCAACGACTCAGGTGTATACACATTTGACAATTGATTCGTTAAAAAGGATATATGAGAAAGCGCATCCGAGAGCTAAATAGTCGTTAGTCGTTCTGCCAGAGGCGGACCCGCCTAAATAAAATAATGGTGTGGCGGGTAGTCGTTAGCGAAGATTGGTTTAAATATTTAGAGATGTAAAAAGCAAAATGAAAAATAGCGGGAAGATAGTTAAGAAAGAAAATACAGAATGAAGGTATTGAAAAATATAATTAAAGAATGTTTGTTTCTGATATACGACCTGATATTTCTGACAGTTATAATATTGTATTTACCGGTTTATTTTTTTAAAGGAAAGATAACTGCGGAAGGCTTAAAACAAAAGTTCGGGTTTATTCATTTATCTTTGCAGAGTTCTGTATGGCTTCATGCAGTAAGTGTCGGCGAGGTTATGTTGATAGAAGAATTGGCCGGGCAGATATCTGAAAGCATGAAACTACCGTTAGTTATCTCTGTCACTACGTTGACCGGTTATGAACTTGCATGTAAAAAATATTCGGGTAAGGCTAAAATATTTTATTTTCCATTTGATATAACGGCAATATTGCTTAAAGCCATTAAATCGATTAACCCTAAGATATTGATAGTTGCCGAAACTGAGATTTGGCCTAACCTTTTCAGATTGCTCAACGAGAAGAATATTCCCGTCGTATTGGTTAACGGGAGGATATCGGATAAAGCATATAAACGTTATATGAAAGTCAAATGGTTTATTCGTTATTCATTAAATAAAATAGCCGCGCTTGGGGTGCAAAACGAAGACTATAAAGATAGATTTATCTCTTTAGGCTGTAAACCTAACAGACTGTTTGTTACCGGTAACATGAAATTCTGTACGGCGAGAAATTTAACACTTTCGGATGATTTCAAGACAAAATATGCCGGTATCCTGGGCGTACACGATAAAAGCTTTATAGTCGCAGGTAGTACCCATCAGGGAGAAGAAGAGATATTATTAAAAGTATATAAACGCCTTAAAGATAATAATAGAAAAATAAAAATGCTTATAGCCCCGCGGCATGTTAACAGAATAAACGATATATTGAATGTATCTGCTTCGCTAGGGCTGATTCCCAAATTGATAAGCGAACTGTCGATGAATGTATCTGCTGATGCTGATCTGTTTTTTCTTGATACTATAGGTGAGCTTTCTAAATTTTACGGTTTTTGTGATATATGTTTTGTCGGGGGAAGTATTGTCCCATATGGCGGGCATAATATACTTGAGCCGTTGGCATATAATAAGCCTGTAATATTCGGCAGTAATATGCGTAATTTTCAGGATATTGCAGAAGCCGCTTTATCCAGCGGGGCGGGCATATCGGTTGAAGATGAAGCAACACTGTATGAGGCCATTGAGTGTCTTTTGACGGATAGTTTGAGGTACACGCAGTTATGTGAGAATGCAAGGAAAGTTTTCGAAAAAGGCGCAGAAAGTTCAAAGAAAAATCTTGAGCTTATTAAATCTGTTATCTAAGGAGAGGGTAAATAACAATGAATACATTTAATGTTATTAAAAGCAAATATATAGCGTTTATAGAGAATAATGAGAAGAATTTTGCCGAAAAAATAGTTTTTTTTATCTTAGTTTGTTTGTCGGTTATTTTTCGGATAATAGTCGTATTACGTTCGTTTTTGTACGAGAAGGGATATTTTAAAACTACTTCAGTCACAGCTAAAGTAGTAAGTGTAGGTAATATCTCATGGGGCGGTACCGGCAAAACCTCCTTATCATTAAAACTACTGGATTATTTTAGGCCTATATATAAAACGGCTTTATTACGGCGCGGTTATGGCGGTGATGAAGAAAAAATGTATATTGAAAGAGGTGTAAATGTCTTTTCGGGAAAAGACAGAGTGCGTTTGGCCGTGGATAATCAATCAAGATATGACCTCTTTATTTTAGATGACGGGTATCAATATAGGAAGTTAAAGCGCGATATTAATATTGTGATGCTCAATCCGTTTGATCTTTTTGATACCGCCAGACTTATACCTGCAGGTAGGCTGCGTGAAGCTAAATCCGCAATTAAGCGTGCTGATGTCGGGATTATCATGTATAAGACAATTTGTAAAAACAAGGATGAATATAAACAGGAATTAATTAAAATTAAAAAAGATATAAACGTATATTTTGCCGATTATGTTATATCCCGGATATCAGATCTTTCGGGAAAGGTTTATGATAAGTCTTTTTTTAATACTCGTGTTATGGGCGCGGCAACGGCGATAGGGTACCCTCAAGGGTTCTTTGCTCTTTTAAAAGCTGAAGGGTTGTCGCCTTTGTTGGAGATAGAATATCCCGATCATTATGATCTGGACACGAAAGATATCGAGCAGCTCAAAAATAAGTTCTCGGTCTCCGGCATAGCGGATATTTTCATAACGCGTAAGGACAGTTACAGGTTCAAAGATATCGATAACGTGTTGAAATTTTATATTGTCGATGTTGAGTTTGTCATGGAAGATGAAAATAAGTTTTTCTCGGACATTTCATCTGGAATTATAACTAATAGTAAGGTATACTAGAATCTATGTATAAAATCCTTAAATTTATAAAATTTTGTTTAAATAAACTGCCCTTATTTGTTTTATATGTATTTGGCCAGGGGATAGGGTGGTTTGTCTATTTGCATCCCAAAAAAAGGCGGACGGCCTTTGTTAATGTCAAACTTGCGTTTCCTGAAAAAACTTCCGCTCAGGTACAGAATATTGTACGGAGGAGCTTCCGTAACCTAGGTTTAAGTATAATAGAAACGTTCCTGTCACCAAAGTTTGTAAAATACGTTAACATCGATTCTTTAAAAGATCTTGACCTTACCAATGCCGTGTTGGTTGGTGTGCATGGCGGCAGTTGGGAACTTTACAATTTTGCATTGTCGAGCAAAGCGAATTTTGCTGTTTTGGCTAAACGCCAGAAAAATAAAGTTTTAGACAAATTTCTAAACGAAATACGCGCTAATCAAAGCCTTGAGGTATGCTTTACATTAAAAGAACTTTTGCGGTATATGAAAAAAGGATATGTTGTAGGTATGGTGGTAGACCATGGTGCTGAGGACAACGCGATTTATGTGGAACTTTTTTCTCATCTTGTGCCTACACCGCGCGGTGCTGTTTATGTCGCCCGTAAACTGGAGCGGACAATATACCCATGTTATGGTGTGCGCGAACACGGTTTTTCACATAAGATAATAACAGGCGACCCGATAGTCTGTAACAATAAGACAGATATGGAGATACTTAATGAACTGCATCTTTTTTACGAAAGGGTCATAACACAGTATCCTGCGGAATATTTATGGTCGCATAAACGGTTTAAACGAAAGAAAGATAAGATCATAGCAATTTTAAGTGACAACAAAAAAGGCCATGAAAAACAGTCGTTAGCTTTTGTATCATATATCTTTGAATATTTGAAAGATGTTAAATATAAAGTAATACATGTACGTTATAAATTTCCTTTTATGCGTATGCTTGCCGAAGCGCTGGCCTTTATTTTTGGCGAAAACTCTATATTCAGCGATAAATGCCTTTCGCTATTGCTTAAGAAAGACAGTGCTTTAGAATTGCGTACTACTTTCGCGGATATAGTCGTAAGCACCGGCAGTTTTGTAGCGCCGGTAACGAAGCTTTTCTCAACCTCTATACGCTCAAAATCTGTTTCAATTTTACGGCCGAATATTTTGACGGGAAAATTTGATGCAGTTATCGTTCCGGAGCATGACAGGGTGACAGGTGATAACATTGTGGTAATAAAAGGCGCTTTGACCTATCCGCGTGATCTGGAAGATAAAGCGCAAAAATGCCGTGATAAGTTTAATCTTAAAGAACATAAACGTTTTTCTGTGTTTATAGGCGGTCCGTTATTTGATAAAGAGACGTATATCCGTAATGTTTCGCGTTTCATGGATAAAGTTAAGCATTTTGCTCTTGATTCAGGGTATAGGGTCTTAATAAGCACCTCACGAAGAACGCCGCCTGAAATAGACGAATTAATAAGCGAGAAGATGGAATATGCCGAAGGTGTTGAGGTAATAATTTATGCTAATCGTGAAAATCATGATTTTGTCTTTGACGGGTTCATAGCATTGTCAGATTTTGTATTAGTAAGTGCTGAAAGTATTTCTATGATATCCGAGATCATTGCGCTTGAAAAGCCTTGTGCGGCTGTCCGTTTTGAACGTATGGACGGTAAACATAAAATATTTCTTAACAGCATAGAAAACACAATAGAAATAATTGATAATCCGTATAATTTGCATAAGATACGGATGGTCGATTCAGGTATTATGGAATACAATCGTACAGAGTTAGCGAAGCTTTTAAAACGATTAGGATAAAAATTGAAAGTAATACAGACACTTCCCAGAATAAATGTCGGTGGTGTAGAGCGCGGCGTAATGGATTTGGTGAAATATTACCGTGAAACCGACCTTGAGAGTATAGTGGTAAGCGGCGGCGGTAAATTATTAGATACATTCCAACGTTACGGGGTGAAACATTACACTTTAAACGTATATAAAAAATCTCCAATATCAATACTCAGTATCCCGAAATTTCGCGATATTATACTATCAGATTCGGTTGATATAGTTCATGCGCGTTCAAGGGTGCCGGGCTGGATAAGTTTTTTCGCTACGCGTAATACAGATACACATTTCGTTACAACCGCGCATGGTTTGTATAAAACCAGACTTTCAAGTGAGGTGATGGGCTGGGGTAAATTTGTTATTTGCCCTTCGAATGTCGTTGCCAGGCATATGCGTGAGAAATATAACGTTCCGCAGGAAAAGATAATAATTATAAATAGGTGGGTCGATTTATCGGTTTTTAAATTTACGGATTATGACACGCGGTTTGATAATGGTATCATAATGACTATGGGGCGTTTATCGCCGTCTAAAGGGTATGAACATCTTATACACGCGTTCCATAAATTATTGCGTAAAAAGCCGTATCTGAAACTAAAAATAATAGGTGGTGTAGATAAATCCAAACAACGCTATTTTCAGTATTTAAAGACTTTAATAGCGCGTTATTCTTTAACGCATTGTGTCGAATTTACCGGTGTCGCGTCCGATGCACATGAATATTTACGACATGCGTCTTTATTCGTTGCACCATCGGTTTCTGATGAGTCGTTCGGCCGTGTTATAGTTGAGGCTCAGGCTTCGGGGATACCGGTTATAGCGTCAAATGTCGGTGGTTATAATGAAATAATAAAAGACGGTTTTAACGGATTGCTGGTAGAGAAAGGCGATGTTGAAGGTATTGCTCATGCAATGAATAAATTGCTTGAAGATAAGAATTTGGCCAGACAAATGATATCAAACGCACGTAACGATGTTGTTGAAAAATATTCCATGGAAAGATGTCTGGATGAAATAAAGCATGTTTATGACCGCGTATTGGCCGAAACTCGTATACTTGTTATCAAGTTATCTTCGCTTGGTGATTTGATATTGATAATACCGTCATTGAAAAAGATACGAGAGAAATATCCTAACGGTAAGATAACGTTACTTACTTCGGTTGTCTATGCTTCATTCTTCAAGCACTGCCCTTATATCGATGATGTTTTGATAGTTGATAAAGATTATAAGAATTTAAAATCTTTGATACAGTTAGCTCAGAAGCTCAGGCGTATGTCATTTGATTATATAATTGATCTGCAAAATAATAAATTTTCACATATTTTGACGTTTTTATCTTTTCCGCGCCGTTCGTTCGGTTTTTCTTTGCGTTTTGGCCGGCTGTTGACTAATAAAATAAAATATGACAGAAACATGGATCCGCTGGTATCGCAGAGCAAAATACTTGATATGCTTGGCATAGAGTCTGCCGGAGAATGCCTTTCAATGTGGGATATACCATCAAGCGGTGGATATGACTTGCCTAATACCAAGCTTATCGGTATTGTTATGTCAGCCTCAAAACGCTGGGCATCTAAAAATTGGCCGTTTGATAATTTGTTCAAATTTTTAGAACTGATAAATAAAGATCTTTACGGTTATAAAGTTGTTCTTATCGGTGATGAATATTCAGCCGAGAGAGCTTCAAAACTTGAAAATATTATCTATCCGCGTCCGATAAACCTATGCGGTAAGACTACATTAACAGATCTTCCTTATGTGATAAGCAAATGTTCGGTCGTTATTTCTCCCGATACGGCATTATTGCATTTAGCTCAAAGTCTTAATGTGCCGACAGTCGGGTTGTTTGGGCCTACGGATCCGAACCGTCATTCGGTAAAGTCGGAAACTTTAAAAATATTTAATCACAAAATGAACTGTTCATATTGTTATAAGCCGGCTTGCGTGTTAGATAATCAAAACGATTGTATGGGTAAAATATTGCCGCAGGAAGTCTTTAATTATATAAAGAAAATATTGGCAAAGGACTAATGAAAATACTATTATTAGCTAATCATCTAAAGCCCGGCGGAATATCAAGGTATTGTCTTTCCTTGGGTGCAGGTCTTAACCGGTTAGGCCATAAAGTCTTTCTTGCGACGAGCGGCGGTGCTTGGTGTAGATTGTGTGCTGCTGCGGGTATAGAACATATTACAGTTCCGCTGACGACAAAATCTATATTAAGTCTTAAGGTTATACGTACATCTTTTATTTTACGTAGATTTATTAAAGAAAACGGGATCCAGATTGTACACGCCAATACCCGTGTCACTCAAATGGCGGCTTTTTTATTATCTAAAATCTGCCGTGTGCCGTATATTGTAACGTTCCATGGCTTTTATCGTCCGCATTTTTTCAGAAAGGTTTTTCCGCTTGCCGGCAAATATTGTATAGCAGTAAGTAACGCGGTACGTGACCATATGATAAAGGATTTTGGGATAGTCACTGAGAAGATAACCACGGTTTATAATGGGATTGACCCGGCGCCTAAAGATAACGTGTCTTTTAATAAGCAGAGTATAAATCTAAAAACGGATGATTTTGTTGTTGGTATGCTGGGCCGTATCTCAATAGAGAAAGGCCATTTCCTGGCATTTGATGCGATGTCGCTTTTATGGAAAGATGAACGGTATGCTAGTGTTAAGTTTTTGATTTCAGGTGAAGGAAAACTTAAGGACAGTTTTCTTCATTATGTTAGAGAAAATGGTTTTTCAGACAGAGTGATAATTATTAACGAACCGGCGGGAATATCCTTGAAAATAATGGATATTATGCTTATGCCGTCAAGTAAAGAAGGGTTCGGTTATTCTGTGCTTGAGGCGTTTATGAACGATGTAGCGGTTATAGGTTATAATATTGGCGGGATAGCAGAAATAATAGAGGATGGTGTAAGCGGCCTTCTATTTTCAGAATATACTCCCGAGTCTTTAGCTGAAAAAATAAAAACTCTTATTGATGATAGCCAGTTACGTGTGAAATTATCAATCGGTGCTCTGTCGCGTCTGCGAAAATTTTCGCAAAACGACATGGCGGTTAACACCTATAATGTTTATGAAGAAGCTTTTTAATTTAAAAAAAATCACTCAAAAATTAATAACGCTTATAGCGTTTTTGATAATTGCTTTAACGGTTATCTATATTTATTTGTATCCGTATTATGAAGTTCCGATTTTAGCATATCATGCTTTAGCACCTATAGACAAGTGGCCGACACCGGTAGTTTCTCTCGAATCATTTAAAAAACAGATGGACTATATAAAAGAACATGGCTATAAGGTAATCTCTTTAGATGAGTATTGTCATATAATAAAAGAAGGACGTAAGCCTGAACGCAGAAGCGTTGTTATTACATTTGACGACGGATATAAGAATATTTTTCAAGGTTTGCAATATTTGCGTGACCTTGATTTTCCTGTAACAATCTTTTTGCCGTATTGGTATATAGACAAATCTTTACCGTACCCTTATGAAGAAAACCCTGACTCGAAAGCTATTAATAAAACTAATTATTTAGACTATCAGGATATTTCCGGATTGCTCAAGACATCGCGATTGTCTATCGGTTCACATACAATAACTCATTTAGTGCTTGTCCATAAAGCGCCGGGTATAATAAAAAATGAGATATCATTATCAAAAGAACTTTTTGAAAGTATGTTCGGCATTGAAGTCAGCACAATTGCCTACCCTGTAGGTGCTTTTGATCGTGAGATACAAAGATATGTTAAAGAAGCGGGTTATGACTGTGCCGTAACGACTAACCGCGGTTATTCCAAAGACAGTGATGTGTATGCGATACGCCGGGTGAAAATGACCGAAAAGGATGTCAACGATATCCGGTTATTCGGTAAATTATCCGGTTACTATAATTTCTTCAGAAAAGTGGAGGAACCTAACGGTGGGTAACGCTAAAAGAATACTTATAGTAACTGTCAATTGGTTGGGCGATGCGGTCATGACGAGCCCAATTTTTAAAGCGATAAAGGAGAAATACCCATATGGTTATATTGCCGTTATATGTGTTAATCGTGTGTCAGGCGTATATCAAACGAACCCCTATGTGGACGAGACAATACTTTTTGACGAGAA
>Ga0265294_10005607_pt1 | contig 15300 bp, 10 predicted proteins | sample MunlanPumphouse3_FD_192504 | JGI IMG/M metagenome (GOLD analysis project Ga0265294, IMG submission 192504) | Groundwater microbial communities from a municipal landfill in Southern Ontario, Canada - Pumphouse #3 | ecosystem: Environmental > Aquatic > Deep subsurface > Groundwater | place... | reverse complement strand
AGTGCCGGGAATGCGGTCAGCAGTACCAGCAACGCAAACATTTTTTTCATGGAACTCTCCGGTTTCAGGGCTTCGGCAAGAATAAATTGTGCATGGATTCCGCGGGATTTCGGAGTCTCGCAAGCTCGCTTATCTTGTTCGTCTTCAAGGCGTATCAATCATTGCATACTCATTATGGGTGCTGTTTACCTCGATAATCAACGGCAATTTTCGATATCATCATTCTACTAAAATTTCTGAATTCTCATGGCTCTCTTGAATCTTCCTTTTACGCAGAAGCCAGACAACACCATAAATTACCGGTGTATCCAACACGGCAATGGCAAACTTGACAGCCCATTGTCCGATAATCAACGGAAAAATGGGCATCACCCCGTAGAAAGCAATGGTAATAAAAATAAATGAATCAAGAAGCTGAGATACAGCGGTTGACAGGTTGTTTCTCAACCACAGATGTCGCTCTTTGGTGACGCTTTTCCAGAAATGAAAGGCCCAGACATCATGGAACTGGCTGACAAGATAGGCGATAAAAGAGGCGATAATAATTCTTGAAGTGCTTCCCAGGATGGTTTGAAACGCGTCTTCACCCTGCCAGACAGGCGCCCCGGGCAGCACCAGTCCGATACGTACAAGGATCAGTACCGTCAACAGGGCAATAAATCCTCCCCAGACAGCATGGCTGGCTTTTTCTTTTCCCCAGACTTCACTGATGACATCCGTACAGATAAACGTAACCGAATATGCCAGAATGCCCGCAGGCACGAACAGTCCAAAAACCGTGATGATTTTGTTGGCCAGCACCGATGCAATCGTGATGGAGCCGACAAAAATGCTGATGAGGATTATCAGTGCCTTGTCGTTATTATTGTTTGGGTCCATGTAAAATTTTCCTTATTGGCGCAGACGGATATCATAACGCGCTGGATCTGAAATTCCTGCCTCTTTAGACCCTTTTTTTGAGATATGATTAAAAGTTGTGTTTGAGAGGTCGGCGGGTGTCCAACGGGTAAATTTTGCAGAGCAGTAACCCGCCATTTTAAAATTGGAAATGAAAGGATACGCACATCACAGGCGAAAATACCTTAATCGACCTGAAAAAGCCAGAAACTTTTCTTGCTGATCCGTTCATGATGGCCTTGCGGTAAGGTGCCAGGCGTTTGAAATCACATCTGCCGGCGGCATGTGTTATCGTTAAGTTTCAAAATCAATGCATATGACATTCAGGGAAGTGTTGGCTTAAATTTCTGAAACAACGACCCCGCAACTAACCCCGCAAGTTGAACGACTTCTTGAAATCCTTCAGGGGAAAATGACACGGGTGAAAAATAATGGAAAAACTGGGTTTAAAAGACAGAATGCATTTCAGCAGAGGCCATCCGGCGTGTGCTTTGGAAAGCGGGGGTATCGAAATGGCCACCTCTGAAAAATCCAACAGCCGTCTGCAGAAGTACCTGGCCGGTCCACCAGATCTATGGCTTTCATGATTGCTGAAAAAAGCTGATGGATATTCAAGATTTGTATTGTTTCGTAATATTATTCGAGACAGTAAATTCAAAGCAGTAAAGATCGTTTGACATCGTTTTGTAACATTGTATAGTACTCAAAATGTTTTAATTCGGGAGTGGGCCATCATTTTCTCGTTTCGCTTTTGGTAAAGGCTGGCGGTGCTACGAACAAAGCAAGACAGGATCAGTCTGAATGAGCAAAAAGAATGGAAATAACAAGTCGGTCGATCTGGATATCGGAACGCTCTCCAGTCATCTCTGGGAGGCGGCAAATATTCTGCGCGGACCTGTTGATGCGGCTGACTTCAAGACCTACATTTTCCCGCTGCTCTTCTTCAAGCGCATCTCCGATGTCTACGACGAAGAGTTTGCCGTTGCACTGGAAGAATCCGATGGTGACGTAGAATTTGCCCAATTCCCGGAGAACCATCGCTTTCAAATTCCTGAGGGTTGGCACTGGAAAGACGTCCGAGCCAAGAGCGACAATATCGGCCATGCGCTTCAGAAGGCCATGCGCTGTATCGAACAGACTAACCCGGACACGCTGCACGGGATCTTCGGGGATGCCCAGTGGACCAACAAGGATCGTCTCTCCGATGCCCTCCTCAAGGATTTGATCGAACATTTTTCGGCCTTGCGACTCAGCAATGACAATTGCATGGCGGATATTCTCGGTCAGGCTTATGAGTACCTGATCAAGAAGTTCGCCGATCTGACCAATAAAAAGGCCGGAGAATTTTATACTCCGCGCTCGGTCGTTGCCCTCATGGTAAATATCCTCGACCCGCAGGCCGGCGACACCATCTATGACCCGGCCTGCGGTACCGGTGGCATGCTTCTCGAAGCCCTTCACCATGTGAAGGAGCACGGCGGCGACGAGAACCTGATGCTCGGCAAGCTCTATGGCCAGGAAAAGAATCTGACCACCTCCTCCATCGCCCGGATGAACCTGTTCCTCCACGGCGCGGAAGATTTCCATATCGAACGTGGCGATACCCTCCGCCAGCCCGCATTCTACTCCGGCGACAGCCTTGCCGTATTCGATTGTGTCATCGCCAATCCGCCATTCTCCCTGAAGAACTGGGGGGACGCCGTCTGGGTCAATGAGCCATACGGCCGAAACTTCGCCGGGCTACCACCGGCCAAATACGGTGATTTTGCCTGGGTCCAGCATATGATCAAATCCATGGCCCGCAAGACGGGACGAATGGCTGTGGTGCTCCCTCATGGCGTGCTGTTTCGGATGTCCAGAGAAGGGGAAATTAGGCGCAAGCTGCTGGAGATGGACATCCTCGAAGCCGTGATCGGTCTCGGACCAAATCTTTTTTACGGCACCGGGCTGGCCGCCTGCATTCTTGTATTCCGTGAAACCAAGCCCCGGGAGCATCGCCAGAAGGTGCTCTTTATCGATGCCTCCAAGGCATTTAAGACCGGCCGGGCACAGAATGAACTCCTGCCGGAGCATGTGGAGAACATCCGTCGCTGGTATCAGGACTATCAGGATGTTGAAGGCGTCTGCCGCGTTGTTACGCTGGACGAGATCCGGGAGAATGATTTCAACCTGAATATTCCCCGCTATGTGGAGCCCGTGATCGAAGAGGAGTCCATCACTGTTGATCAGGCCATTTCCAATCTCAGGGAATCCCTGTCCGTAGCATATGCCGCCGAAGATCGTCTCAATAGACTCTTAAAACAGTATGGGATTTGTGAATGAAAAATAATCCCATGATCCAGACTGTTCTTGATGATGTTATTCAGGAGATTGCTGCAAAGAAGTCCATAATGACAGATGATCATATATCTTTATGGGATGATGTTATTGATCATATAATTAAGGGGTCTTCCTTTGTTGAAAGCATGCTCTTCAGCTTTGTCGATTCATGTATCTATAACCAAATAGAAGCGTTAACGATAGAGGAGCAAGAGGGACTTTGGTGGGAGACAACGCCTGGGAAAAATATGGAATTTGAGGTGGAGTGGGCGCAGAAGCATTCTTCGGATCAATTGGACAAACTCGGAGTTCCCGAGTCAGAAGAGATGCGTGATAATATAGTGGATTTTCTGCGTAATGAGTTAGGCCTTCGCGCTGAAGCAGAAGCGATGAAAAGGGAGACAGGTTATTGATCACCCAATCTGAACTTGAATCCTATCTCTGGGGCGTTGCGACCCTGCTGCGCGGGCATATTGACGCCGGTGACTACAAGCAGTTTATCTTTCCGCTGCTTTTCTATAAACGTCTCTGTGATGTGTATGACGAGGAACTTACCGAGGCGCTGGAGGAATCCGGCGGAGATCAGGAATATGCAAAATTGCCGGAGCAGCACCGCTTTCAGATCCCGCATGAGGCGCACTGGAAGGTTATCCGCACCAAGGTTAAAAACGTCGGTAAGGCCATTCAGGATGCTCTGCGGGATATCGAAAAGGCTAACCCGGATACCCTCTACGGCGTGTTCGGTGATGCCCAGTGGACCAACAAAGACCGCTTGCCGGATCACATGCTCCGGGAATTGCTCGAGCATTTCAGCTCGCAGACACTTTCACTGGCCAACTGCCCGGAAGATGAGCTGGGGGTCGGATACGAGTTCCTGATCAAGAAATTCGCCGACGATTCTGGCCACACGGCGGCTGAGTTCTATACCAACCGCACCATCGTGCATCTGATGACGGAGATGCTCGAACCGCAGCCGGGCGAGTCTATCTACGACCCTACCTGCGGGTCTGCGGGCATGCTGCTTTCCGCCGTCTCGCGCCTGAAAGGGCAAAGCAAAGAGTGGCGAAACCTCCGCCTGTTCGGCCAGGAACGCAACCTGCTGACCTCGGCCATCGGGCGGATGAACCTGTTTCTGCACGGCATCGAGGATTTTAAAATCGTCCGGGGTGATACGCTGGCCCATCCCGTCTTTGTGGAAGGCGACCGGCTTATGCAGTTCGACCTTGTATTGGCCAATCCGCCTTACTCCATCAAGCAGTGGGATCGTGATGCCTGGGCCGCGGATCCCTGGGGGCGCAATATCTACGGCACCCCGCCGCAGGGCCGTGCCGACTATGCCTTCTGGCAGCACATCATCCAGAGCATGAAACCCAAATCGGGCCGCTGCGCCATCCTGTTTCCACATGGCGTGCTCTTTCGCAATGAAGAGTCGGCCATGCGGGAAAAACTCATCGCCCACGACGTGGTGGAGTGCGTGCTCGGCCTGGGGCCGAACCTCTTCTACAACTCGCCCATGGAAGCCTGCGTGGTGATCTGCCGCATGAACAAACCCAAAAAGCGAAGAAACAGGGTTCTCTTCATCAACGCGGTGAACGAGGTCACCCGCGAGCGTGCGCAGAGCTTTCTGACCGATGAGCACATCCAGCGTATCGTGCACAGCTATCGTGCGTTTGCGGATGTGGACCGCTTCGCCCGGGTGGTCAGCAACGACGAGATTCGAGAGAAAGGCAGCAGCCTCAGCATTCCGCTTTATGTGCGGGTGGGCAACGCAAATGGAAATGGTAATGGCTCGGCTGATGCCGTCAGTCTGAAGCAGGCCATTGCCGACTGGCAGGAAAGTTCGGCAGCCTTGCGGGTATCGATGCGTACCTTGTTCTCGACACTGGAAGGAGGGCCTGATGGAAATTAAGACGCCTTTCTCACAAGAAGATTTGAACGAAATATTTAAAATCTCCCCGGCAGATCCAGAGCGTGTGATCTCAAGGGAGAGTAGCAGCCTTGAGTTCAAAGAATCTTTCGGGTGGGCAAGCTTGCCCAAATACCTGAAAACAAGTGCAGGCTACGCAAATGCCAAAGGCGGCTATATCGTTTTCGGCATCGCCAATAGACCTCATCGTCTGTGTGGCCTTTCTGGAACGAATCTGAATCTGTTTGAAGACATCGATCCAGAAAAGATGTCCCGTAATTTCAATGACCATTTCGCTCCTGAAATCGAGTGGACGATTCAGGAATATGAACTCCAGGGGAAGACTTTCGGTCTTCTGTATATCCACGAAGCCAAGGATAAACCTGTCGTTTGTATCAAAGACGCCGGAAAAGAGCTGAAAGAAAGCGACATCTACTATCGATATCGTGGGCGTTCAGAACGCATTAAATATCCGGAGTTGAGGGCCATTCTTGAAGCGAAACGGGAAAAAGAACAACGCCTCTGGATGCGGCATCTTGAAAATATTGCACGGATAGGGGTTCGTGAAGCCGGGATTTTTGATCTTCACACCGGTTGTGTCACTGGATCTGGTGGGTCGTTTCTGATTGACGAGTCTCTTTTAAGCCAGATCTCCTTTATCAAAGAAGGTGAGTTTTCTGAAGTCAAAGGCAAACCTGCCTTAAAGCTCATCGGACATGTAGAGCCTTTAGCAGGTGCCACCCTGAATTCCGCTAAAAAACAGATCATAAAAACAAAAGGCATAAGAACCGGAGATATCGTTCTCGGGGCCTTGAGTCAGGAGAACGTGTCTGAGCCTGACGAGTTTATCAAACAAATCTGTTTTGAAAGCACAGCATTTCTTCCTGTGTATTACTTCATAAATAAATCCGGGATGAACCTGACTCAAACCATCGAAATGGTCGAGGGCCTTGTCACAAGGTCAGCAACCCGGACAAGGCTGATTGAACGTTTGAAAGGCCAGAAGACCCAAGAACTTACAATCCCGAGCGGAAGCACACCTGCAGCCACAAAAAAGCGGAAATACGCTGATTACCTCCGCAATGAAAAAGTGAGCACCACGCTTTCCGGAAAGGAGCTTGAATACTGTCTTCAAGCTATACGTGGGCTGTCTGTAGATGAAATCAAAGCCAATTCGAAGTACCTCAGAGACCTCCTGAGAAACTGGTTTAATAAACATTATGCCTCGGCAAAAGGGGCACTGGCTGACAACCTGCGCCGGGCGATTTGTTGGGTTGATGAAGCATTGAATATGGGAGACTGCAAATGAGTGCGCAGTCCCTGAAGCCCGGATGGAAGATGGTGAAGTTCGGTGAGGTGGTGAAAAACGCGAACCTTGTGGAGCGTGATCCCGAGGGTAATGGCGTCGAACGGATCGTTGGTCTGGAACACATTGATCCTGGAAATCTGCACATCCGCCGTTGGAATTCACCTGAAGACGGCACCTCGTTCACCCGCAAGTTTGTAATGGGGCAGACGCTTTTCGGCAAGCGCCGCGCTTACCAGCGCAAGGTGGCTTATGCCGAGTTTGAAGGCATCTGCTCGGGTGACATTCTGGCCTTTGAACCGAAGGACAATAATATACTTCTGCCGGAGCTGCTGCCGTTTATCTGCCAGACCGATGCCTTCTTCGATCATGCCTTGGGTACCTCGGCCGGTTCGCTATCCCCGAGAACCAGTTGGAAAGCGCTCAAGGATTTTGAATTCCCCCTCCCTCCCATTGAGGAGCAGAAGCGCATCGCCGAAATCCTCTGGGCGGCGGATGAGGCGGTGGAACAATACGAGTTTACCCATAAAAGTGCTGTTCAGTTGCTTGGGGCAATTCGCGACAGTGAGATATGTAGCAAAAATTATCCGTGGCTAAAACTTGGTGATGTCCTTCTCTCTATTGTTGCTGGAAAGAGCGTGGTCGGTGTTAATACACCTGCTGAAACAAGCGGCTTTGGTGTCCTTAAAATTAGCGCAGTCGGTCCAAACGGCTTTGAGCCCGGTGAAAATAAACGCCTGATAAATCCATCAAATTTCATTTCTCAATACAGAGTGAAGAAGGATTCATTGCTGATTACTCGCTGCAATACAACCGAGCTTGTTGGCAGGGTATGCCTCACACATCAAGACCAACCTAACTTGATGCTTTGCGATAAAACACTGGAACTCGTTTTGGACGAAAGCAAAGTAAATAAGCTTTTTATTTTTGAGGCTTTTCGCTCTCGTAGTTTGCGAACGCAAATCATGGGATGTGCTACAGGGACTGGTGGCGCAATGAAAAATATTTCGCAGCAAGATATACGATCACTGTCGGTTCCGGTTCCCACGTTAGAAAAGCAAGATGAGATTGCTAATAAAGCATTGGCCATAGGGAAGCGAATTAGAAATATCGATAAAGGGCTTCGTTTGTTACGGAGTTTAGCCAAGCATCTATCAGATGACTTGATATACTGAAATGGAGGTCGCCCTTGTTTAACGAAATAAACACCGTCAAACGGATAGTTCTCGACACAGTGCGACAGTTGTCGGGCAGTATGGTTGCGGTGGGTAAATATTGTGGAGTCGTTTCATGAAATTTGAAGAGTTTCAATCCGGTAGCAACAAGCAGCAGTATCAGTATAAGAGCTTCCAGCCGGCCCCCATCAACCATGGCTGGTCCTGGGAAGATCCGCGCATCAATGTGCTGCTGGAAAAGGCCACCAGGGCTTTGGGCGAACTCAATGCCTTTACCCTGATTGTTCCGGATGTGGATCTGTTCATCCGTATGCACATGATCAAGGAGGCAAATACCTCAAGCCGGATCGAGGGTACCCGAACGGAGATGGACGAGGCCGTACTGGACGAGGAGTCTATTTCTCCGGAACGCCGGGATGACTGGCGAGAGGTGCAAAATTATGTCCGGGCCATGAACACGGCCATTGATGAATTAAAAGAGCTGCCACTTTCTCTGCGGCTCTTACGCGATACCCATGAAATCCTCATGTCCGGCGTCCGTGGGGATCGGAAAACGCCGGGGGAATTTCGGCGCAGTCAGAATTGGATCGGTGGCTCCGGCCTTGTCGACGCAGCCTATATCCCTCCCCACCATGAGGATATGTCGGATCTGCTCACAGACCTGGAAGCTTTCTGGCATAATGAGAATATTCAGGTTCCTCATCTGGTACGCTGCGCGTTGAGTCATTACCAGTTTGAGACAATCCATCCCTTCCTGGACGGCAACGGCCGGATTGGTCGGCTGCTGATTACCCTCTATCTGGTCAGCCACGGGTTGCTCAGCAAGCCGTCCCTTTATCTCTCCGCCCATCTGGAGAAGCATCGAGGGGCCTACTATGACACCTTGACCAGGGTGCGTGAGTCCAATGATATCGGGCATTGGGTCCGGTTCTTTCTTCAGGCGGTGATTGAAACCGCGAAAAGTGGTAAGCAAACCTTTCAGCGGATTCTTGCGCTCCGTCAGGAATTGGATCATGAGGTGGTCAAACTGGGACGCCGAGCGGAAAATGCCCGTCAGCTGATTATGTATCTTTATGGGACACCGACGATTACCGTGAACAAGGCCATGCATTTGTTAAACATTAAGTATGTTCCAGCAAACAGTCTCATTTCCACCTTGGTTGAAATGGGCATCCTCCAGGAAATTACCGGTTACCACCGGAACAGAAATTTTCTTTTCTGGCGGTATATTGATATTTTCGTGGATGGAAAATAAACATGGCTTTTTATATTATAGTTTCACGTGCAAAAAATATAATAAAAGAAATCATATTAATTTTTCCCTCTCATTCGGGGTAAAAAATGGCAAAAAAAATGAGCGCCTGTTTCACCGAAGAAAATACCGTTGAACAGATGGTTCTCGATACGCTTTGCGAAAAAAGGACCGAAAACATTATTGCAGAGCCTCTGGCACCGTATGGACCGTCATCTCTAAAATGGAGATTTATAGCCGCTGATCAGCTTCCACGCCAGCATTCCGATGTGCTGGTGGAATCCATGGTTCGCGATGCACTGATTCGCCTGAATCCGGAAATCAAGGCCCATCCGGACTGCGCGGATGAGGTGCTTTATCGGCTGCGGGCCATTTCACTGAGCGTGCAGAGCGAAGGGCTGGTGCGGGCCAACGAGCTGCTTGCCGAATGGCTGCGGGGTGAAAAATCCATGCCCTTTGGCGAACGCGGCGAACATAGGCCTGTTCGGCTGATCGATTTTGAGACCTTGAGCAATAACGACTACGTGGTGACCAGTCAGTGGGTCTACCCGGTCAAGGAAGGCGGCCGCCGGTTTGATATTGTGCTTCTGGTCAACGGCATTCCTCTGGCGATCGGCGAAGCCAAGACCCCGGTGCGTCCGGCGGTCACCTGGGTGGACGGAGCCAGCGACATCCACAACGGCTATGAGCAGTGCGTGCCGCAGATGTTTGTGCCCAATGTGTTTTCATTCGCCACTGAGGGCAAGTGCTACCGTTACGGCTCGGTGCGTATGTCCATCGATATCTGGGGCCCCTGGCACGAAGCTGATAACAAGTCCGAAGGCAGTCTGGCCGATGTGAAGCGTTCCATCCGGGCCATGTTGCGCCCGGAGATCGTGCTGGACATCCTTCAGAATTTCACCCTGTTCGCCACCGACAAGAAGCACCGGCGTATCAAGATCATTTGTCGGTATCAGCAGTATGAAGCCGCCAACCTGCTGGTGGCCCGTGTGGTCAAGGGCTATCCGAAAAAGGGTCTGATCTGGCATTTCCAGGGCTCGGGCAAATCCCTTTTGATGGTCTTTGCCGCGCAGAAACTGAGGATGCACCGAAATCTTGGTAACCCAACAGTCATGATCGTAGTGGACCGTATCGACTTGGATACCCAGATCACTGCCACCTTCAACGCCGCCGACATTCCGAACATGGTTGGGGCCGCGATCCGGCAGGAACTGAAAACCCTGCTGGCGGCGGACACTCGCAAGATCATCATCACTACCATTCACAAATTCGGGGAAGCGGATGGATGCCTGAACGACCGCTCGAACATCATCGTGATGGTGGACGAGGCGCACCGCACCCAGGAAGGCAATCTCGGACGGAAGATGCGGGAGGCATTGCCCAACGCATTTCTCTTCGGTCTGACCGGCACACCCATCAACAAGCGCGATCGCAATACCTTCTGGGCCTTTGGAGCGGACGAGGATGAGCAGGGCTATATGAGTCGCTATTCGTTTCAGGAATCCATCCGGGACAAGGCGACGCTGCCGCTGCACTTCGAGGCGGTTGACGTGAAACTGCATATCGATAAGGATGCCATCGACGAGGCCTATTCTCAGATTACTGAAGATTTGAGCGAGCAGGACCGGGATGACCTGGCCAGACGGGCCGCCAAGATGGCGGTGCTGATCAAGGCACCGGCCCGTGTGCAGGCGATTTGCCGGCACATCGTAGACCACTATCGAAAAAAGGTGGAGCCTAACTGTTTCAAGGCCCAGGTGGTCACCTTCGACCGCGAGTGCTGTGTGCTTTACAAAAAGGCCATGGACGGGTTGGTTGGCCCTGAGGCGAGCGCCATCGTCATGCACATTCAGGGCGGGAAAGCCGATGACTATGCTGAGTGGAAGCTCTCCAAGGATGAAGAGGAAAAGTTGCTTGATCGCTTCCGCGACCCCATTGACCCGCTTAAATTCCTGATCGTCACTTCAAAGCTGCTGACCGGCTTTGACGCACCCATCCTGCAAGTGATGTATCTGGACAAGCCCATGAAAGATCATAACCTTCTGCAGGCCATCTGTCGCACCAACCGGGTCTATCCGGGTAAGACTCACGGCCTGGTTGTGGACTATCTCGGCATCTTTGATGATGTGGCCATGGCGCTTGATTTTGATGAGAAGGCTGTGCAGAAGGTCATCACCAACCTGGATGAGCTGAAGAAGGAATTGCCGGGTCAGGTTGCCAGATGTCTTGTGTTTTTCCCGGGCGTGGACCGCACCGTTGGAGGCTATGAGGGATTGATCGCGGCGCAGGATTGCCTGCCGGATAACGAAACCCGGGACAAGCTTGCTGCCGAATATTCGGTGCTCTCTCGTTTGTGGGAAGCGCTGTCTCCGGACCCCTGTCTGAGATCCTATGAGACCGACTACAAGTGGCTGACTCAGGTCTATGAATCAGTGAAACCGCCCAGCGGCAACGGCAAACTGCTCTGGCACGCGCTTGGGGCCAAGACCATCGTCCTGGTCCATGAAAACGTGCATCTGGAGACTGTTCGCGATGATCTCGAGACCCTGGTGATGGATGCTGAAGTTATAGAAGGATTGCTCGACCCCAAGGACCCGGACAAGAAGTCCAGGGAGATCGAGATCAAACTCATCGCCCGGTTGCGTAAGCACATGGACAACCCCAAGTTTATCGCACTGGGCGAGCGCTTGGAAAAACTCAAGGAGAAGCATGAGCAGGGGCTGCTGCACAGCCTTGATTTTCTCAAGCAACTGTTGGAACTGGCCCGTGAAGTCGTGGAGGCCGAGCGCAAGGTTGAACCGGAGGATGATCAGGCAAAGGCCAAAACGGCGCTGACCGAACTGTTCAGTGAGGTGAAGGGCGAAAAAACACCCGCCATTGTCGAACGTATCGTGACCGACATCGACGAGATTGTCTGGCTGGTCCGCTTTCCCGGCTGGCAAAACACCAAGGCCGGGGAACGCGAAGTCCAGAAGGGGTTGCGTAAGGTGATTTACGTGAAGTACCAGATTAAGGACCAGGACCTTTTCGACAAAGCCTATGAATATATACGGCAGTATTACTGAAATGAAATGGTGAATGGGTTTTACCAGTGGCACGGCTGGTTCGACTTTGTGGTCATTCTGTTAGCCACAAAATGAATAGGAATGTCGTGCATGAATCTTTCTGAATTTATAAATGATAATATTTTCCCATCTATTCCATCCGGTGCCGAAACAGCCAGGTGGCGGCGGCCAGGGTAACCAGTGCGATGACGGCCAGGGGCCAGGCGTTTGAGAGCACGTCTGCTGCCGGCATATCTTTGAGAAAAATCCCGCGGACAATGACCAGAAACCATCTGAGGGGATTGGCGGCGGTGACCGTCTGGAGCCAGGCCGGCATGTTTTCGATGGGGGTGGCAAATCCGGACAGGAGCACGGCTGGGGGCATGAAGACAAATACGCCGAGGATGGCCTGCTGCTGGGTCATGGAAAGGGCGCTGATGAACAGCCCGATGCCGATGATCGACAGGAGAAAAATTGTCAGTGCGCCGAAAAGAAGCGCCAGAGACCCCTGAAACGGGATGCGGAAGGCAAAAATGCCAACGGTAATCAGCAGGGTGGCGGACCCTGCGGCCAGGATCAGGGAGGGAACGGCTTTTCCGATCAGAATTTCCACCGGCCTCAGGGGGGTGACGAGAATCTGCTCAAAGGTGCCCATTTCCCGCTCCCGCGAGACTGAAAGCGATGTGAGGATCAGGCCGACGATGGTGGCCAGCACGCAGACCAGGCTGGGGACCGTGTACCACTTAAAATTCAGATTCGGGTTGAACCAGTGGCGGGTGATCATCGCCGCCGGTGCGCTCTGGTAGTCGTCCGGTGTCATATCATCGATAAATTGCTGAACGATTTTCATGGCATAGCCCCGGACGATCTGCGAGGTGTTGGTTTTGCGCCCGTCCAGCAGCAGCTGCACCCGGCCAGTGCGCCCGGAGCTGATATCAGCCGAAAAATCGGAGGGAACGATCAGCACGGCGGTTGCCCGCTGTTCATCGAGTATGGGCCGAATATTAGCGTTTCCGTCAAGGCGCAGGATCTTCGTGAAGGTGACGGCGCTTTGAAACCGCTCAACCAGTTCAAAGCCGGCGCTGCCCGAATCAAGATTCAGAACGCCCAGGGAAACGTTTCTGGCCTCCTGCGTCATGGCAAAGGAGAATACAAAGATCTGGATCAGCGGGGGAACGATCAGCACCATCCGGGCTTTGGGGTCTCTCAGCGCGACCAGAAATTCTTTTTTGATCAGCGATTTCAGGCGGACAAACATGACACGTCACTCCAGACGGTTGTGGGTTTTTTTCAGGGTCAGGGCAAACATAACTACCGCGATGACCAGCAGAATGATCGTGTTCGGCAGCAGAAGGGGCCAGATATCGCCGGCCAGAAAAAGGGTCTGGAGGTTGGTGACAAAATAGCGTGCCGGGATGATACGGGTCAGCTGCCTCAAGAGCCAGGGCATTGACGCGATTTCAAACACAAAGCCCGAGAGGATGAACGCCGGCAGAAAAGCGGAAATAATCGAGATCTGAGAGGCGATAAACTGATTTCTGGACAGGGTGGAAATCAAAAAGCCCTGCCCCAGTGCGGTCAGCATGAACGCGGCTGAAACTATGGCAAGGGCCGCAAAAGAGCCCCTGAGCGGAACATCGAGTAAAAATACGGCAATGGCCGTACATACGGCCATGGAGCCCATGCCCAGGCAGAAATAGGGTACCAGTTTTCCGATAATAATTTCTCCGGCAGTAAGTGGGGTGGCCAGCAGCGCCTCCATGGTGCCGCGTTCCCACTCCCGGGCGACGATGAGTGCAGTCAGAAGTGTGCCGATGATGGCCATGATCACGGCCAGGGACCCGGGCACAAGCGAGTTTCGGCTGTTGAGTGACGGGTTATAAAACACCCGGGCGATCATTTCCACGGGCGGGTTCGTTGACGCAGCCGAGGTCAGACCCTGCTGACTCAGCCACGATGAAAGCGCGCCCCGGGCGTAGTTTTCCACGTAATTGGCCGTGTTGCATTCGCTGCCGTCGGTCAGCAGCTGGATCGGGGCGACCGATTCCTTTGTCTTCAACAGCCGGGTAAAATTTTGGGGGATGACCACGACGCCTCTGAGCCGGCCGCTTACCAGGTCCGGTTCCAGCTCTCGCCGGTTCCGGGCAATACGGGTATCGAAGAAGCGCGATGCAATAAATGAGGATGCCAGATTGTGCGCCTCCGGGCTGCCATTCTCAAGGGCGATGCCGATCCGGATGTTTTGAGCATCCAGGGATACGCCGTAGCCGAACAGAAACAAAAATATCAGCGGCAGCACAAAGGCGATCAGGATGCAGCTCGGGTCGCGCACCACCTGCAGGCTTTCCTTGATGACCAGCGCTTTCAGGCGGCGGATCCTGCCCGCATGCGCACGGGAAGAAGACGGTTGTGTCATGTACCCTCGCTTTCCACAAGCTCCGAGCGTCTGACCAGTTCGATAAAGGCATCCTCCAGCGTGGGGTCCGGCAGTGATTCGGAGCATGCGATTTTTTTCAATTCATCCGGAGACCCCTCGGCAATTTTTTCTCCCCGGAAAATGAGTCCGATGCGGTCGCAGTACTCGGCTTCATCCATGAAATGGGTCGTCACCAGGACTGTGACGCCTTTTTCCACCAGACCGTTGATGTGGGTCCAGAATTCGCGGCGGGTGATCGGATCGACCCCGGAGGTGGGCTCGTCCAGAAACAGCACGTCCGGAGCGTGCATCACGGCGCAGGCCAGGGCCAGTCGCTGTTTGAAGCCGAGCGGCAGCTCAGATGCGCCGGCAGAAGTATACGTGCTCAGATCAAACGTCTCGATCATGCGCCCGATGGTCTCTTTCTGCTTTCGGCCTTTGAGGCCGTAAACGCCTGAAAAAAAACTCAGATTCTGTCTGACGGTCAGGTTGCCGTAGAGTGAAAATTTCTGCGCCATGTATCCCAGTCGGGACCGGGCTTTTCCGGGCGAATGCCTCAGGTTCACGCCAGCTACGAAACTGTCACCTTCTGTGGGTTTGAGCAGGCCGCACATCATTTTAAAAGTGGTGCTTTTCCCCGCGCCGTTGGGACCGAGCAGGCCGAAGATTTCACCTCTCCGGATTGAAAAGGTGTTGTCCCGGACCGCGGTAAACGATCCGAACCGTTTGGTCAGCCCGTGGGCTTCGACCACGGGTTTCCCGTCGTCTTTGATCGGAGCTGTCTGTTCTGCCAGCAGGGAATCGCCTCCGGGACCGCCGCCTAAAATATCGATAAACGCATCTTCAAATCGGGGGGCGACAGGGATAACTGTCGCATGGAGCCCCGCATTCAACTGATCGGCAGACGGCAGGGGCGCCTTCGGTTTCATAACCAGGCGCAGGGCGCGCCCCTGGACCACGCCGTCTATGATGTCCGGCCTTCGCA
>Ga0265294_10005606_pt1 | contig 15301 bp, 16 predicted proteins | sample MunlanPumphouse3_FD_192504 | JGI IMG/M metagenome (GOLD analysis project Ga0265294, IMG submission 192504) | Groundwater microbial communities from a municipal landfill in Southern Ontario, Canada - Pumphouse #3 | ecosystem: Environmental > Aquatic > Deep subsurface > Groundwater | place... | reverse complement strand
TAGCCACACGTATTTACATGACTAAAGTTCATACGTATATCTCTGATGCAGACACCTTTTTCCCGGAGCTGGACAGTGATCTGTGGATGGAGGTCCTCTGGAGTGAGATACAGCGTGACGCAGAGAGCGGACTCGAGTTTGAATTTGTGCTGCTCAAGAAATTATCAGACTGAATAATATAACACTAATTATACTATGAATACTTCTCGAGACAATTTCGGAAGCCGTTTTGGAGTACTTGTGGCTCTTACAGGATCAGCGGTTGGACTTGGTAACCTTTGGAGATTTCCCTATCTTATGGGGGAAAACGGTGGGGCCGCTTTCATCATTATCTATCTAATCTTTGTATTTGTACTGTGCCTGCCAATTATGTATTCGGAATTTGTGCTCGGCCGCAGAAGTCAAACCAATGTATTCGGTGCTTTTAAAGTACTTGCTCCCGGCTCGAAATGGAGCATAGTGGGGCTATTTGGGGTACTTGCATCCATCAGTATATTAGCTTTTTATTGTGTAGTCGGAGGGTGGTCTATCGAGTATTTGGTTAAGGCGCTTTGTTTTGACTTTACTCGACAGGGGACCGTCAATTATGAAACAATGTTTTCCGACTTTGTCTCTTCTCCCGTTAAACCTGTTGTGTATCATGTTATCTTTCTGGTTATGACGGCAGCGATTTGTTTGGGAGGAGTAAAAAAAGGTATTGAGAAGTTTGCGAAGATTATGATGCCTTTACTGTTTGTTATGGTAATAATTATTGCCATACGGTCTCTTACCCTTGAGGGGGCGAGTGCGGGCATCTCATATATGTTCAAGCCGGACTTTTCAAAGATTAATTCCGGAACGCTTTTAGCTGCATTAGGGCAGGCATTCTTCTCTTTATCACTTGGTTGCGGCACTATTATGACATACGGCTCATACGTCAGTAAAGATGAAAATATCATGAAGTGCTCTGTGATTACTTCATTTTCGGACACGTTGTTTGCGATAATTGCGGGATGTGCCATTATGCCGGCCGTATTTGCCTTCGGAATAAGTCCGTCTGAGGGTCCCGGTCTGGTTTTTATTACTTTGCCGAGGATTTTCGCTCAACTTCCTCTGGGTGGAATTATTGCCATTCTTTTCTTTCTGACATTACTTTTAGCAGCCGTAACTTCGTCAATTTCTCTTTTGGAAGTCGTTGTAACATATCTGCTTGAGGAGTTCAAAATAAAGCGTAAAACAGCAGTTTTTCTAACATTCTTCCTGATCTTGATACTTGGCACTTTGTGTTCTCTTTCTCAAGGAGTTCTGAGTGACATCAAGCTGTTCGGAATGACATTTTTCGACTTCTTTGACTATGTATCGTCCAATATCCTGATGCCTGTCGGAGGATTGCTGATAGTCTTATTTGTGGGATGGCGGCTCGGCAAAGCCAATTTGTTTGACGAATTGACCAATAGCGGCAAACTTAAAGTACCACAGTGGTTGCTCGAAATAACTTTCTTTATTATCCGATTTTTAGCTCCTGTTACTATCGCCGTGATAATGATTTTCTAATCGTTTATCGCCTCGACAGGATTGAGATTGGCTGCTGCGCGGGCAGGAGCCACACCGGCCACTATACCGATAATTATCGCAATACATGAGCCGAGCATTATGTTGCCGAAGGTTAGGGTCAACTTAATCATACGTACCGGTATTATCAATGTACAGAGATAGACCAGTGCGATTCCCCAAAAGCCACCTGCAAGGGAGAGAGTCGCCGCTTCTATCAAAAACTGTAACGTAATAACATATTTTTTGGCACCGAGTGCCTTCATGATACCTATCTGATTGGTTCTTTCCTTTACCGAGACAAACATAATATTCGCTATGCCGAAGCCTCCTATCAGCAGGGAAAAGCCACCGATGATCCACCCGAGCAGGTTGACTGTCTTGAATATGTCTGCAATTGTATCTATGGCATAAGAGATTTCGTTGATTGCAAAGTTGTTTTTCTGTTGCGGCTGCAAATGTCGAGCGGATCGCATCAGAGATGTTATTTCGCCGGATAGAACATCCTTTTCCACCTCTTCGCGCGGAGTCACGACTATTGTCCCGTCCACAGAGGAAAGATCTACCATTGTCCGTGCAAAATTGATCGGAACCAACTTTACCTCATCTACATTTGTCATACTGACAGCACTTTCTCCCGTATTTTGGAATACCCCAATCACTATCGCGTCAGATATTCCTACCTTTATGATCTTTCCAAGCGGATCTTCCCCATTCGGAAACAGCTTATCTCTCACCTGCTTACCTATTACTACAACGTGTGTTCCATTCTCCAATTCATGTGAAGAGAAGCCGCGCCCGAGATCTATCTTGTCCCGAATGATCATATCCCAGTTTTCGGAGACACCTATAATATCTCCTTCGGAAAAGGAATTGCCTCTATATTTTGCACTTCCTTTAAAAGATATGTTATAGGCAATCCTGTCGTACGTTTTGGAATTATTGCTAATGTATTGAAATTCTGAATAGGTAATATTGGGTCTCTTGCGGTATTCCCACCATTTGAAGACTCCGTCATCTTCCGGCTTCATCGGATAAGATTCCACCATAATCAGATCACTGCCAAAGGCTTCAAATCCCTCATTAATAACATTCTTAATAGAATCCACCACTGTCATCACGGCAACTATCGAGAAAATGCCGATACTGACACCCAGCAGTGACAGAAACGTCCTGAATTTATCAACTTTCAGTTGAGAAAAGGCAAATACTACAGACTCGCCGACAAGTTTCAGAATACCTCCGGCTTTTTTAAAAAATTGTTTCATTTCAAATCCTCCCTACAGACCTATCTTCTTTTTTAAATCCCTGATGGTATCAAATGCCTCCAACGGGGACAATTTGTTAATATCGATTTGTTTAAGTTCTTCCTTTATATCAAGCAGTAATGGATCATCCAACTGATATAAAGATAGTTGTATCGGCTTGCTCTGCTGACGGGCAACCGACTCAATTGTTTGTTGACTCTCTGCTTTTTCCAGAGATTTAAGTTTAATCTCGGCATTCTTAATCACTGTATCAGGCATCCCTGCCAGCCGAGCCACATGGATACCAAAGCTGTGGGCCACACCTCCTTCACATATTTTCCTGAGGAAAATCACCTTTCCATCCACTTCCTGTGCGGAAATGTGATAGTTGTGCACGCGAGGATAGAGTGCCTCCAGATCATTCAGTTCATGGTAGTGCGTTGCAAAAAGGGTTTTAGGGTGCGGGGCTACACCGTATCCTTCTCCTTCATGCAGATATTCTACTATGGACCAGGCAATTGACATGCCATCGTATGTGCTGGTGCCTCGCCCTATCTCATCTAATAGCACAAGAGAGCGTTGCGACAGGTTGTGAAGAATGGTAGCCGCTTCGAGCATCTCCACCATAAAGGTAGATTCTCCTCTCGATATATTGTCGGAGGCGCCAACCCTGGTAAAGATCTTATCCACAACACCTATTTCGGCACTCTGTGCCGGAACAAAGCATCCTGTCTGGGCAAGCAAAACGATCAGTGCGGTCTGCCTCAAGAAAGCGGACTTTCCTGCCATATTAGGTCCTGTCAGGATGATAATTTGTTGAGAATCCTTACTTAAAAACAGATCATTGGCAATATACTCTTCTCCGGCAGGCATCATGGTCTCAATTACAGGATGTCTTCCCTGTACAATCTTGATATCCAAACTGTTATTTACGTGAGGACGACAATAGTTATTGGATATTGCAAGGTCTGCAAAGCCGGCCAAACAATCCAGTTGTGCCACAATTGCCGAATTCTGCTGTATCGAAGGTATCTCCTGCTGTATCTTTCCGACCAGCTCGGCATAGATCTTTGCTTCAAGTTCTACAATCTTCTCCTCTGCGCCGAGTATCTTCTCTTCGTACTCTTTAAGTTCCGGAGTAATATACCTCTCTGCATTGACAAGAGTCTGCTTCCTGATCCATTCTGCAGGAACTTTGTCGGAATGTATATTGCGCACTTCCAGATAATAGCCGAATACGTTGTTGTAACTCACTTTCAGTGAGGAAATGCCGGTTCTTTCCTTCTCGTGCTGCTGTATATGCAGCAAGATCTCTTTTCCATGAGCCATGGTATCGCGCAACTCATCAAGCTCCGCGGAAACCCCTGCTGCAATCACATCTCCTTTGCCAACCTGCACGGCCGTATCACTCATTATGGTACCGGAAATAGCCTGAAATAACTCCGTACAGTAGTTGAGCTTTGTGGCAAAATCGTCAATAATAGCCTTATTGTCAGTTGCCTGTAATGTATCTTTTATCTCAGATACACTCTTCAGCCCCCTGCCAAGTTGCAAAGCCTCTCGAGGAGCCAGCCTGCCTGCCGCTGCCTTTGAGAGGATCCTCTCCATATCTCCGATATTGGCAATGGAGTCGCGAATCTCCTCTCTGAGTGTCTGATTGTCCGCAAAAGCGGAGACCACATCATACCTCTTCTCAATCTTATTGATATCCTTCAAGGGCATTGCCAACCATTCTCTTAAGAGTCTTGCTCCCATCGGAGAAGCGGTTCTGTCTATGACAGAGAGTAAGGATGAGCCTTCCGCTCCCGCAAATGAGTTGAATATCTCCAAGTTGCGAAAGGTAAACTTATCCATCCAGACAAAATCCCCCTCATCTATTCGGGAAATAGAGCGAATATGGCCCAACCCGCTATGCTGAGTAACTTCAAGATAGAAGAGAATTGCACCTGCTGCAGTAATTCCCAACGGCAAGTTGTCTACACCGAATCCTTTCAGAGAGTCAAGTCCGAACTGCGTGCAGAGCTTCTTGCGATCCGATTCATAGACAAATGCCCATTCATCGAGTGTTGAGACATAGGCGATATTGCCGAAACGCTTTTTAAATCCCTCCTGATAGCCACGTTCTACGAGGATCTCTTTCGGCGCCATATTGGCAAGCAATAGGTCAATGTACTCCATTGATCCCTGTGCTATCTTAAAAGTGCCCGTAGAGATATCTACGATGGCAATGCCTGCTTTATCATGAATATGTTTGACATCTTTGTTGAAATGGATGGCCGCCAAAAAGTTGTTCTCCTTCTGCTGAAGCAGTGTGTCATTGTAAGCCACACCGGGAGTAACCATCTCGGTAACACCTCTCTTGACTATTTTCTTTGTCATTTTCGGATCTTCAAGCTGGTCGCATACAGCCACTTTATATCCTGCACGGACAAGCTTTGGAAGGTAGGTGTCAAGGGCATGATGCGGAACACCGGCCAATTCGATATAAGTGCCCGAACCACTTGCGCGACGCGTCAACACAATACCCAACACTTTACTCGCAATCACTGCATCTTCGCCAAATGTCTCATAGAAGTCCCCTACACGGTACAAAAGCAACGAGTCGGGATATTGTGCTTTTATCTCGGCAAACTGCTTCAGCAGTGGTGTTTCAGGATTCTTCTTTTTTTCACTCATAGCCTACAAAAGTACCAATAAATATTTATCTTTGTTAGATAAAAGCTCATTTAGAAACAAAAATTATGACACGAAAAACTTCATTATTGAGATTCGCTCTCATTCTACCCGTTATTGCATTATTTGCCCTCAGTTGTAACCAATCTCCGGAGGCAAAGTTTGAAAAAGAGATGACTGCATTTATGCAGGATATTAGTTGTCCGGGACTTAGCGTTGCCGTAGTAAAGGACAATCAGATCATCTACAACCACTCGTTTGGCGTAAAGAGTCTTGAGACCAACGAACCGGTAACTAATGAATCTATCTTCAGAATCGCTTCCATATCAAAGTCTTTCTCTGCCACATCAATGATGCAGCTTATAGAGGCCGGCAAAGTCTCTCTTGATACCGATGTCAGCGACCTGATGGGCTTTCCTGTTAGAAATCCCAAGTTTCCGGAGAGAGTCATAACTCTTAGAATGCTTATGTCTCACACTTCAAGTCTCAATGACAACGAAGGTTATTTCACTTTGGATGTTATTAATCCTGAGAAGAACGAAAACTGGGCCAATTGCTACAATGACTATGAACCAGGCACCGGTTACGAATATTGCAACCTGAACTTCAATATGACAGGCACTTTCATTGAAAGGATTTCAGGTGAGCGTTTTGACCAATATGTAAAACACCACGTACTGGATCCGCTTTCTCTCTACGGCGGCTACTGCGTCGACTCTTTGGATGCTTCCAAGTTTGTAATGCTCTATGCCTACAATGACTCTACCAAGACCATGGACCCTGAGCCTGAAGCATACGCCCCTCGCAGAGAGCAGATTACCAACTATGTAATGGGTTATTCCACACCTGTATTCTCGCCTACGGGAGGAATGAAGATCTCTGCTTTGGATCTTGCCAAATATATGATGATGCACATGAACTACGGCACATCTCCTCTCAACAATGTTACTATTATCTCGGAAGAGAGTTCCAAGACCATGCAGACACCTCTTTCATCCAATGAAAATTACGGCCTTGCTCTAAATCAGACTGATCGCTTTACCCCCGGTATTACGCTTGTAGGACATACCGGCGGAGCATACGGACTTCGCAGCGCTATGTATTTCAATCCTGCAGAAAAATACGGCTTCACCATCATAAGCAGTGGGTCCAAAGAGACAGCCACCAATGGTCAGGATATTTTGAGAGGTTCTATCGAACTGATGTATAACAATTTCATCAAATAACTTTGTATAAGTATCCCACCTATTCTTCCGAAGTTACTCCCAAGAAGAGGCTCGGACAGCATTTCCTTACCAATCAGGACGTTGCCGGACGGATTGTCTCCTCATTGAATAACCACGCAAATGTACTGGAGGTTGGTCCTGGTACGGGTGTGCTGACTCAGTATCTGCTCGAAATTCCGGACACTAACCTCAAGGTTGTAGAGATTGACGAAGAGTCTGTCTCCTATCTATTAGAACACTTTCCGCAGATTGCGAAAGGCTTGTACAGTGCTGATTTTCTGAAGATGGACTTGACAAAGGTATTTCCGCAGAGCTTCTCAATTATCGGCAATTTCCCATACAATATCTCTTCTCAGATCTTCTTTAAGGTGCTGGATTACCGCGATCAAGTGCCTGAAGTGGTATGTATGATACAGAAAGAGGTGGCGGAACGCCTTGCAGAGAAGCCGGGATCGAAAACGTATGGAATTTTGTCGGTGTTGTTGCAGGCCTGGTACGATATTGAATATCTGTTTACGGTACATGAGAATGACTTCTTACCGCCACCCAAGGTTAAATCGGCCGTTATTCGCCTTGTACGCAACTCTCGCAGCAACTTGGGGTGTAACTCCGATGACTTTAAAAAAGTGGTTAAAACAACCTTTAATCAGCGAAGAAAGACGATTCGCAACTCGCTTAAGCCGCTACAGATAGAAATTCCCGCCGATACGCCTTATTTAGATGAGCGTCCCGAGCAACTTTCCGTAGAAGACTTCATTCTGCTCACCAACCATATTTTTGATCAGAAGTAAGGTATTTTGTTTTGCGTATAAAACAAAAAGTCTATATACCGACAATGGCATTTTAAATCTGTTTCTACTCGATCCTGAAACTTCGTTGTTAGAGAATTTGGTTGCCATTAATCTCTTGCGTATTTATGGTCGTGACGATGCTGTATTCTTTTACAAAAAAGGCGTTGAGGTCGATTTCGTTATTCCGGAAACGGCAACCGCCATACAAGTATGCTACAATCTTGATAACAGCGATGGGACTCTTGATAGAGATGTTTCGGCACTCATTAAATTGTCAAAAGTTGTTGAATGCAAGAAATTGATGATTATCACACGTGACCAAAAGCAGACCATAGAAGAATCAGGGAAGACAATAGAAGTTATTCCTGTTTGGGAATGGCTGCTGAATATCAAATAGTGATTTCCCTCAACTCGCCGAATTGTGAAAAGGTCAGAAGATAAATCAAATAAAAAAGAGGGCAACCGGTTTGGCTGCCCTCTTAATTTAATTAGCATTTGCAATTAAACTCTTGATTAGAATCTGATACCCAATTTAAGTTGTGGATATGTGAAAACTCTAAGATCGTGATTCATTGCATAGTAAGCGTTCTGTCCCTGTACTTGTAAGTGCATGAGTGAATACTGATATGCTACAGGTGCTACTTCAAATCCGAGAATCAAACCCTCAGAGATTGCGTAACCAACTCCCATAGTAATACCGCCACCGAATCCCAATACCTGACCTGCTCTGTTAGATGTTCTCTCTACTGCAATGTCTTCATATGCTACGCCACTGCTTCCGGTTGTTCCACCGGTGTTGGAGATATCTTCGATTGTCTGTCCTGTATAAGGATAATATGCTTCAATACGGGCCATCTTGAATTGTCCGAACAAACCGATATATGGGTTTATTCTCGGGTTCTTAACATTGAAATAAAAGTTAGAACCTATCTGGGCCATCAAACTGTTTGTAACAGCTCCAAGTATTGCTTTCTGTGCATATATGTCACCAACTCCTACTTTCACGTCAACGTATGAAGGATCTATGTGGGTTGTTCCCGCACCGATAATCGTAACATCTCCTTCAATAAAGTCTTTGTGTGGCTGGAAGTTAACATTATATGCTGCCATAAGGTTGATATCAAATCTGTTTGAGATGAAATATCTTCCCTGGATGCCTGCAATATTAACAAGGCTGTTAAGGTTTAATGATCCATTATTCAAGACGTATGTAGACAGATCAGCTGATATGTATTCGTTACCGAGTCCAAGGTATTCCAATTCACCAAGTTCATCGATTCCGATTCCTGTCGCTGTCCCGTCTGCATCCGGTAATAGATAGTACAGGCCGGTAGCGTCATTGAAGAACTGTCCCTGTCCCAATACCAAATCTATTTGCCATTGTCCCTTTTTTGGAGCAAACATACACTCACAACTCTCTTTCGGTTGTGCCAATACAGGCACAACCATAAAGATAGTTAATAGTAATATGCTTAATTTTTTTAACATTTGTTTGTCAATTTTAATTAATCACTTTTTAGAGTAGTTATTAGCCAATGTATTTAGCTATAACTGCATCCATTTCAGCTTTTGCAAGTTCAAGTTCTTTCTCTGCAATTGCTAACTTAGCCTCAGCTTCTGCCAAGTCGTTTTCAGCAACCTGAATGGCAAGAGCCTTGCCGTCATAACCTGCCTTGTACTGTTCCAAAGCTCTTGTAGCCTTTGCAACTCTGTCTGCATATAGAGCTATTTGTTGTGCATACTGGTCGCAAACCATCTCGTAAGCTTCTTGGTAATCAGTTGTAATTGCAGGATCTATATTCCAGGAAATGTTCGCTGCTTTCAGATAAGCATCATTCATTGCATTCTTCAAAGTAGTCAGGTGATAGATAAGATGATCAATGTCCTCTGTGCTATCCTTCCATTCCTGAACCTTTGCAGGATAACCCGGAGCAAGTTCATTAGCCCAAGTCAACTGCAAACCTTTAAGTTTGTAAGAACCGTTTGCCTGTGCAGCAGAAGTTGAAAGATCATTAACGATAACACCGTTTTTCTTGCCGGTCAACTCTGTCATTGCAGCTTCGTAAGCAGTATTCTTTTCAGTCCATTTAGCAAGATCTTCGTCATATTTAGTCTGAACTTTAGCATCAGCAGCATCGAAATCAGCAGCAATCTTCTCGATCATAGCCCTTAACTCAGCAAGGATAGCCTTATTAGACTCATAGTTGCCATAGAATTCTGCACGTTGTTGTTTGTAGAACCAGTCGAACAACATAGAGATTTTCTTACCAGCGTAGATCGGATTAACAGTGAAACGGCACCCGTCAATGTGTCCTGCATTATTAAATGCAGCATAGGTCCCTGCAGCCTTATTTTCGATATTTTCAAGGATAATAGCAAGTTCATATGTATAAATAACTTTAGTAGAGGTCTCGAACAACACAGCCTGAGTAGGTGTAGTGAAAGTCTTGTCAGAGAAGTTTAATTCCCAATCCTTAACAATAGCCCAGTTTGCAGCTGAAGTCGATAGAAAAAGATTCTAATTCAATGTCTATAAGTCTTACTGTTTCTTCAAAGTATTTTTTCATGTAAAACGCTATGTAATAATTTTTATATAAGCTACATTAATTAACTTTGATATTTCCGCATTGGGTGTATATTCAATTATACTTTTACCTGCGATCATAGCATCAACCATGCTTTTATCAAACGGGAAATGACCTATCACCTGTAAAGATTGTCCGGCACACCAAAGATCTATATCTCCGCTTATTTTGGTATTCAGGTCGTATTTGTTGATGATAATATATATACTGACACCGAATTTACGCACCAATTCTACTGTGCGCTGTAAGTCGGACATGCCCGAAACGGTTGGTTCGGTTACTATCACCACCTTATTTACGCCTGTAATGGTAGATATAACCGGACAGCTTATTCCCGGAGGGCCATCAAGTATAATGATTTCGAGATTGTGCGCTTTTGCCATTTCACGGGCTTTCGAGCGTAATTTGTTAATTAACTTGCCGGAATTCTCCTCGCCCGGAGCAAGCCTTCCATAGACCATTTTTCCGTATCGGAAATCGCCCCAATACAGACGGCTGTCGTCGGATGGAATCATATTGATTGCCTGTGCAGGACATATACGAGAACAAAGAAAACACCCTTCACACGCCACTTCATTTATAGTAACAGAACCCCCATCCCAACCCAAAGCATCGAATTTGCAGTAAGTAACACACTTGCCACACTCGTAACATAGATTTTTATTTATTTCAGCATGATAACCCGAAATGAACTTCTCTTCTCCTGTTTTTTCAGGGTCTAACAACAGGTATAGATTTGAAGCATCTACATCGCAGTCCACAGCCACAACCTGTCCGGCTAATGCTATAAAAGCAGATGTTATGCTCGATTTGCCTGTTCCGCCTTTACCGCTTATTACCGCTATTTCCATAATACTTCAGTTGGTTTACGATGTTTTCAAATACAGATTTTACTTCCGGCATTTTTTCCGATACGATAGTGCCTTTGGAATATAGCCGAGCTATCTCCTTGTCAAATGGGATCTCAGCCAACAAAGGAATATTTTCAGTTTGCAGATAGTGATAAACTGCTTGATCTCCCACACCGGCACGATTGATTACAACCCCGAACAACAGGTTCAATGTCCGAAGTGAATCAACAGCTTGACGCAGGTCGCTCAATCCAAACGGTGTAGGCTCGGTTACAAGAATTACGAAATCGGCTTGTGCTACGGTTTGGATAAATGGGCATGATGTTCCCGGAGGTGCATCCATAATCAAATAATCCGCCTTTATTTTTTCTGCACTTTTAATAGCTTGCTTTATTATAGGGACAGGTGAGCTCGTTCCGGGGAGCATGCGCCCCTCTACAAAGCATTTTTTCCCGTCTATCTTATAAGTAGTTACCTTTCCAATATTTTTATACGACTCTTTTATTACATAATTCGGACAGGCAACTTCGCACGCTCCGCATCCGTGACACAAGTCCTCTAATAAACGTATTTTCTGCATTTCGGGAGCTATAAATATGGCATTATAGGTGCAGTATTCCGCACATTTGCCACAGAACTTACATTTCGTGGCATCTATTATCGGCAGGTATTGTGTGACATCCGACTTTTTATGCTCCATTGCGTTGATAAAAGCCAAAGAATTGGGGACCTCCGCATCGCAGTCTGCCAGCGACACGGAGATACCCATACTCCTGAATGTATGAAAGAGGTTGGTAGAAACAAATGTTTTACCTGTTCCTCCTTTACCACTTGCAACCGCTACTTTCATTAGTGACCGCAGTTATGGTGTTCATGATCGTGATTACATGTACCTTCGAGAATTGATAAAGCACCATCAATAAAGGCTTCCACCAATTTGCGAGGCTCTGAGGTTCCTATTCCGGCATAGATCGAGATTGACTCCTTAGCAAAGAGGTCTTTGGCTTTTCCGCCGATTCCTCCGGCAATGACAACAGTCGCTCCTTGTTGTTTTACCCATGCGGGATAAACTCCCGGTTGATGCTCCGGAGGGGTGATTGTTTCTTCTTTTACGATTTCTCCGTTTTCAATCTCTGCAAAATAAAATTGTTCGCAATGGCCGAAATGGGCGCATAAAAGCCCTCCTTCGACAGGGATAGCTATCTTCTTATTCATTGTTCCCTGTATTTGCAGTGCCGGCACATTTTCCCAAACCACGACCTTGGGCTCTGCCTTGTCCCATTCCGCGACCCTGTCCTTGTCCACGACCTTTGCCGCAACATTCGCGACTTTGACCCGATTGATTACCCGTAGAGTTTCCTCTCATTCTTCTTCCTTGTCCTGAACCATTTCCATTTGGCCCTGTTCCATCAAAATTTGGCATAATTGTAATTTTTAGTTGTTAAACATTTCGATTATTTCGCTTACGCGTTTTTCAGATTCTTTGTTGGCTATCATTTCGACCCCCAACTCTTCGAGCAATGGTCTGATCTTTACACCAAACTCGCCCGATACTATTTTTTGTACTCCTTGTGCCGCAACAAACTTTACCGCAGCAGGCCCGGCACCTTCTTCTGCCTCCGCAGCAGGATTTTTCAGGAAGTTGTGCAACTTGGTTTCCGTATCATAGATCAGAAACCATGCACAACGTCCGAAGCGGGCATCTATCATGCTATCCATAGTGTTACCCGTACTCGTAATTGCTATTTTCATATAATTATCTATTAATGATTCTTTGCAAATGTAGCAATAATGAACATATGTTCAAAATAAATAATTACTTTTGTGAAACAAATAGTTTGATTGGTTTGTTTTTTGATAGTATAATCAGTTAAATCACTAAAAAAATGATAGACATGGAAACAACACAGGTTTATGGGATGCCACGCATCGGTGATGCGGCACCGGAATTTAAAGCGGTAACAACTCAGGGAGATATTAATTTTCCGAGTGATTACAAAGGGAAATGGGCTATATTATTCAGTCACCCGGCAGACTTCACGCCGGTTTGCACATCTGAGTTTATGACTTTTGCTTCAATGAGTAAAGATTTTGAAGCTCTGAATTGCCAATTGGTTGGATTATCGGTAGACGGTCTATACAGCCACATTGCATGGCTTCGGACAATCAAAGAGAAGATTGAATACAAGGGAATGAAAAATGTAGAGGTAACATTCCCGTTAATCGAAGACATCACAATGGAGGTTGCGAAAAAATACGGTATGTTGCAACCGGGTGAAAGTGCAACAAAAGCAGTGAGAGCAGTATTTTTTGTAGATCCTAAAGGCATTATTCGAGCTGTCATTTACTATCCGCTATCGCTGGGTCGTAACTTCGACGAGATTAAACGTGTTCTTATTGCCCTGCAAACTGCCGATAATTTTGGTGTGGCTACACCTGCCGACTGGCGTCCGGGCGATGATGTAATTGTTCCTACGGCAGGTTCATGCGGAGTGGCAAAAGAGAGAATGGAAGGACTTCAGGAGGGCGTTACCTGCTACGACTGGTTTTTCTGTACGAAGAAATTACCAAAAGAAGAGGTTGAAAAGAAGCTTGGTAAATAATTTTTATTGCATTAAAAGAACGGGAATTGAAAAATTCCCGATTTTCATATAAAGGCATTGTTACTTGCCGTTTATCTTTATTTCATAGGTTACTGGTGCCGATTTCGACAACATTGCAGATACGCCGCAATACCTTTCGTGTGAGAGGGCTACCGCTTTTTGAATCTTCTCCGCTTCCGCTTCAAGACCTTTGCCCTCAAAACGGAATATGATTTTGAAAAATTCATAAACATAAGGGTGCTCATCTTCGGTTTGTGAAGATTCGACTTCTACCGAAAATTTTTCTACCTCTACACGCATTTTTTTAAGAATCGATACTATATCCATACTTGTGCAACCACCCAGAGCTACAAGCAGTAGTTTCTTAGGACGCGGCCCTGCGTTGTTTCCGCCGACAGTGGCATCGGCATCAAGCGGTATTATATGACCATCCACTTCCGCATCGAAAGCCATTCCGCCTTTCCAGTTAAGTTCTGCATTTACTTTCATATCTATATTTTTTATGGTTTAATCATTTATGTGTTCTGCAAAATTCATTCCTTAGAAGCTACACCTTTAGAACTTTAGGTTCTTTAGGAGCTCCGAGATATTCCATTTTTCCGCCAAGATATTTTGCATGGGGATCGTATTCAATACCTATTTTATCCAGTAGCGATTCTACGCTGACCTGATGCAGCTGCATCCCCATTTCCCACGGGTCTAAACCCAATATCAAGCCTGCCATCTCTTCATATGTCAGTACAGGTATGCCGTATCCGTTTTCCCCATACGTTATGCCCTCGGCTTCGGCAAGCACATACTGCCAGCGGTCGAGAAAGAATGTGCAACCGGGACAATTCGTAACGATAAAATCGGGTTGATAAGGCTTCATTGAGTCAAACTTCAATTTGCTGTTCGACAAAGGATAAGCCCTGTTCTCTTTCACGATATAGTTACGAAAACCGAATCCACAACAATGGCGGCGTTCGGGGTAATCTACAACCTCTCCTCCCCAAGCCTCAATCATTCCGGTTAAAACTTTGGGGAACTCTGCTCCGCCAACGCCTTTGCTCGGAAATATTTTTGCATAATGACAACCTACATGATCGACCACTTTCAACGGTTCACCTGTTTCTTTGTTAATCAGTCTGTATTTTGCTTTGGCAGCTATTTCGTTCCTGAATTTATAAATTATATCGCTCGTATGGACAAGGTTTTCGGGTTGCTCAAACTCCCGTCCGGTTGATGAGTGTAACTGTTTTCGCGTATTATCCAACGTTTCCGGGAAGTGTTTCCACGCATCTTCCATTTCCGTATATATACCGAACGATGTTACGCATGAGGGTATAAAATTCCTGTATCCCGCATCATTCATCAACGAATACTGACGCGCAACGACAGTCATCGTAGTTTCTATCGGTACGATTCCCGAATGGTATGCAATGCCGGTACAGGTAGTCTGGTGCGGATCGTCATAAACGTTTTTACCCAACACCTCCCGAAGTATGCGTAAGAATGTTTCTTCGGAACCGGGAAAGAAATTCTGCCTTATACAGCTTCGCGCATAGTAGTAATCATCTTCGGCAATCTCTTTCTGGTAGTCCTGCCATTTACGGTTATTATTCTTGTTCATTTGCAATCCATTTTTCAATCGTTTCAAAACGTTCCATCGCTCCTGTTTCCTCGAAGATAGCTCGAAGTTCCGCCATATCTTCTTCGGCAATGCGGCGCATCGAGCCGGAACCCTCTCCGTCATAATTCGCTCCGATGCGGCGTGATATGGTTGCTGTATGTTTACGAAACCAATCCCATACAG
>Ga0265294_10005605_pt1 | contig 15301 bp, 16 predicted proteins | sample MunlanPumphouse3_FD_192504 | JGI IMG/M metagenome (GOLD analysis project Ga0265294, IMG submission 192504) | Groundwater microbial communities from a municipal landfill in Southern Ontario, Canada - Pumphouse #3 | ecosystem: Environmental > Aquatic > Deep subsurface > Groundwater | place... | reverse complement strand
TGAGAACCTTGCGGCGGCAGAGGAGGCAGGGATCTGCTGTCTTATCGCCGACCCCCTCCTCCAGCCGGTGGGATCCGGGCTCACCGGTTCGCTCCAGGGTTTTTGGGGTGTTTCCTATCCGCTCTTCTTTGGGGCAGGAAACGTCGTGGAACTCCTGGACGCCGACTCTCCGGGGGCGAACGCGTTGCTTGCGGGGATGGCGCATGAGGTCGGTGCCGCCGTCATCTTCACGAGCGAGCACAGCGACAAGACCATGGGATCGGTGGCCGAGATGCGGCGGGCGACCGAGATGATGGCGCTGATGACCGGCCGCCCATACCCCAAGGACCTGGGGATCGATCTCCTGGTCCTGAAAGAGAAGCGGCGTCGGCACGAACCCCCGCTGGAGTACGAGAGCGTCATGGAGGCGCGCTCCACGCCTGATGAGATCACCTACGATCCGCTCGGGTGCATCCGCATCGGTATCGAGGGGGATTTTGTCGTGGCGGTCCACCGGGGCCGTGCCGTGCGGGGGAGGCACTGGGAGGACGTCTTTTACACGCTTCTTGGTAACGGGAGCCTTTCGCGCCTCGACCACGCCGCCTACCTCGGAAAAGAACTCTTCAAGGCGGAACTTGCTATCAGGCTGAAGAGGAGCTTCGAGCAGGACGGGCCGTTCTGAACGACCGTAATGTGGTCGCAAAGCGGCAACCCGGGGTGCGTGGAATATCAGCTGCCCTGGATCAGCACTGATCTTCTGCAGCTGATACATCGGTATTCGGCAGTTCGCCCCTCGCCTGTGCCTCGTAGGTCTCCTCTTCAAAATATAACAAAAGTTATATAATTGTGGGATTATCTCATCGCGCGTGACAGCGATGAGCGGTGCTGGACCCGTTTGAGGGCGTGATCAGTGTCGACGCGAACCACCGGCGAGTGAAGGTGTGTTCGAATTCTGCAGTCCAGAAATCGGCTGCTCTCCTGTCAGATTCATAGATGTGGTGAAATTATGAAGGGAAATCCTGTTATTCTCTGGCTCGCGGCAGCCCTGGCCATCGGCCTCATCGCTCTGCCTGCCCTGGCGGCGACGGCCGCAGTCGAGATACGGGGAGGGGCGTATCACCCTGCCTCGCTCACGGTCGAGGAGAACACGACGGTCACCTGGACAAATTACGATACGGTAAGCCATACCGTCACCGGCACGGGAGGGGCCTTTGACTCCGGGCCGATAGAACAGAACGAGACATTCAACTACACATTCACTGGTACGGGGACCTACCCCTACGGCTGTACGCTCAACGCCTCGACGCAGCGGACGCCCATGCAGGGTGTCGTCATCGTCGTCCCGGAGGGTATGATGGTTACCCCCGGGGAGGAGCCGGAGGGCGTGACGCTGGCCGATGTGATCGCGCAGGACGAGAACCTGACCACCTTTACGGCGGCGGTTGAGAGGGCCGGGCTTGCGCAGACAGTGTTTGTGAGTGGCGGACCGTACACGCTCTTTGCTCCGGACGATGCCGCCTTCGAGACCTTCGGCAACGAGACCCTTGCAGGGATCCTGAACGACACTGCGATGCTGGATACCCTGCTTATGTACCACATGGTGGAGGGGAACTACACCGCCGAAGACCTGATGACGGAGGTGAACGCTACAGGGAACGAGACGGTTCTCTCGACGCTCACCGGTGACACCCTCTCTATCAGCGTGGCGAACGGCACCCTCATGGTGGAGAACGCAACGATCGTCGCATCCGATATCACGGCCGACAACGGCGTCGTCCATATCATCGATAGGGTCCTGGTGCCGCCGGGGAGCGGGATCGGTGAAGCTCCGGAGAATGTGACCCCGGAGGTCACGCCGGCTGAGCGTGTCATCCCCTGAAGCACTCCCTCCCTTTTTCCCCTGGATCCCCGACCGGGCATGCACACCAGACGCGAGGGCTTATGTTTACTTCTTCCCTAGTATTCAGTAGAATGGCTGTACACGGGATCAGCAGGGATCTGCTTGCTATGCTCTTCGAACTTGGGCGGGAACACCACCCGAACGAATTCGTTGCGGTGCTGCGGGAGCGGGACGGCATCATCCGCGACCTCGACCTGGTGCCCGGCACGATCGTCAGGGAGGAGAGCGCCTCGTTCCTCATCGATATGCTCCCGCTGGATATCCACCAGGCCGGCAGCGCCCATAGCCACCCCAACGGCGTCCTCTCTCCGTCATCAGCGGATCTCAGGTTCTTTCCCACGGTAGGCCGCTACCATATCATCGTCGGGTATCCCTACGGGGAGAGGGACTGGCGATGCTACCGGGCAGACGGCAGCCCCACGCACCTCGAGGTGGTCGAGTGATCCGCGTGGTCGCAACCGGGACGTTTGACATCCTCCACCCCGGGCATCTCTACTACCTTGAAGAATCCCGGAGACTCGGCGACGAACTCTACGTGATTGTGGCGCGGGACGCGAACGTGAAACATAAGCCAAGACCGATCCTTCCGGAGGATCAAAGGCTCCGGATGGTCAGGGCATTAAAACCGGTCGATCATGCGCTCCTCGGCGACCTCCATGATATGTTCAGGCCGATCGCGGAGATTGGGCCGGATATCATCACACTCGGGTTCAACCAGCATTTCAGTGAGGAAGGGCTCCGGCAGAAACTCCTGGACCGTGGGCTTGGCGCGGACGTCGTCCGGATATCAGGGTATCCCGGTCCGCTCGCCAGTTCGTCAAAGATCATTGAGCATATCCTCAACACCCGGGGGCCCACCCGTCCCGCCGGTCCTGCCGGCGAGGGGGAGTGACCCCGGGCCGGGACGGCAGTCATGCAGCGGGTCGGCGTCAGGAGCGATGGGGGGTCCGATGACCGGCCGGGCTGGCTGAAGGTCTCGGTCCCGTTCCTGCTCTGCGGAGTCGTATTCGTCGGAGCGGGTCTCATTCTCCCGACAGAGCAGTGGCTCCTGCTCTTCTGCATGATGGTCGCCTACGTCGTCCCGCCGCTTGGCCGGGAGACGATCATCCCGGCCGGTATTCTCCTGGGCATCCCCTGGTGGCTGATCGCGTTCACCCTGGCGTTCCTGGATTTTGCCGGCGGGCTCTTCATGGCCTGGAACTTTCCGCTGGTCCTGCGCATCCCTTACGTCGGCCCGTGGATCCAGCGCTTCATGGCGGCGGGCAGGACCTACCTGGACCGGCGGCCGTGGCTTGAGCGGTTCTATTTTCTTGGTCTCATCATCTTCGTAAGCATCCCCTTTGACGGGTCGGGGAGCATCGTCGGCTCAATCGTCGGGAGGATGCTTGGGATGACGAAGACAGAGGTGCTCTCCTGCATCACTATCGGTGGGGTTATTGGGAGTTTTGCCATCGCTCTCGGCATCGATTATATCACGAATCTCATCCCGGCAGAGGCCGGACCCTGGGTCTCGTTCGCCGTCTTTCTGGTGATTGGCACCGCGCTCCTGGTGATGTACCGGAGCTACTCACGGATGCGGGAGACAGACGCCTGACCGCCTGCGCGTGGTCTCGCGGGGGCCAGGGGTGCTGCAACCCGAATAGAAAGGATATTATACACCTCCATGGATTAATCAACCATCCGGTCCGGCTCCTTCCGGACCAGGATCCGGGACGCGGCAGCATCTGCCCCATCCGGAGCAGCGAGGGGCGGCAGTCCGGGTCTGCCGTCCCGGGACGATCAGGGTATGGAACCACAAATGATAAACACCCCCCCGGCCGTTGAACCTCTACGGCCTCGGGACCGCCGGGGCGGAGAGGATACTGCCGCCGCCGGGATGTTGTTTGACAGTTCAGGCGTTACTTCCGCGATGCTTGAGCAGGTGATCGAGGCCTCACTCTCCGGGATCTGCATCGTCGACCAGCAGGGACGTATTGCCTTTGCAAACAGGGCGCTGCTTGCCGCCTGGGGCTATGACCGCCAGGAACTGGTTGGAAAGCCTGCAGACCTCCTCTGGCTCTCCCGGAGGGATGGGCCGGACTGCATGGGCTGTGCCCTCTCCACCAGACGGTGGGGCGGGACGGTAGTTGCCCGGCGGAAAGACTCGTCGCTCTTTGATGCCCGGATCTCGGTCAGCACCGTCCGTGATCCCAAGACCGCTGATACCTGGCTCCTCCTCTCCTGTCTCGACGTCACCATGCAGCGAACGGCGGAGAATGCATCCGGTCACCGCCGCGACCTCGAGCGGGCTATCGCTGCAATGCCCGCACGTTTCATGGATCCCGCGCGGATCGATATGGCAATCGATGATTCGCTCGAGGACCTTGGCCGCGCGTGCGGGGCATGCAGGACCTCTCTCTCCCTCTTCAACGATCCCAGGACGCTGCTCGGGACAACGCACGAGTGGTGCATGCCCGGGCAGAAGCCCGGTCGTGGGGAGTTTCAGAAGTTTCTCACGAGCGATCTCCCCTGGTGGGCCGTGCGGATCCTGGAGGGTGAGACCGTACTTGTGGATGGGAAACCCCGGGATCGGCGGATGCCCGGGCGGGAGCGCGAGCTCCTGAAGCGGCACGGCATTACCGCGACACTGATGGTCCCGCTCCGGCTGGAGACGAGAGTCGTCGGGTTTGTCGGGGTTGACCGGGACACCGACGGTCGGTTCGCGGACGAGGATGTCGCGCTCCTGCAGGCAGCCGTCCATATCATCGCCGGTGCGCTTGAGCGCAAGCAGTCGGAGTATGTCTTCCGGGAGTCAGAGAACCTCTACCAGATCGTCCTTGATGCCATCACCGACGCCGTCACTGTCGTCGATACCGGGCTCACCATCCTCCTTGCGAATGACGCCTTCGTCGCCTGGTGCGAAGAACTCGGGCTGGAGACGAACGTCGCCGGGAAGAACCTCTTTTCCGTCCTGCCGTTCCTCTCGCCCACTACAAGGCAACAGTACGAACGGGTCGTACGGACCGGGCGGTCGTTGACATCAGAGCGGTCCTTCAAGGTTGGCGACCGGATCATAACCCTCCGGGAGATACGGATCCCGATCTTCGAGCGCGGCGAGGTCACCCGGGTCATCACCGTCGTCCGTGATATCACCGCCCAGAAGGAGGTTGAAGACCTGAAATCAAAGGCGTACGCCCAGATCGAGCGGAACATGGAGCAGTTCGCCCTGCTTGCCGACCATATCAGGAACCCGCTCCAGGCGATCACGGGGTATGCCGAACTGATGGATGATCCCGGGGCGACAGAGAAGATCCGGCAGCAGACGCAGCGGATCAACGCGATCATCGACCAGCTTGATGAGCGGTGGGCTGAATCACGGAAGCTCTCGATGTTCTGGCGGAGATACTCCTGAGGCAGTCTCCAAACTCTCTGCAGACCATCTCTCGGCGCTCCTCCCGGAGAGGTGTTTCGCATGAAAATCGCAGTTAGATTAAAACGGGGTTCTGTTTATCGCATTTCCAGGCACAGATCTCCCCTGGTATACGCCCGAGCACTGCCTCCGCCCCCTGGGTATGCAGTGCTATGGTTCGTAGACCATAGCAGGAGAAGGCCGCAGATCTCGGACTTGCGGCGTTCTTCCGGAACGGAGCACGAGTATCGCCTTCCGGAGCACCCCGCTTCACTCTGTGCCCTGGAGCGAACCCCAGACCAAATTCCGCTCGAGGATGACCCAGTAACGCCGCAGTTCGGCCTCCGCAGCCCTGTGGTCGGGGTAGTGGTTGTCGACCAGCCGCCAGAAACGCGTCGAGTGGTTCTGCTCCCGGAGGTGGGCCGCCTCGTGGACAACGATATACTCCCGCAGGGCGTCGGGGAGGGCTACGACGCGCAGGTTGATGTTGAGGTTGCCGAGCGTAGAGCAGCTCCCCCACCTGGTTCTCTGGAGTTTTATTGCAATACGCCCCGGCCCCTTCTCCGTAAGGTCAGGGTAGGCCTTCAGGCGGTCGGTGACCTCCTCCTTCAGCATCCGGGTGAGGTTCCTTTTGAGGGCGGAGACGGATGGAGAGGTGACGTCCCTGGAAACCTCGTCGACCGCAAACCGCACACCGGGGACCATGCGGTAGAACCGCCCGTGCAGGAGGAGCTGGTCCTCCCTCCCGCGCCCTCCGGCTGCCAGCCGGTCGAACCTCTCGCGTTGCTCCTCGATCCAGACCACGTTGCGCTGCAGGAACCCCCCGACGTCGAATGACGGGGGAGCGACCACCCGCAGGGTCCCATCCGGCCGCACCTGGAGCCGGGCAGACCGTACCGCCTTCCGCACAACGGTCGTGCCTGCCGGAACCCGGTTCTCCTCTCCCCGGTTCATGATACCAGATACTGGGAAGGGGGGTGAGAAAAAACCCGTGATCGGCACGTACCTATACCTGATGGCAACAAAGAAGTACTGTGGGGCTCCCGCTCACGGAAGGGCGGGCGCGGAGGGTGGTAGCATAACCAGGAGAGAACTCAAGATCGGCGATATCGCGCAACTCATCGGGATCTCCGAGCGAGATCTCCGGGCACTTATCCAGACCTACGACAGCCTCTTCACCTACCGGACCATCGGCCCGGTCAAGATCTTCCCCGAGAACGCGGTCCTGATCGTCAGGAAACTTATCGACCTCTCCGGCAAGGGTTTCACGCCTGAAGAGATCGCCCTGGAGGTTCGTTCCGGCGGCGTCCCGGCCGCACCTGAGGAACCGGCGGCTGAGGTCGACCAGACCGGTCTCCAGCTCCCGCCCGAGGTGGTGATCGACATCCGGGTGATGCAGGAGACACTGGCCCGACAGGAACGCCGGATCGCGCACCTGACCGCTGAGATAGAGCGGGAACGGGAAGAGAGGAGGGAAGAGACCGACTGGCTCCGGCAGACCATCGACGGTCTTCAGGAGCAGCTCGCGGTCGTCGCGGAGTGGGTGGACTACTTTGACCTGCAGATGGATGAGGTCACCCTGCCGGTGCTTGAACGGATTGGGCGGGCTTTCGGGAGAGAGACTGACCCCGGAAAGCGTTCCGGCCGCTCCGGTTAACGGGAATGTCGATCCGGGCACCGTAAAATCACGGGCATGCGATCTCGGGGCACCAGACGCAGGCTCGCCGGGAACCCGCTAAAGATATCTGATATCAGTAATACTATATAGCACCACATAGTATAAAAAATAACAAATTTTAAATAGGATCCCCGCTATCCGGCATGCGAGGTGATCAAGATCTACCAGCAGAGAATGGCTGCAGCATTGACCGTCGCCATCCAGATGCTTGTCATCGCCGGATTTATTGCCTGCATCGTTGTCGGACCACTGGATCAACCCTCCCCCATAGCCTCACCGGATGATGAAATCCGGAACGTAGGCTACCGGTCCGCGAGCATCTCACCGGCTGCCTACGACGTCGTCGTCCACCAGTCGGGGACCTGGCCGGTGGATCCCCTGCCGGAGACTGGGGGGAGCGGGAGCCCCGGATCGGGCCTCATCTCTTTTCCGGTGCACCCCGGCCCGCCTATCCCAGCATGACCTGCATGGCCGTCGGGTACCGGTTCATGATGGCGTACACGATGGGCTTTGCAATCCAGAGCCTCCCGCCCTGCATCCTCCGGAGAGGACTGATCTCTTCCAGGTGCTGGAGGGCCTGAAGGGCAGCCTCATCAGCGAGGAAGAAACTATCCGGGACTGTTGAGTCGAAGTAGAAGAGGATCGGGAGCCGGAGCCGTCCCTGCAGTTCCCGGGGGAGGCCCTGCTCCAGCCCAAGAAGGGTGCCCCGGTCGAAGTTGTACTCGCTCCCGCCTTTCGTGACGGACGATGGGTGTTCTTCTCTCAGGAGATGGGAGAGGCGTTTTCGCTCCGCAACAACCCCGTCGTTGATCCTGCCGATCTCGAGCCGCATCCACCGCATGAGGGTCGGCTCGTCGCCTGCTGATGGTTGCAACGACATGTATGCTCCTTGTGATGGTTCTTCCCGGATCCCGGGTATACACACCAATCTCTGTCATGAGGTATATACCTGGCCCCGGAGGGGCTGCCTGCGGCGGCAGAGATACTGCCTCCTTTCCCGGAAGATCCTCCAGGATGGTTCTTCTCTCCCGGTCTGGTGCCCCCCGTCGCCCGGGCGAAAGTATATATCACCCGGTTGCGAATCGGCATTCTTTGTGCGATCCTTCATGAAATGCGATCCCGTGCATCACCGATACACCGGATTCCGGAGAACGTTGTGCTGCGCCCTGCTGATCGCCGGCATGGCGGTCCTCCTCATGGCAGCTCCGGCGGGCGCCACCGGCACGCCTGCGTATGACCCCGCCATCGCGGAGATTATCGCCGAGATCAATGAGTCTGAACTCCAGCACACGACATTCACCCTGCAGGAGATCCCGACACGGGCGTTCGGGTCTGACGGCAACCGGGCGGCGGGAGAGTACCTCTATGCGAGGCTTGCCGATATACCGGGGCTTGAGGTAGAGTTCCAGGGAGGTGAGCTCAACAACATCATCGCCACGCTCCCGGGGAGCCCCGACGCCTCCGGCGGGGTCGTGATGGTGGGGGCACACTATGACAGCACGTCTTCCGACCCGGTCCGGGCACCCGGGGCCACCGATAACGGGTGCGGCGTCGCGATCGTCCTGGAACTCGCCCGGGTGATGAGCGGGCACTCGTTTAACCGGACGGTGCAGTTCGCGCTCTGGAACGCAGAAGAGGGTGGACGCTACGGCAGCACCGACTACGTAGCCAATGTGTCAGTCCCGCCCGTCCTCTACCTCAACTACGACTCGGCCTGCTACGACCCGGAGAACCGTTTGGTCCTTGATATCGTTTACGACGAGCGATCGGCGGATATCGCAGCGCTCATGGCGGACCACAACACCCTCTACGCCACGAACTTCACCCTGACCGAGAACCATCATACCTGCGCCTCAGACCATATATCCTTCCAGGCACGGGGATTTCCAGCGGTGACGACTCACTCAGAGGAGCACGGTCCCGCTCATACTCCTGAAGACACCATTGACCAGGTATCGTTTGACTACGCAACGAGGAACGCTCAGCTCGGCCTCTCGGTGCTGGCTGCAAAGGCCGGGCTCCGGGACGACGATGGTGGTGCCATCATCCCGAAGGCCCCGCCTGCCGGGTAACAGCCGCATGGGACCTCGGAGAAGGATTTTTCCCGGAATCAGTCGTCTCCCGGGACACTGCCGCTCTCCTCCTGATGCGAGATCTCTTGAGGTTATTTGGTTTACAAAAACGGATTATAACCACATTTTTGTTAACTCCCATCCCATCAAAGAATAGATGACCGCCTCAAGCGTGGATGCGAAGCTGGACTGGAATGAAGTCTGGCGCTCCAGGATGGAGACAAGTACCGCCCTGAAACGAAACAAAGGATGCTCTGATTTCTGGAACGACAGCAAGAGAGCCAGGAACCGTGCCGCCTCTTCCACCGGGGACGACTGTGAACGCGTCGCCTGGGTAACCTCCTCTCTTCCGGTCACCCCGGAAGCCCGCATCCTCGATATTGGGGCCGGCGCCGGTGCGATCGCGGTCCCGCTCTCGCGTCGGGCGGCGGCGGTCACGGCGGTCGAACCGGCGCGGGCGATGCGTGAAGTCATGGAGCAGGTCGTCAGGGAAGCCGGGATCGAGAACATCACGATCGTAGGCAGGCACTGGGAGGAGACCAACCCGGAACGCGACCTCGACCCGCCCTATGACGTCGTCTTTGCGTCATTCTCGCTCGGAATGCCTGACCTGAGGGCGGCGATAGAGAAGATGAACGCTGTCTGCTCGGGGACCGTCGCCGTCTTCCATTTCGCCGGGCTGCCCTACTGGGAGCAGGTCATGCTCGATACCTGGCCGGCCCTCCACGGGGTGGCGTACCTGCCGGGGCCGAAGGCTGACGTCATCTTCAACCTCCTCTACCAGATGGGTATCTACCCTGACGTCTCGGTCTCCTCGTATGAGCACAGGCTCAGCGTCCCCGACCTTGATGCCGGGGTGGATGCGCTCAGGGGGCGGCTCCTCGTCGAGACCCCGGGTCAGGAGGATACCCTCAGGGAGTATCTTGCCGCCTGCCTCATCGAGGAAGACGACGGGCTGGTGCTCAGGCACCGGGTGCACCGTGCCTGCATCAGGTGGGAACCGCATCCTTCTGGGGGTGCCTGAGCCTCCTCAAAGGGGCCCGCGGGCAAGGGATCAGAGCACGGATTGGATGCGCTCCTGAGGCTGCCCATACCTCCGGGTCCGGTGGTTGAGGCCGGCTATCGCTCCGGGTGAGGGCGGGGCCTCCTCTCAACCGCTGAAAAACCCGGGTCGTTGATCATATGAGAGTACGCTTTTATACGGTCGAAACTAACGTTAGAAAATTATGAGAGATTCTGAGATCCTGATGAACCCCAGTGATCTGGTCCGTTTTCTCAAAAAGGGGCCAGCAGAGTTTACAAAGGAGGATATTATCAGGTTCTGCGAGGAGAACAGGGTGGAGATGGTCAACTTCCGCTACGCTGCCGGGGACGGCAAACTCAAGACTCTCAACTTCGTCATCTCCTCAAAGGAGCACCTCGACACCATCCTCTCGGATGGAGAACGCGTCGATGGCAGCAACCTTTTCTCGTTTATTGAGGCCGGAAGCAGCGACCTTTATGTGATCCCGCGCTACCGGACGGCTTTCATGAACCCCTTCGCCGAGGTGCCGACGCTTGAGTTCCTCTGCTCCTTCTACGACAGTGACGGAAAGCCGCTCGAGAGTTCGCCTGAGTACGTGCTCCGCAAGGCAGACGAGGAGTTCACCCGCCGGACCGGGTGCACCTTCAAGACCCTTGGCGAACTTGAGTATTACGTCATCAGTCCACGGGAGGATCTCTATCCCGGCCGCGACCAGAAAGGCTACCATTCGGCCGACCCCTTCGTCAAGTTCGCGGATCTGCGGGACGAGGCGATGCGGTTGATCGTCCGGGCCGGCGGCAGGGTCAAATACGGCCATTCGGAGGTCGGGTGCTTCTGCAACGGCGACACCTACTACGAGCAGCACGAGATCGAGTTCCTGCCGATGCCGGTCGAGCAGGCGGTCGAGCAGCTGGTCATCGCCAAATGGATCCTGCGGATGCTTGGCAGCCGGTACGGTGTCGAGATTAGTTTTGCCCCGAAGATCACCGTCGGGAAGGCAGGGAGCGGCATGCACTTTCACATGCTCGTCGAGAAGGATGGCCGGAACCTTGTGGTCGAGGACGGTAGGTTAAGCCCGCTCGCCCGGAAGATGATCGCTGGTATTCTTGATGCCGCCGACGCCCTGACAGCCTTTGGGAACAGCATCCCGACCTCTTATCTCCGCCTTGTCCCCCACCAGGAGGCGCCGACGACGATCTGCTGGGGCGACCGCAACCGCTCGGTCGTGGTCCGCGTGCCCCTCGGCTGGATCGGCGTCGACGGCATGACCCTTGATGCCAATCCCTGTGAGGACCGCTGCCGGGAGGAACGGTCGTCGAAGCAGACGTTCGAGTACCGGGTCGCCGACGGTTCGGCCGATCTCTACCTGACCGTCGCCGGGCTCATCGTGGCGGCGCTGCACGGGATCACCATGCCTGGTGCGCTCGAGGCTGCTGAGCGGCTCTACGTCAGCGGGAATATCTTCAGGCCCGAGTTTAAGGAGCGCCTTGCAGAGTTCAACCGGCTCCCCGCCTCCTGTGTCGAGTCTGCCGAGGCGCTCGAAGCGAAGCGGGCGATCTTCGAGGAGAATAGGATTTTCCCGGCAGGTATGATCGACAGCAGGATCTCTACCCTGAAGGCCTTCAATGACCGGGGTCTGAGCGAGAAACTTTACGGCAACAACGAAGCGATCCGGGAACTGGTCGAGCAGTTCCTCCATGTGGCGTGAGAGCCCGGATAGACCGGGCTCCTGCGGAATACTTTTTTGATGGCCGATCCCCGGGGGTCCTTCTCCTGGATGATTGCGGTTAACATTTCAGGCGTCCCGTATCCTCACGCGGAAGTTCGCGAAGCCTTGACGCCCGTGTAGCCTCTCCCCGCCTGTGGCTGACGATCCGCCCCATACCCGCAAAATAGGGTGAAATGGTCCACTCCTGACACCCGGCACCGGCAGCGCGTGACAGTCTCCCGGACGGAGAGGGCGGCATGGGCAAGGTATTATTAGGAGGCGATCCAGAGGAGGTGGCTCTCCGGAGTGAGGTGGGGTTCCGGTCTGGGAGAGGAGGCGGCCTCAACAGATAGCGAGAGGTCGTGCAGAACCGCGGCGGTCCCGCCTGTCCGGGTGGTGGAGGAATGTATATGAAAGGCGGAGCAGAAGAGAGAATGGCAGGAGAACCGGGACCGGTCACGTTTACGTGCTACCGGATCACCCCCGGCGAGGAGGAGAGTGCCCCTGGAGAGGAGATGAACGCCTACAGCGTCGTGGTGCTGCTGCCCGGCGGGGAGTTCAGGCACCAGGTCGTCTGGGCGGGGGCCCCTGAGGATGTGGGTGACGCGATCCGGGTCCCGCCCGGCTCAAGGGTGATCATGACCGAGATGGCAAACGCACTCATCTGGGACAGTGGGCCGGTGGAGGCTGAGAAAGTGGCCCCGGAGGCTGCACCCGCCCCCTGATCTTTTCTCGCGAGCGGGCCGGCAGGAGACCGGGTTCTGGTCTATCGGTCCGCATTTTGCGTTTGAGAGGAGAACGATTTACCGAGGGTAGGACATGGTTACTGACGAAGTGAGAAAGGCCATCGATGCGAATAACAGGAGATTCTCTGAAGGATTCCTGAAGGGCGATGCCTCAATAACGGCATCCGTCTTTGCCGGAGACGCCGTAGTCTTCCCGCCGGATGCTCCCATGATCCAGGGGAGAGAATCGATCGAGGAGTTCTGGAGGACGGTCATGGCGTCAGGCGTGAAGGAGGTAGAATTAACCACGATCGAACTCTCCGGGAGCGGCGATTATCTGCACGAGAGGGGAACGGGTATTCTCAGGGTCCGTCCCCCGGGTGGAACGCCTGCTGAGCAGAAGATTAAGTTCGTTGTCGTGTGGAAGCATACAGCGGATGGCTGGAAGAATATCTGGGATATCTGGAACTCATCTCCCTGATGTGGGGAAGCAGTACGGCATCCACCGGTTCCCGGTGACTCGTGCGGATATGGAAGTGCGTCGGGGAGATGTGCAGGTTTTCCCAGAATTTTGAGAGGATCGGAGAGGGCAGAGAAGCGTCTGACCCAGCAATCTCGCTCAAGTAGACCCCCGACCCACCAGGTGTCGTCCACGGGAAGGGCGTAGCCAATCTTCAACTCTTCGCGGTTTTCGTGATCCGGGTTCAGCCAGACGAAGACGATGACCCCCTCCTCCGTCGCGTGCGGTGTCCCTGAGCGCCCGGATGTTCTCCATCCCGAAGGGATCCCGCCTCTCGATCTGGGACAAAAAACCACCCCGGAATGTCTCTTAGCATACAGGAGGGGGTATCGAGCACCTTCCAGGCCGAAAGGTCCTCGTGTGGGCCGCAACAACCTGCATGGTTCTCCGCGGCAGGCCCGGACCATGGAGAGGTATATGTAGGGGTGCATCCCTCGTGCCCGGGGTGATCGGATGGCAGATGTTACCCAGCAGATGGTGCATGTTACCAGGCACAGTGCAGTCAACCTGATGGCTGATGCCGGGGTGGACGCGAGGCAATGGAGCCGGATCCCGGACGACGCAACGATCAGAAAGACGGTTGCAGCAATCGAGGCACGGAACATGCGAGTAATCCTTGCAGAGACGGCAGGGGATGCGCTCCAGGCCGTCATGGACCTGATTCCAGAAGGGGCCGAGGTCATGAACGGCACCTCGACGACCCTGGTCGAGATCGGGTTTGACCGGGTGCTCGAAGAGAACCCGAAGGGCTGGCGGGATTATCACGCGATCGTTACGGCCGAGAACGATGAGAAGAAGCGGCACGCCCTCCGCCGCAAAAGCGTGGCCGCCGACTACTTCCTTTCAGGGGTTCAGGCGATTGCTGAGTCAGGCGAGGTCGTCGGGTGCGACAAAACCGGGAGCAGGACGGGGGCATGGCCTCACGCCGCGGCCCACCTCATCCTCGTCTCGGGGGCAAACAAGGTCGTGCCGACCCTCGATGATGCGCTCCGGCGGTGCCGGGAGTACGCCCTGCCTCTTGAGGATCAGCGTGCCCGGCGCGTCTACGGCACCCCCAGTGCAATCGGGAAGTACGTGATCCTCGCCGAAGAGGTTATTGAGGGGAGGATAACCCTGGTCCTGGTCCGGGAGCAGCTCGGCTACTGAACCGGGCGGCCCAGCACATTCAGCCGCCAGGCTTGCGATAGTCGGGGCGACGGCACCCCGCGGCAGGATTATGCCGGTGCTCTCTTTCGAAGTACAGGTTCGCCATGACCACAACACCTGCCCGGTGTGCCCCGGCGTTGCGGAGACCCTGCCGTTCTCCGGTCAGACCCTGCGGCGGCGGTGCGGACACGGCTATGCCGGCACTTCTCCTCCATTTCCCTATCCGGGGGTGCAGTATTATCTGACCTCCCGTGCCGCCTTTTAGTGCATGGAACTCGTAGATATTCTTAACACTACCACCATTCCGCTCTCTGAGATTACACTTGAAAAGGTCATTCTCGCCGTGATCGTCGTCGTGGTTGGGTGGATCGTTGTGAGGGTGCTCATCTCTGCTTTCACAAAGGCACTCTCCCGGGTGTCGCACCTGCCCGAACTGGTCATCGAGTTTCTTGTCCGCTTCCTCTCGGTCCTGCTCTACGTGATCCTTATCCTCGTTGTCCTCGCGACGCTCGGGGTCGATGTCTCCTCTGTGGTGCTCGGGCTCTCGGCGGTGATAGGGCTCATCCTCGGCTTCGGCCTCCAGGACACCATCACCAACCTCGCCGCCGGGGTCTGGGTGGCGGCTCTCCGTCCCATCGATAAGGGCGAGTTCGTCGAGATCAACGGCATCTCCGGGACGGTCACGTCTGTCGGCATCATGGCGACCGAGCTCGTGAAGGCCGACAACACTTACATCACCATCCCAAACTCCCTCGTCTGGGGGAGCCCGGTGATCAACTCCAGCCGGATGGATACCCGCCGTGTCGAGGTCAAGGTCGGGATCGCCTATGATAGTGATCTTGACCTGGCCGTCAGGGTCGCCACCGACCTGATGGCCTCCCACGAAGCGGTACTCCCGTCGCCAAAACCAGCGGTCGTCGTCAGCGAACTGGCTGACTCTTCGGTGAACCTCTCCCTGCGGGCGTGGACAGCAACGCCGGACTTCTGGCGGGTGCGGGGGGACCTGACCCGCGACATCCTCCGGGCATTCCGTGAGAACGAGGTTGAGATTCCCTTCCCGCAGGTGGATGTCCATCTGGATAGGGCTCAATAGGTTCCTTCTTTTTTGCGAATTCGCGTCAGGGGCCTTCCCTGTCTGGCAGGACTCTCTATGGGCAATCG
>Ga0265294_10005604_pt1 | contig 15304 bp, 9 predicted proteins | sample MunlanPumphouse3_FD_192504 | JGI IMG/M metagenome (GOLD analysis project Ga0265294, IMG submission 192504) | Groundwater microbial communities from a municipal landfill in Southern Ontario, Canada - Pumphouse #3 | ecosystem: Environmental > Aquatic > Deep subsurface > Groundwater | place... | reverse complement strand
ATCCTTAACATATCTCGTTTTTTCATATACTCTCTCACCCATTCTCGTACCATATAGACCTCGTCTATCCCATTTTGCATACATGCCGAGGCTATACTTATGCCTTCGGATACTATGTCATATATTACCATTCTCTTAGTAAGCTCAGAGTACTTAACTGCTTTTCTCACTTTACGTTTCATTATTCATCCTCAATTAGCTGTCAACTAAAATCAGGAAAGACCACAGGAAAGACCATAAAAACTACCCAATTTCTCCCTGTATTTAGGGCGTTCATCACTTCTTTATCAAGCGTTAATCAAGCGTTAATTATTAACGCTTGATTAACGCTTGATGACCACTTGATTAACACTGTCTACAGAGCTGACAGTGAAATCGGGGAAATGGTCTTTTTTTTGAAGACCCTCTCTAAATATCCACAGGAAACCCCACTGAAAATCTCTGAATATCATCCATAACATCATCTTTAGCGCTCAAACCATCCATAATCTATCATACCGCTCATCAGACTGCTTTCTAATACCCAATAATGTCCACTTTTGCCCACAAGCTCACTTATCCCCAATATCTTTGTTTTACATCTGATATTACATCAGATATTGTCTCCTTGAAAAGCTGGATTATCCTCAAGGAAGCTTATGTTTTTCCGGTAAAAGTCTTGACGGATTTGCAACGAGCAAAAAGTATTGCCAAAATCAAGGAGTTCTTTATGAAAGTAGATAGCATAATCATAAATGCACGGCAAATTGCCACAATGAGTGGTGCCGGAAAGGGCAAACGCTGTGCTGAGATGAACGATGCCGGGATTTTGGAAAATGCGGGGATTGCCATTCGTGATGGTGTGATAGTAGAACTGGCTCCAAGTGCTGAAATCGAAGCAAAATACAGCTGGGATGAGGCGATAGATGCCATGGGCGGCATCCTGAGCCCGGGTTTTGTGGATAGCCACAGCCATCCGGTATTTGTGTTCACTCGCGAAGATGAATTTGCCATGCGTCTGGCCGGAAAAAGCTATGTGGATATAGCGCTTGCAGGAGGCGGAATACGCAGCAGTATTGCTTCGGTACGAGCTGCCTCCGTCGATGAATTGGTGGAGCTTTCCATCCCTCGTATCCGTCGCATGATAGAGCTGGGAACCACTACTCTGGAAGCCAAGAGCGGTTATGGGTTGGACACCCAAAGTGAATTGAAGCAATTGGAAGCCATCAAGCGTCTGAACGAGATTTTACCCATAGATATCGTTGCCACCTTTATGGGAGCACACGAGTTTCCCGTTGAATACAAAATCGATCATGATACATACATAAAGATTCTCACCGAAGAAATGATTCCTGCAGTGCTGGAGCAGGGTATAGCTGAGTTTTGTGACATCTTCACCGAAGCTCATGTCTACAGTATCGAGGAATCCCGCATCGTATTGAGAAAAGCAAAGGAAGCGGGTCTGAAACTGAAAATGCACGCGGATGAGATCGAGGCCATAGGCGGGGCTGAACTGGCAGCAGAAATGGGATGTATCTCTGCGGATCACCTGGGAGCTTGTTCGGATGATGGCATCAGAATGTTAAAAGAAGCAGGTGTTGTGCCGGTGCTCTTGCCTGCCACCTTATTCTCTTTAAGATCAAAGCAATATGCACGAGCTCGCGATATGATCGAGATGGGCTTGCCGGTAGCTATAGCAACAGACTACAATCCCGGAAGCTGCAATTGTGACAGTATGGCGCTTACGATGAGCCTGGCATGTCTGCAGATGGGGATGAGCCCCACAGAGTCACTATGCGCTGCCACGATCAATGCAGCCTGTGCTCTGGACAGACAGGATCGAATCGGCTCCCTGGAAGCGGGAAAACAGGCAGACATCATTATTTGGGATATACCCGGACTGAACTTTATTCCCTATCATCTTGGTTCTTCTCACATTCATAGAGTATTCAAAAACGGAAAAAATATCTACAACTCGAATCGATATGGCATTAAATAGTTTCAACATCTCAGACACATTGCACCATTCCAGACGCTTTCTGCTCTACAAGGCAAGTAGAATTAGTGATGGCAAACAAGTTGTGATAAAGACCCAAGATCCGGCTCAGATCACGGATAAAAAGCTCGCAGAAAGCCTGAAAGCTGAGGCTGCACAAGCCCTGGACCTGGATCACCCAAACATTCGTAAAGCTTTGGGTTGCTTTGAGGAAGGGCTGGGGGTGTATTTTGTGGCCGCTTATGCTGAGGGTAAGAGCTTGGGTGAAATCCTGCTGGATAGACAGCCGGATGCGATCGAAGTGCTAACCTGGGCCAAGGGCATTCTGGCTGCCCTGCTCTATGCTGAAGGCTTGGGATTGATCCACGAAAACCTGAATCCATACAACGTCGTGATCGACTCCAAGGGAAATTCGAAGTTGATTGGATTTGGAAAGAATCGGCCGGCCTGGCAGCATTCTGAAGGCAATTTTAAGTATCCATTGCCGATCCTGTATGTGGCCCCGGAAATCTTTAATACCTCACATCCCCATGCCAATTCCGATCTCTATTCCTGGGCGGTGATGGTGTATCAGGCTATATGCGGCCAAATGCCCTGGAAGCTCGATAGTTTCAGTTCGCCCGAAGAACAAAAACATCAAAGCTTCAGCCGGGCGATTCTCATGCCGGATGTAGGGAAAATGCCGGATTGGCTATATGGCATCTTATTGAACTGCATGAAATTGGATCCAAGTGAGCGCCCGGAAAGCAGCCAAGCACTACTGGAACTGCTGCAGAGCGAAGCTGTAGATTTTGATTGGAGTACGGCTTCGGCATCCGAGGACGCGGAGATTATTGAAGCAGAACTCCCGGAAAACATAGACGATGGTGATCATGGGACCACATTGGCTGATGCAGATTTGGAACCGGGGCCCCCGCTGGTCCAGATATCAGCGTTTGATGCCCCAAAGCCCGATTCTGACTTGATTCTAGCCATATTGGACAAAGCAGAGACCGAGATGAATGTGGCTCCCAATGAAGTGCTGGAGCCGGAACCGGTCGTGATTTCTCCAATCACTGTGCCAGAGCCGGATTCGAGCCTTATCACCGCAATTCTTGAAAAAGCAGATGCGAATCTGAAAGAATTCCTGCATCAGAAGGAGCAATCCGCTGATCTTGGGCTGCCGGATGCACGGGAATCTATTGATTCAAACGAAGAAAAGCCGATATTTGCCGCACTCAAAGAGTCTCTGGATAGCTCCGATGATTCCATCTTTGAGCTGAATCCAGCAATGCCGGACCCAGAGATAGATGGATTGAACTCTCAGATACCGGAGGAAGCGACTTCTGAACCGGAGGAGGAGATACAAACACAAGCGGAACATGAACAAGAACCTGTCTACATTCCTCAAGAACCGGTGAAGGAAGTAACAGCGAAAACAGAGGCAATCGAGACGACCGGGGCGAAGCCGGAACCGAAATACGAGCCTTTCCGGATCATGGACGATGACACGAAGGACCTCAATAAGATGAAGATGAGTTTTCGGATACTGATGATTTTGAGCCTTTTGATAGGCTTGTATGTTGTAGTGCAGTATGTTGTATTAAGAGAAAGGCCCAGTTTCGAAATCCCGGAACCAGAAATTGAGCTTGATAACATCGGGCAAGTGGAGCTGGAAGAAAACCACCCAATCGATATGCAGTTGGTGCCGGCGGATACTCTGGTGATGGGCAGCATCAGCCCCGAAGCCAAGGCGGATGAATTTCCCCTGCTTACGGTGCCTTTGAAGTCCTTTATGATAAGCTCTACCGAGATCACTCAGAAGCAGTGGAATATGGTTTTCGAAGATAATCCATCGCTTTTCAGGGGCGATGATCTGCCGGTAGAGAATGTCTCTTTCTACGATGCAATCGAGTTTTGCAATGCCAAGAGCTTGAAGGATGGGCTTGATCCTGCATATAACTATGCTGGTTCGGAGATCGTATGTGATTTTAACGCGAATGGATACCGTTTGCCTACCGAGGCAGAATGGGAATTCGCGGCCAAGGGCGGAGATGGCATGAGTTTCTTGGTCTACAGTGGTTCAGACCATGCGCCGGAAGTAGCATGGTATGCCCAAAACTCAGGTGCAAAGAGCCGAAAAGTGGCAACAAAACAACCCAACGCGCTTGGGATATATGATATGAGCGGCAATGTAGCAGAGTGGGTATGGAATTGGTACACACCCTACAGTCACCGGATTTCTGATCTTTATAAAGGTCCGGATTCGGGTACGGATAAAGCGATCCGCGGCGGTTCCTGGTATCATGGAGACTCTCTGTTACGCAATACCGCCAGACTCTATGCAAAACCATTCGCAAAGTCATCCTACTTTGGTTTTAGAGTAGCTCGCAGCAGATAAAGCCAAAAAAGCCACATAATAAAAGGATCTCCGGCAGGGGGGTACCGAAGATCCTTCGTTTTTGTTTCGCGGAATCAACTCTTGGGGGCAGAGTCGTTTCCACAGAGATTAGGAACTAATCCAGGGCTTTCAAAAAGCTGGGAACATCTGTACGCAGAGCTTTGATCCGATTCGTATCGTCTGCGCTGGAAGTGTTTTTTTCTTCTTCCATGTTTTTGTTTATGCCCAAGGTTTTGAAGATATCCTTCACATCGTCCTCTATGGATGAAGCGGAAATCTCAGGTTTGGACTGGTCTATCTTGGGGCTTTCAAAATTTGGAAAATCTACAATCTTGCCACTTAAACTCTCTTTTTCCAAGCCGGTGGCTATGATAGTTACAGATATCTTGCCGGTCAACTCAGGATCCAAAATGGCGCCCAGGATGATGGTTGCGCCCTTACCGGTTTCATTTACGATCACATTGGATACATCGGCAAATTCACTCATCAGGATGTCTTCTCCGCAGGTGATGTTCAGCAGCAGAGATTGGCATCCGGCAAGGCTCACATCTGCCAGGAGAGGATTGCTGATAGCCAGACGCGCGGCGTTGATGGCACGGTTTTCACCTTCGGCAACACCGGTACCCATCAGGGCGTAGCCCATGTTTTGCATCACAGTTTTCACATCGGCAAAATCCACGTTGATCAGGCCGGTGATAGTAATGATGTCACTTACCGCCTTGGCGGCTTCGTAGAGAACGTTATCGGCGTTGTTGAAAGCGCTTTTCAGGGTGGCATTGCCATAGATTTCACACAGCTTTTCGTTTGGGATCACGATTAGCGTGTCTACATACTCACTGAGGTGACGTATGCCGTGATCCGCATTTTCTTCGCGCTTCTTGCCTTCAAAGGGGAAAGGAGTGGTTACTATTCCCAAAGTCAAGATACCCATTTCCCGGGCGATCTTGGCGATTACAGGAGTAGCGCCGGTTCCGGTTCCTCCGCCCATTCCGGCAGCCAGGAAGATCATATCTGCGCCATCAAGATTCGCTTTGATGTCATCTTTGGATTCCTCCGCACTGCGTGAACCCACTTCGGGGTTTGCTCCTGTTCCCAAGCCGCGGGTAAGCTTTTTCCCCAGTTGCAGTTTCATCTTGGCTTTGCTCTTGGTGAGGTCATCTGCGTCGGTATTTGCCGCTATGAATTCCACCCCATTCAATTCATTATCGATCATAGTATTAATGGCGTTTCCGCCAGCACCGCCGATTCCAATAATCTTGATATTGGTTCCTACTTGTGCGGGTCTTTCATCAAATTCAATCATTATTCCCCCTTAGGTAAAGTCCTTTATTATTTTCTTTAGAGTATCTACAAATTTGCTGCTGCCCAGATTGCCCAGATTGAAGCTGCGGGTTTGCGGATCGTGTTCGAATCCGGAGGCAAAATAGAGGATGCCGACCGCTGTAGCAAAACCTGGATCATCCAGTCGGGATGTCATGCCTTCCAAGCGTGAGAGATCGGGCTTGGCGATCTTCACCTGAAGATTGAAGGCAGTGTTTATGGCTTTATCGATGCCTTGAAGATTGGCGCTGCCACCGGACAGAATAACTCCGGCGGTTACCAATTCGGGCGTGTAATAGTCTTTACTGCGATTGTAACACAGGGCCAAAATTTCTTCTACTCTGTGCTGGATTACGTGGCTTACCAGATACTGCGGACGCTTGGTTCCGGCTCTGCCGCTGATTCCTTCTACGTCGATTTCCAGAGATTGATCCACCTCACTGGCTATAGCATTGCCAAATTGCGTCTTGATATACTCTGCGCTGGAAAGCGTGGTTTTTAATCCGATGGCCAGATCTTCGGTAATTGACTGACCTGCCATGGGGATCACGATCACTTTTTCCAGTGCTCCACGATTGTAGATAGATATGTCGCAAGTGCCTCCGCCCATATCCATCAGAATCGCACCCAAACGGCGCTCATCATCCGATAGCACGCTGTGCCCCAAAGCTACGTGGCTGAGCACATAGTTTTCCGGATCCATGTCGTAACCGGCCAACTCAATACATTTGCTGATGTTGCGCATCGGAGTAAGCTCAGACAATATGGTGAGCACTTTGGCGGTTAGGTGAAACCCACTCATGTTTACCGGATTGCGGATGTCGTCCTGAGAATCTATAATGTAATCGTGCGGGATGCCGTGCAATATCTTGTGTCGTTCAAAGCCCTTTTGGATTTTTACACTGTTTTTGGCATCGTTAATCACCTGTTCCACGTGCTCCAGATCAATCTCTCCGGGTTCATTCGGGGTTTCTGAGGGAATCGAGATTCTGCCGTCACCCAATTGGGTGCGGATGTGGTCTCCGGTGATGTTCGTATAGATGTTTATCGCGTCCGTATCGGCTGCTTTTTCTGCTTCTTCAATGGATTTGGCAATTTGTTCGGAAAGGGCTTGAATGTCTTTTACGATACCCTTTTGGATGCCTGCCGAGGGACACTGCCCGATACCCAAAACCTCCAAACGGTCGTTGGCAAGGGTCTTGGCTATGATCGTCCTCACCATAGTGGAACCGATGTCCAAGGCTGTTATGATGCTGCTTTTCATTTGTTTCCTGCCTTTACAACTACCTGGTTGTCAAAGCGGAGGTCAACTACGCTATGCTGGGATATGTTGCCATTGTCCTGCACAAACTGGTAGCGCCTCAGCTGGTCCGCAAAGTCCGTTTCCCCCGGTATAATACGGGTTCCATAGCGGGCGTCGATTATGTTTATGGTATTATCTATCATGTAATATTCCGAAATGATGGGAAGGTAATCCTGGGCATCTTGCATGATCGCAAGGTGAGTCTGCAAAATGCGGTTCAAATCCGGCTTGGCGAGCTTTATACCGGGCTTCAGCTGTTCATCTTTGTAATATGAGCTGAAGATGGGGATGTCTTCACGATATACCTTGCTGTAGCGTTCCAGCACAATGGCTTCTGCATCGATGGGGTAGAGATTGCCTTCAAAGCTCTTCACATACAGGATGCCTTTGCGTTCGCTCATCTGGATCTTGATAGTGCTGAGCAACTGACGTTTTACCTTCAGGTTTTTGATGCGCGATATCCTGCTGAGCTTGCTTTTGATTTCTTTCTTTGGCACCTTGAAGAGGTTCATGCCCAAATAGGATTCGCATTGAGATAAAACAAGAGAATCCGGAACTGCGGTGTTTCCTTCCACAGTGATCTTCTTTACAGCCAGAAAGGGTAGATGACGCAGGGCGTACCAAGAGCCATAGCCCACAGCGACCACCGCCAGCATGCATAGGCTGAAAAACAGATAATATCTGCTGTTTCCTCTGCGTTTTCTTTCCTTCATCTCGTTACCATCTTGTTATTCAATGTAGTTAGAGCATTTCATTTAAAATGTGTAAAAACGATAGAAAGCTCATAAGTTACTACTTTTTTAGCCTTTACTGTTTGTGTCAACACTTTTTTTAAGCTTATTCAGGATTTCTTCTCCATACTGCCACACATTGCCCGCACCGATGGTGATCAGAATGTCGCCTTCTTTCAATAAAGCAATGGTTTCATCTACTATCTGGTCCTTGTCTGCTATGGTGTGTACCTGGTGATGCCCGCTTTGTATAGCCACATCGGCGATGAGTTTGGAGCTGATACCCGGGATGGGCAGTTCACGGGCTGGATAGATGGGCGCAAGGATCAGGCAATCGCAGCTGAAGAAAGCTTTACCAAATTTTTCGTAAAGATCCCGGGTTCGAGAATACAGATGCGGCTGAAACAGTGCTACAATGCGACGATCCACACTGTCTTTGAACCCTTCCAATGTAGCCATGATCTCTGTGGGATGATGCGCGTAATCGTCATAAACGGTAATTCCCCCGGCTTCTCCCTTCAGTTCGAAACGGCGGTAAACTCCATTGAAGGCAGCCATGCCAGCTTGAATGCTCTTAAACGGAAGATCCAGTTCCAAACCGATGCTTGCTGCCAGCAGCGAATTCTGGATGTTGTGTTTTCCGGTCACATTCATGGATATACGTCCCAGTTTGTAGCCCTTGTAAGCAAGATCATAGCTGGCCTGAAAGTCTTTCATTACAATGTTCAAAGCCTGCACATTGGCCTGTCGGGAGAGACCGTAAGTTACTATCTTCTTATTAATTTCCGGGAGGATGGATTGCACGCCGGGATCGTCCAGACAGGCAATAACACTGCCGAAGAAGGGCACTTTATTTGCATACTCGATGAAAGCGCCTTTGATGTCGTCCAGATTTCGATAACAATCCAGATGGTCTTCGTCCACGTTTGTAATGCCGGCGATACAAGGCGTGAGGGAGAGGAAGCTGTGATCGTATTCATCGGCTTCCACTACGATGTATTTGCCGGAGCCCATAACGTTGTTAGAGCCAAAATTCTTCACCTTTCCGCCTACGATGATTGTGGGGTCCAACCCGGCGGCTTCCAACACGAGACCGGCCATCGAGGTCGTAGTGGTTTTGCCATGGGTTCCGGAAATCCCGATAGAAAAGCTCATACGTGTTATCTCCGCCAGCATTTCGGCTCTGCGGATCACGGGGATCTTCATGGCTTTGGCAGCCACAATTTCGGGATTGTCGTCTTTCACGGCGGAAGATTTTACCACTACGTCAGCGTCTTCAATCAACGCGGGATCGTGACCTTCACTTATCTTGATCCCAAGTGATTCGAGGTGATTGGTGAGTTCTGTAAGCTTCATATCGGAACCGCTGATCTCAAGCCCCTGGTTGAAAAGGAATTCGGCGATTCCGCTCATACCGATGCCGCCTATACCGATGAAATGGATTTTTTTTGTTCTGCCTAACATGTGGTCTCCTTAAAGAAACTGAGGATATCCTTTACAATTTGCTCTGATGCCATGTTTTCCGGCAATCTGAGCATGTTGTTATGAAGTTTTTCGCGGTCCAAATCTTTGATGGCGGTCAATAGAGTCTGCGGACTCAGTTCACTCTGAACCAGGAGTTCCGCCACCCCTTTGTCCTTTTGCGCACGAGCGTTGTAATACTGATGGTTTTCTGCCGCAGTGGGAAGGGGTATCAATACTGCCGGCAAGCTAGCAGCTTCCAATTCCGCGATGGTCATGGCACCGGCTCTGGTGATGGCAAGATCTGCCTTTTTCATCATGCTGCTTAGTTCGCTGTCAAAATCGAAGATATAAAGGCCTTCTCTACCGTTGTGCTGGTCGTAAAACTGTTTGTAGCTAAGTCTTCCGGTCTGCCATAGAATCTGCCAGCCATCGCCCAGTAACACGCTTATGATGCTTGAAACCGCACTGTTTATGGCCAGCGATCCTTGAGATCCGCCTGATATCAGTAGAGTTGGTTTATCATCGCTCAAACCAAGGCTTTTAAAGCTGAATTGGGTGTCATTTGCAGATTTCAGAATAGGAATACCGAAGTTCTTCAGATTGGCTTTGGGCAGATACCTGCGACTCTCTTCAAAAGAGATATATGTGCGCTGCAGATGCTTTGCCAGATGCCTGGTAGTGAGTCCCGGGAAAGAATTGCTTTCATGCAGGAAACAGGGTAGCTTTTGGCTGATGGCCGCGATGGCTACCGGTCCGGCTACAAAACCACCGGTTGTGATAACACCGTCTATATGCTCGTCTCTTAGTATATGGCGGGATTTTACAATGCTTCCTGCCAGAAAGAAGGGAAAGAGGAGGTTCTGTGGTTTCAGGCTGCGATATAGCTTTTGTATTTTGATGGGGAAAAAGGGCAGGTTATGCTGTGCTGCCAAGCCTTCTTCCATACCGGAAGCATTCCCGATAAAGATGCAGTCGTGTCCCTGAGAACGCAATTCGGTGGCAAGGGCAAGCGCGGGTACTATGTGTCCACCGGTACCTCCCGCTCCAAACGCAAACTTCACAAAACCCTCCTTTGAGCGCTGATGTTCAGGATTACTCCCACTGCAATGCTATCCATCAACAGAGCACTTCCACCATAACTGATGAAAGGCAGAGTGTTCCCGGTGGGTGGCAGGATGCTCATAGCCACACCCGTATTTACCAGGACATTGCAATATATATTCATCGCCATGCCGGCAGCCAGGAATTTCAGATAGTTGTCCGTCTGCTTATTGGCCATCTTAAGACTTGCAAAGAACAGTGTACTGTGCAATAAAAACACGAGCATCGCACCCAGATATCCTGTTTCTTCGCCAATGATAGTGAATACATAGTCGGTACGCGCTTCGGGCAGATAATAGTGTTTCGCCCTTCCACGCGCCATCCCTGTACCTAGGAATCCCCCACTGGTGAGGGCAGTAAGGCTTTCCCGAACCTGATAATCTGCGTCCCCGGAATCCGAGAGATCTCGTTCAGGGAAAAAAAGGCTATACTTCTTGTAAGTTTTCATCCTCTGCATCCGGAAGCTATCTCCCTTGGTGATGATCAAGAGTCCGGATACCAGACCCAGCCCCAAGATAATCAGTAATATGCGTTTGCGGATGCCGGCGTAGAACAGCATACCAAGCAGTGTCATCCCGCCGATTATGATGGCCGAAAGGTGCTTTTCCACCAGGATCAAAGCGAAGACTATCGCAGTCAGCAAAGTTAATTCCGGGAAACTGCGGGGAAAGTGCAGTATGTTTTTGGTATCTCTTAGCAATTGTTGCTTTTTGTCCAGTACATTGGCATAAAAGAAAACCAGGGCTATACGAGCAAAGAATGAGGGCTGAAAACTGAACAAACCAAAATCGATCTGACGCGTGGCTCCCTTTATGGTGGAGCCTTTCACCAGAACCCAGACCAGCATCACGATGGCCAGATACACTAGCCAGGTATTGGTAAAGCGCAATTTGGGCAGATCAAAGAAATACAGGATAAAGATAGCTGCGGTGGCAGAGATGCCCAGAAAGACCAGATGACGATAGAAATATGCCATAGAGCTTTGCACAGAGGTAATATCTACCATCACAACCAATCCCGCCAGGCATAGAGCTAGATAGCTCAAAAAGATTGTGCGGTCAAAACCAACGATGTAGGTGCTAAGCCTGTTCCTTTTCACGCTTTATTTTCCTTACAATTTCTTTGAATGTATCGCCCCTGTGTTCAAAGTTTTTGAACTTGTCATAACTGGCGCATGCGGGGCTAAGCACGATGTAGTCACCTATTGTGGCCTCATCAAAGGCGATCCGCACACAATCTTCAAAATCCTCAACCAGTACCAGGGGAACTTTTCCCAACCATGCTTGTTGCATTTTGTAGCGGGAATCTCCTGTAATATATGCTCTGATGGCGTGATCTTGAAGACTTTTGGTTATCTGAGCGTAATCCTCACCCTTGTCTGAACCGCCCAAAATGATGCGGATCGGACGCTCGAAGGATTCCAGAGCGCTGCGAACTGAATCCGTATTTGTGGCTTTTGAATCGTTGTAGAAATTCACTCCATTCACACTGTCCACATATTCCAGACGATGGGGCAGAGCTCTGAATGACTTTATGGAGTTCATCGCAGTGGGGATGTCCAATTCCAGAGCTTGCGCGCAAAGCAGTGCTGCCATGGCGTTGAGATGGTTGTGTGGTCCTTTGATGGGCACATCGTATATGGACATCTGATACTCTCCCAGATGGATGAATTTTCCATCCAGGTAAGCCGGAGCGTTTGTAGCCTCTTTGCTGAAGTATAGCTTCCATGCTTTCAGATTGTCGGCACGGCGTACGATCTCTTCCGAATCAAGATACAAAACTGCAAAATCTTTCACTGTCTGATAGCGGAAGATGCGCATTTTGCTGTTGCAATAATCTGCAAATCCTTTATATCGATTCAGATGGTCTGGACTAAGGTTCAGCAAGACAGCGATATGGGGGGAAAAACTGGTTATTAGATCCAGTTGAAAGCTACTGATTTCCAGTACGATATACTCGATTCCTGTTTTGTGGATGGGGAAGGAGCAGAAAGCGTCACCTATGTTTCCGGCCAGGATGCACTTTTTATTCAAACCTTTCAGTATGTGGTAGATCAGAGACGCGGTAGTGCTTTTGCCATTGGAGCCGGTTACGGCTATCACCTTACTGTCAGGAGCTTTTATCTGCCAGCCAAACTCGATTTCAGAAATCATCCTGATTCCCATTTGCTTTCCTTTTGTGATGATTGGCGCGTTCAATGGTATTCCCGGACTCACGATCCAAACATTGCACTCCAGCAGTTTATCGCTATGTTCGCCAAACTCACATTCGAAATCGCGTTTCAGAGCTTCAGCCGCTTCGATCTTTTCTGCAGGCAAAAGATCACTTAAAAAGGCATTTCCCCCCATATCCTTGATCTTGTACGCTGCGGCTATTCCGCTGCGAGCCAAACCCAATATGCCATACTTCACGTTCGTGTCGATCATGATTGTTCCTTTATCGAAGTTTTATGGTGCTCAAACCAATGGCAACCAGCAGGATTGCCACGATGTAGAAGCGAATTACTATCTTGGTCTCATGTATGCCTTTTAGTTCGTAGTGATGATGTATCGGCGCGCACAAAAATATCCTGCGCCCCGCGCCAAATTTCTTTTTGGTATACTTGAACCAGTATCTTTGAATAATTACACTGAAAGTCTCCATCACGAATATCATGCCGATGATCACCAGGAAAATCTGCTCTTTCAGCAAGACCGATATCACAGCCAGAATACCGCCCAGAGCCAGGGATCCTGTATCTCCCATAAACACTTGCGCAGGATAGCTATTGTACCACAGAAAGCCGATCAGAGCGCCCATCATCCCAGAGATGAATACTGTGAGTTCGCCTGCATTGTATATATATTCCAGATTCAGATAGTCCGCCACTATGAAATTACCTTTCAGATAGCTCATGATGCCAAGTCCCAGTGCCGAAAACGCCAGAGTTCCAGCGGCGAGACCATCCAGACCATCAGTGAGATTCACCGCATTAGAACTGCCTGTGATCATGAACATTACGAAGGGGATAAAGAGCCAGCCCAGCGGCAGAATTAGGTTCTTGAAAAAGGGAATCTGCAGGTTTGTGATCTGATCTGCAGGAGAGGAGCTATAGTATATAGCCAGCGTAAGTATGAGGGCGATGGATATCTGACCCCATAGTTTGTATTTGGGGATCAAGCCCTTTTTGGCTTTCACAAAGTTTTTCAGGTAATCGTCCAGAAAGCCCAATATGCCCAGCCATAGTGTGCTAAGATACATCATTAGAATAGCGGAATTGGTCAGAATATTCCAAAATAGCGACGCCACCAACAGAGCGACCAGGATTATCAAGCCACCCATTGTGGGAGTTCCTGCCTTTATTCTGTGTTTTTCCGGCATGTCTTCATCTATGCTTTCCACAGCTGCCTTGCGTTTCAGCATGCGGATGAAGGGGGGACCGAAGAGCAAAGTGAAGATAAGCGCGGTTATAAAAGCACCGATAGAGCGAAATGTGACATAACGGAAGACGTTGAAGACAATGGAATAATCTGCTAAGGGGTACAATAGGTGATATAACATCAGGTTTCTCCTCTCAGACGCGGCAAGATTTTCTCCAGATGGATACCGTGCGATGCTTTTACCAGTATTACTGCATTTTGAGGGAATTGCGGGAAAGCAGCCAAGAGCTGTTCTGTGCCGTCAAAGTGTCTGGATTCATCATTGTGAAAATGGCGGGCATAGGCTCCCACACTATATATTCCTTGCTCTGAGCTGTCGGCGATGATAGCGCCGATCATCTGATGATACATCCGGGCGCTGGTGCCCAGTTCCAACATATCGCCCAATATAGCATAGTGAGGAAGCTCAGGATAAAAAGCGTGCCAAAACTCCAGCGCAGATTGCATCGATACCGGGTTCGCGTTGTAGCAATCCACGATCAGGAACCCATCCCCGCGCTCTTCAATCTGCATCCTCATGTCCAGCTTGAGTTCCTGAGACAGTGCTTGCCTTATCTCTGTATTGTGATAGCCCAGATGTTGTGCTAGTGCGATGGCAAAAGCGCTGTTTAATACAAAGTATGGAGCCTTATATGGGATATCCCAGCTTTCCTGGTTTAGGCGATAGCTGATCCCATCCTCCCCTTCGATCACATCGCTGATCACACAATCCGCATCAGGGGAGTAGCCCAGCGAGATGCCATCGTTTTTGTACAAAGCGAAACGCTCATCATCAGCGGGGTAGAGGCGCAATTGCAAAGCTCTGTGGAAGAGATCGCTTTTTTCTTTGAAGACACCGTTTTCATCGCCAAAATACTCCAGATGCGAGGGACCGATATTCAGGATTATGCCCGCGTCCGGGGTTATGGTATCCGCCAATTGGGCGATCTCACCAAAATGATTGGAACCGATCTCAAAGACTGCATATCGGTGATCCGGTTCTACCCGTAGAATGGTCTTACACAATCCAATCAAGTTGTTTTCGTTCCTAGCAGTTTTCAGCACCTTGCAGCGTGTGGCCAGGATTTGGAATATCAGTTCTTTCGTGCTGGTCTTACCTGTGGACCCGGTGAGGGCGATCTTGTAAAGATCAAACATCTGCAAGTATTTTTGCAGAATCGCAGCCATTATGGCTTCAGCTTTATCGCATTTAAAGTAGCGCTCATCGTTCCGCTCTTCCCGGCTTCCCACTGCCATATTGTCGGGATCCAACAATACCTGGTCCACATAGCTATTACCGTCAAAATTGTCTCCCTTGATGGCGAAGAATGCGCTTCCCGGCTTTATCCTGCGGCTATCGGTAGAGATATAGCGATAACAACGGGCTTTTATATAAGCTGTATCCGGAAGTGTGATACCCAAGTAAAGCTTTATCAACAGAGGATCAAGAGCTAGGATCAATTCATCTTCATCCTTGTATGAGGGGATGTTTTCCAGTGCCGATCGGGCCACCAGATGATCGTCAAAATCGTAGCGGATCCCTTGGATTTCCTGATAGGTCTCATGGCCTTTCCCGCAGATTAGAACGATGTCTCCTGCTTGTGCCAGTCTGATGGCGGAGGCTATGGCGAC
>Ga0265294_10005603_pt1 | contig 15304 bp, 13 predicted proteins | sample MunlanPumphouse3_FD_192504 | JGI IMG/M metagenome (GOLD analysis project Ga0265294, IMG submission 192504) | Groundwater microbial communities from a municipal landfill in Southern Ontario, Canada - Pumphouse #3 | ecosystem: Environmental > Aquatic > Deep subsurface > Groundwater | place... | reverse complement strand
CCATGTGTCGCCTTTCTTCAGAAGCACCGGTTCCTTGCAGAGATGTTCCTTTACGAAATCGGCATTCCTGTTCTTCGCAAGAACCTGTGATCCATAAAGCGTATGAATGGGCCGCGGCACTCCATCCAAATCGAGGCGTACATAGTCGTATTGCTTGAATGTATAGGAACCCATGACTTTTGAGCCGATTTCCAAAACCACCTGGTTTCTTCCCGACGAATGAATCGTCCCGCCGGGAATCATGAACTGCCTCCCGGGTATCGAAGGAATGGAGTTCACGTAAGCATCATGATCGAATTTGATGTGATCCAGTTCGGACTTTCGGGTCGTTGCGTTGAAGTCGTCGACCTTTATCCCGTTCTTGAACCCAAGATATGTTTTCGCGCCGACTCCCGTGACCACGACATAGTACCCCTCGTCCTGACGCATCGTCTCGTTGAAATGGTCAATGCAGAACTCGTCGCCGGGATGACATTGGATTGACATGTTTCCCGCACTATGAAAAGTATCGTCATAACTGAATCTTATTGGAAAATATCTTCCGAATTGCCGTGTAAGTTCCCTTCCCATGATCTGTTCGGGGAACTCTTCAAGAAATGCAAGGAAAGGTAGTTCGATGCGGTTCTTTTCCGTCAATTGGATGATGAGAGAATTGTCCATCCCATTCATATCGACGGACCACGCAATGTTTTTGAATTGGTCCTTTGGGAGATTCCTTGCCTTCAGAAGGTAATATCCTCCCCAGACGCCTTCCGCATAAAAAGGTCTGCAACGGAACGGCCGTTTCACAAGACGGGAGAGAAGCGTCCTCAACTGATCATGGCCGATCATGGTAATGTCTTTGTCTCTGTCTGCGGTAAGGTACCAGTCCATCTTTCCATTGATGATCATTGTTTCCCGAAGATGTACGTCCAACTGGAAATCGATGTAGTAGATTCGTCTGAATTGTTGTGAAACGGGTAGCCCTTTTTCATCACCGAGACTTGTATATTCGTTATTGCGGATTCTCAAAAAAAGTATCATGTTCGTCACATCGAAGAAGATTCTTCTATCGGTGTAGTCCCAAAAGACCTCACTTGTGGCACCTTGCCCATACACAATCAGTTTTTGATGGTTTGATTTGGTCGTCGCCAACCGCTTTTTCAACGACTCGCATTTTGTAGCATCGAAAAGCGTGTCATATTTTTGATCATACAGTTTTCCGAAGATCTGGGCGGGATCGGACTTCTTGTCTTCCGGCAGGTAATACAGGAACTGCTTGTACAGTTCTTCGCCGGTCTTGTAGATGGTGCTTATCTTGACGAAAGCGATTTCGATCCCACGTGCCGTCGCTTGGCTGCGGATTGCATTAGCCAAGCGTTCGAATTGTGCCGAAGGCGCACCATCAATTCCCATGATGTTGCAATCTTTTCCGGATAATTCGTTTACGATGGTATTCGCGATGTCTTTGAATCCGAAAGCACAACTTCTTAAGATTTCCTTGTCTATCTCCGGTCTGTTGATCGCAGTATCATCTTCATAAGGACTTGGGTTGAAAATAAAACTCATTGTATGATGTCTCCTTTCGCCTATGCGAATAGGATAAAGCATGTGTTAGTATTTTGCAAGTATTATTTTAATATGAAAATATTTTTCATTTGATGGGAACAGATCAATCATTTTAGAGATAATTCCGGGTTGGCGGTGGCTCAATAATGATTGTCTTCCGGATGGCGTCATTTATGGGAGTGACTCAGGAACGCCCAATCCAGACGACCTCCAGGAAAGGCTCCTCAGCAAGGGCAACTGATCCAGCCGTTATCAAACGCCACTGCCAAGTAAGGCTTCTTTTATCATTTCCTGTCCGAATTGAAAGGGATATGCTTTCCATGGGCGCATGCAATGCCCGATTTCACTGTAGTTTTCGAAAGGCAGGGAGACATCGAAGTATCATGAAAGCGCTCTCCCTCTCCATCTTCTTATCCATCCGAAATACCTTGTGCATTCATTCGCCCAATGCCGGTGACGATCGCATGGACCGTTTTCAGAGACGCGACGAAAGGGGAAGCCTTTTATGTCTTTTGGAAGAATGTGAGATTGGAATGCATGGTGTATTTTCTCTTTTCGTGTTTTCCTTGACGTACCGGATTGACAGGGGCTTTAATAAATGCACGGGAGGTTCGTCATGATTGAACGGAGAGGTCGGATTGTTCAGTTGATTAACGAACGGGGAGCGATCAGTTTTGCGCAATTGAAACTTGCGTTTCCTGATGTGTCGGAGATGACGCTCAGGAATGATCTGAAAGCTCTTGACGAACAGCGGCTTATCGTCCGCGTCCATGGCGGAGCGAAATCCGTCGATCGGATTATCGGGACCGACGATCTTCTCAACAAACGTTTCTGCCGGAATGTTGAGAAAAAAAAGATGATTGCGGAAAAAGCAGTGAATCTTTTGCTTCCCGGAACATCGGTTTTTCTCGACTCAGGGTCGACAATTACGGAAATGACGAAAATATTCCCTGACCAACCGCACATTGTGTTCACGACGGGACTCACTTGTGCGATGGAACTCGGACGGAACCGGAAGAACCTTCAGATACATATGCTGGGTGGAATGCTGAACGCGCTCAGTATGAGCGTCTATGGGTCAGCCTGTTGCGAGTCCATACGCCGGATGAATTACGACATCGCCTTCATTGGTGTCACGGGTTACATGAACGAGACCGGTTTTACTTGCGGTTCCTCTGATGAGAGTTCACTCAAGCAGGCCATCATTGAAAAAGCTGAAACGGTCGTGGCGGTGATGGATTCGACAAAGGTCGGGATCAGCAATACGTTCACCTTTGCTTCCGTTCATGATATTGATGTGGTGGTTTCCGATGACGAACTTGCGCCGGATATTACTGAATATTTTCGAAACAACAAATTAAAAGTAATTTAGTTGGTACAAATATCTATTATAGGATATATAGTAATAATATTATTTGTTGTATCAAAAATTTTATTTGTTGAAACGAAATATTTTTCTTGACAGCAAGTAAAAGAGGTCTTAGCATTTCTTCATACACGCCGGATGAAGGCGACGGGGAAGGGAAATGCAATGAAGGCGAGAGCGGTTCGGTTACACGGGGCAAATGATCTTCGTATTGATGAATTTGAGCTTCCTGCAATCAAGGAAGATGAAATTCTGGTAAGAGTCGTTTCTGACAGCATCTGTATGTCGACGTACAAATGCGCGATTCTCGGAACGAAACACAAGCGGGTTCATCCCGATGTGGACAAGCACCCCGCCATAACGGGACATGAGTTCGCTGGGGATATCGTACAGGTCGGCATGAAATACCGGGATACATTTAAGCCGGGTATGAAATTTACCATGCAACCGGCTTTGAATTACCGCGGGACTATGTGGTCTCCGGGGTATTCCTATGAATTTTGCGGTGGAGATGCAACTTACTGCATTTTACCGGCGGAAGTGATGGAATGCGATTGCCTGCTTGCATACCATGGAGACGCATATTTCGAAGCGTCCCTTGCCGAGCCCATGTCTTGTTGCATTGGTGCGTTCCATGCGTGCTTCCATACACGGATGGGTGTGTATCAGCATGAAATGGGAATCAGGAAAGGGGGAAAAATGGCACTCCTCGCAGCGGGAGGCCCCATGGGACTCGGTGCGTTAACCTATGCAATACATTGCGAGTGCAGACCGTCCGTCATCGTACTTGCCGATATCAACCAGGATCGTATTTTACGAGCCGAGAAGTTATTCACAGATGAGGCGAAAAATTGTGGTGTGCGTCTTGTCTGCGTCAATACAAACGGAATCGAAGATCCGTCATCCTTGTTGCAAAGTTATGTGGGCTCTGGATTTGATGATGTCTTTGCGTTCGCACCGATTCAATCCGTCGTTTCTTTGGCTTCGGCGATCCTCGGAAGAGACGGATGTTTGAATTTCTTCGCTGGACCGACGGATAAGCAGTTCTCCGCACCGATCAACTTCTATGATGTCCATTACAATTCCACTCATGTCATTGGAACGACTGGAGGAAACACCACGGATATGCGGGAGTCACTGGACATGACGGAAAAACGAATTCTTGATCCAGCTGTGATGGTGACGCATATAGGAGGATTGGGTTGCGTTCCCGAGACGACGCTTCATCTTCCACAGATCCCGGGAGGCAAGAAACTTATCTATACCCATATTGACATGCCGTTGACCGCAATTGACGAATTCCGTTCGCTTGAGAATACGGACCCACGATTCAAAGCGTTGGCGGATATCGTAGACAACCATAATGGATTATGGTGTGCGGAAGCCGAACGGTATCTGCTCTCCCATTGGGAAACGAACTGAGAGGAAGTGCCATGAGCGTTGACATCAACATTAGACATGCGGTGAAGAAATACGGGGAGAACGTGGTCATACCTGATCTTTCCCTTGCCATTCACAACAAAGAGTTTTTTACATTGCTCGGTCCGTCAGGATGCGGGAAGACAACCTTGCTCCGTATGATTGCCGGGTTCAACACGATTGAAGGTGGTGATATCTGTTTCAACGGAAAAGAAGTCAACGCAATTGATCCCGGGAAAAGGAATATCGGCATGGTTTTTCAGAATTATGCAATTTTCCCAAACATGACGGTCAGAAAAAACGTCGAGTTCGGCCTCAAGACGCGTAGGATTCCAGCCGACCGGATCAAGGAAGAAACTGATCGATTCCTCTCGTTGGTCCACGTCGATCAGTATGCCGACAGGATGCCGGATCGTCTTTCGGGGGGACAGCAACAACGGGTGGCCCTTGCACGCGCGCTTGTGATTCGTCCCGATGTGTTGCTGATGGACGAGCCGCTTTCCAACCTTGACGCAAAGCTCAGGATTGAGATGAGAACCGTTATCAGAGACATCCAGAAGAACGTGGGGATTACCACCGTGTATGTCACGCATGATCAGGAAGAAGCCATGGCGATTTCGGATCGTATTGCGGTCATGCAGGCGGGGGTGATTCATCAATGTGGGAAACCTCAGAATATTTATCTTCGTCCTGTTGATTTGTTTGTTGCAACGTTCATCGGAAAATCGAACTTGCTGAAGGGAAAATTGCTTTTGGATGGGAAGGCAGTGCGCGTTCAGTTTGCGGATTCTTATATCGTTGATATCCCATATATCAGTGAAGAGCAGCGAAAGCCCCAAGAAGTGGTGATTTCGTGCCGTCCGGAAGAGCTGGTTATCAACGTGGACGAGCGGGGTGAAGGTATCCACGGGATCATTAAGGACAGTGTGTTTCTCGGTTTGAACACCCATTATTTCGTCGAGCTTGATTCCGGAGAGCAAGCGGAAGTGGTTCAGGAGTCAAATATCGATGATATCCTTCCACCGGGAAAGCATGTCAGGCTCATGGTAAAAACCTCGAAAATCAACATCTTCAATGCCGATACACATATGAGCATCATGCAAGGCGTCAAGTTGCTTACCGAGTAAAAGGAAAAGATGATGAAACAGATACGACGTTTTGATTTCTGGAGTGCCGCGTCACTGACAATCCTCGGGTTGTTTGGGCTTTTCCTGATCTATCCTTTGGGAGGACTATTGAAGGAAGCGGTATTCCTTCCGGAAAAGGGATTCACGCTGGATGCTTTCAGAAAGTTTTTTGGGAAAAGTTATTATTATTCCACGATTTTCAACAGCTTCAGGATCGCACTGACGGTCATGTTCCTTTGTTTGTTGTTGGGTATTCCCTTTTCGTACTTCTATACCTTCTACAAACTGAAGGGGAGAAAGTTCCTTTTTGTCCTGTGCCTGCTGTGTACGATGTCCGCTCCGTTCATTGGTGCGTATGCTTGGATCCTCTTGATGGGAAACAATGGGTTGATCACCAATGTCCTCAAGGGGCTAGGTGTCAGGAAATTCTCGATTTATGGTTTTGGCGGCATTGTCCTTGTACAGACGCTAAAGCTGTTTCCTCTGGTCGTCATTTATATGAATGGCGCGTTTCGGAACATCGACAGTTCGTTGATGGAGGCGGCGGAAAGCATGGGGTGCAAGGGAGTGGACCGGTTTTTCAGGGTGCTGCTTTCCTTGACGATGCCGACGATTCTCGCTGCCGCGCTGTTGGTTTTCATGCGTTCTTTTGCCGATTTCGGCACACCGCTTTTGATAGGACGCGGGTATACGACGTTCCCTGTTTTAATCTACAACGAATATTTGGGGGAAAATGGTTCGGACTATCATTTTGCAGCGGCGGTCAGCATCATCGCCGTTGGCGTGACAGGGTTGTTTTTCCTAATCCAGAAATTGGCGAACAGCAGGTTCAAATTCACTATGAACGCTATGCATCCGGTAACGGCGGTGAACCCGAAGAAGGTATCAGGAATCTTCATGCACATCTACTGTTATGCAGTCGTGGCCATATCAATGCTTCCGCAAGTGTATATCATTTACATGTCATTCAGAAAATACAACAACAGCATTCTCCTCCCTGGGTATTCATTGGTCAACTACCAAAAAGCCTGGTCGAAAAGCTTGTTGCGTGCTACGGGAAATACACTGTTCATCAGTTTTGCGACGCTTGCCGTAATTATCATGGTTGCCGTTCTGATAGCGTATCTCGTCGTGAGACGAAGCAATATCATCAATCAGGCGATCGATACGATTTCCATGTTGCCGTACATTATGCCTGGCGCCGTCGTTGGCATCGCTTTGGTAATCGTGTTCAGCCACAAACCGCTGTGTATCGCCGGAACGCTTGGAATTATGATCGTCGCTCTCGCCATCAGACGTCTGCCATTTACCAGTCGCTCGGCAACGGCGACGATGATGTCGATAAGTCCGAGCATTGAGGAAGCGGCAATCAGTTTGGGAGCGTCGAAACTCGCGTCATTTGTAAAGATTACCGTGCCGATGATGTCCAACGGAATCATCTCGGGAGCTGTGCTCAGTTGGGTTTCCATCATAACCGAAATGTCCAGCGGGGTCATTTTGTACAACAACAGGACGATTACACTGACCATTGGGACGTATGTGGCGATCAATAACGGTGTGTACGGGGTTGCGGCGGCTTTCGCCACGGTGACAACATTGTTGACGATCGTTTGTCTTGTCGTGTACCTGAAGTTTACCAGACTCGAGGATATTCGAATGTAAAGGTGTCAAAGCGCAAGATTTTTTCTTGTGTCAATAGAGGAGGAAAAAATGAAAAAAAGAACAAGCGTATTGTTGGTTGTTCTCTTGGCGTGTGGGGTTTTGTTCGCCACCGGCCAAAAGGAGCAAAATGCCGAAGTTCCCGCCACTGTGGGTGCTCGACCTTCTTGGGCGAGAGGTGTGGACGAAGTGACGGGGACGTTGACCGTATACACTACGATGGAGGAAACCCAGCAGGATATTCTGCTGAAACTTTGGAACCAGGTGTATCCGAAATGCAAAGTGGAAATCGTAGCGGATTCCGTCGGAACACTTGCGACAAAGATCCGAAGCGATGAGACAAGCGGAGCCGATGTCGTGATCGGGGGCATGTTTGCCGCTGATGGTACAAAATACCATGACATCCTGCAACCATACACTTCCAGATTGGATGGGGATCAGGAATTTCACGATCCATCGGGATACTATTCTTTCTATGATGTACAGGTGATGTGCCTTGTGGTGAATCCCGACATTCTGCAAGAGTTGGGGGTAACCGTCAAAGGGTACGAAGATCTTCTCCAGCCTCAATTGAAAGGGAAAATCATTCTCGCTGATCCCGCGGCTTCCTCGTCAGGATGGAGACAACTCCAGACGATTCTCGCGACGATGGGGGATTCGTTTGATGATCAGAAGGGATGGGATTATGTCAAGAAGCTGATGGCTCAGTCTTTTAAGACCAACTCGTCGAAGGACGTATATAATTTGGTCAACGAAGGCGAATATGCCGTCGGCTTGTCCTATGAATCAACGCCGGCGGGCATTATTGCCGGTGGTGGGGCGACAATGAAGATCGTGTACATGGAGGAAGGAAACACGGCGATGCCTGGTGGAGCCGCCATTGCGAAGGGTGCTCCCAATCTCACTGCGGCACAAGCGATGATTGACATGCTCGGTTCCGTTGAGTTCCAGAATATGCGCGCCGATCTTGCCGGTCGTGGCTCAAACGCACATTGCAAGGCGAGCGATCTTCCCGCTTCTTCTGTGCTTGGTTTGAAAGATCTTGACTATGCATATCTTGGTACGAACAAGGACAAGATGCTCGATCATTGGAACGAACTTTGGGCTGAAGTAAAATAATCGTTCAGAAAAATACTTCGGGAGGGCCACAACAACGTGGCCTTCCTGTGTCTATGGAGTGAAGAATGATCATCACCGTTACCTGCAATCCATCAATTGACTATATCGTGTCTGTCAAAGAGTTCGGTACAAGGAGACTTAACCGAGCGACGGACGAACGTATCCTTCCCGGAGGAAAAGGAATTAACGTGTCTATCGTTCTTCATAATCTTGGATTGGATACCGTCGCCTACGGGTTTTGCGCAGGCGAGACCGGCGACCTGCTCCTTTCATTGCTCAAAAAGGTTCAGGTCCCGACCGATTTCATCCATCTGGATTCGGGCTTCACCCGAATCAATGTGAAGTTGCGTTCATCGGGAGAAACGGAAATCAATGGAAAAGGTCCCTCCGTTTCCCAGGGTGCCTTTGACGCATTGCTTTCCAAATTGCAGAATGTCACCGCTTCCGATATCGTCGTGCTTTCGGGAAGCCTTGCATCCGGCATGCCCGAGGTGACATACCAACGGATTCTGCAAGATCTTCGCAAAATAAATGTGCGTGTGGTTGTGGATGCCTCCGGAAATGCGTTGCGCGACGTACTTCCCGAACGTCCATTCATGGTGAAGCCGAACAAAACGGAATTGGGGGATTTGTTCGGCGTCACCCTTCGTAGTGCGAACGATACGGTTTACTATGCGAGAATGATTCATCAGATGGGAGCACGGAATGTCTTGGTCTCCTTGGGACCCGAAGGCGCCGTTCTGGTGGATGAGGCCGGAGAGACGTGGAAAGCGAATGCTCCCGAGGGAGTGGTAGTGAATACCATTGGTGCCGGAGACTCCATGGTAGCGGGATTTCTTTCTGGACTCTCCTCGACAGGAGACGCAAGAGAAGCTTTGAGACTTGGCCTGTGCGCCGGTAGCGCGAGCGCGTTCTCAGAGTTTCTTGCGACCCAAAAGGAAATTCTCGCTCTGTTGCCGCAGGTACGTGTGGAGTCAGTTCGCTAGAGTTTCTTTCGTTTCATCTGAGGATGGTCAACGAAGGGTATCGTTCCTGATCTTTGACGAACTGGATGGTCCCATCGGTAATGTAATCGGGATTTTTTGCCTTCTTTTTCCTTACATTTTCGGAATTGGGCTCCGTTCCTTTTGTGATGACAAGATATGTTTCAACACCCTTCTCGCATGCTTCTTGTATTTCGTGTCCGCTTGTTTCTCCTCCGCGGAAATAGATGACTTTTCCGTGACCAGTCTCCGCGGCTATTCCGATATACAGGCTTTTCCCGTCTTCAATGACATCCCATGTATATGGATCGGTGTCGACGAAAACTACATAGTCCTGCGGTGCGATTCCCCATTCGGCGGCATTCCTGCTGACAATCCCCGCCATGCGGACATTATGAAATCCGTTTTCCTTTGCTCTTGCGGGAATGACCGTGTATCCGATCCCAATTCCATCGCTTGTCGCCCCTAGTACATACAATGTATTGTCACCAATGCGGTCAACCATGGTCCGGAGAAGTTTTGTAAGGGTTTCAGGATCTTGATATCCAAGTCCCGAATATCCGCCGACGACAACGACATGGAACCCTTCTTTGGCGACGATGTGTTTCAATTCGCCGTATGACACGACGCGAGTCGATGTTGTGGAGAGTTTTCGTAAATACATATCATAAAGACCGTCCCGGTGTACCCTGTCGATGACAGGTTGTAAATCCAATGCGGAAACGATAGAGGAAAGGACAAGCAATACCGTGACTAAAAATATTTTCTGTTTTCTCATAAGGACTCCTTGGAGGAGCATTATACAAGAAAATGATTTTGCAGAAAACGAATTTTGTTATGTTCTGCCGCACGAATAAGGGACTCGAGGAATGTTTCGATTGCAGGGGAGAGGTTTTTACGCGGTTTCCGTTCGCTATTTCTCAAAGAGTATTGGAGTTACTATCCAGTCGTTACCATTATTGGTTATTGCGCTACGATGGGAAATTCGTGGCGATCAAAAAGAATTCCAGCGAAAAGAAGCAGGATTTGATGATTATTTACAGCAGGGAAGCCACGAATATCACCAAGACAGCATGATCGCCGATACATCATATGATCGGTATCACAAAAGCTGGGGTGATATCGCTTTTTGTACCTCGCTTGCACGCATCATTTGTTTCTACAGAGAGAATTCTGAGATGGTCGACACAGTAACGGGTCTCAACGCCAAGCATTGTTTGGAAACTTACAAATCAATGACAACCTTCACGACATCATTGTGTCCTGCGGCCGCGAATTCATAAGCCGCTACGGCCTTGTCGAACGGAAACACTTTGCTTATCAGTGGCTTGACATCAATCTTACCAGATGCGACTTGGGCAAGAGATTTTGGATATTCGTTGACATACCTAAAAACCGTCTTGAGCGTTATTCCCTTTTTTTGAAGATAACTTACATCAATCGGAACAGGCTCCTGTGGAATTCCTACAAGGACTGCTGTCGCTCCATTAGCGGACATTGTGAAGAAGTCTGGATAACAACCATCAAAACCGCTACATTCAAACAACCGGTCAGCACCCCAGCCCCCAGTCAGATCAGCTATCGTTTCCCGGATATCCTGTTTCTTTGCATTGACGGGAATAATGTTTTTGTATTTCCCCGCAATATCAAGTTTTGCCTGCTTGATATCTGCTATGATCACGCATGCGCATCCCCCTGCAAGTGCGGACAAAGCGGTCATGATCCCTATGGTCCCCGCCCCGTTTACAAAAGCCACATCACCTGGTTCAATCGATGCTTGTTTGGCAGCCTCCATACCTATTGACAAGGGCTCAATCATGGCTCCTTCTTCAAAACTCATGTCTTCTGGCAATTTGAAACAGAACATGGCGGGATGGACAACATTTTCCCTTAAGCACCCATGAATAGGCGGAGTTGCCCAAAACCTCACAGTAGGGTCGATATTATACCTCCCCGAAAGGGTTTCTTTACTTCGTAAACTAGGAACCCCAGGTTCCATGCATACCCGGTCTCCGACTTTGAACCCCTTTACATTTTTGCCCATTTCAACAATGACTCCACTTGCTTCGTGTCCAAGTATCATCGGTTCATTCACTACGAAATCGCCAATTTTCCCATAAAGATAATAATGAATGTCAGAGCCACAAATCCCACAGGATTTGATATGTATCCTGACATCATTCTCTCCAACGTTTTCAATGATTGGATAATCACAAAGACTAAGTTGTTGTTTTCTTTCAAGAACCAAAGCTTTCAAAACATACCTCCTTGGTCAATCAGCATATTACCGCACGAGGGGAAAAGCGATTTCATGCTTTCCCTTGATTCAACTTTATTACCATACTTTTACTTTGTTGTACCCTTCGTGCAATCCTTCAATAGGTCCAACGGTTGGCCTTTGCGAACGTCTGTCCCCAAAGAAATCGGCATCAAAGCTGATTTCTTTTCCTTCAAAATCATCATATGGGAGGTCAACGATACGCGGAGGCTCAAATTTACTTGTGTTGATAATCTCCGTCGATACAGATAAGAATTCCTTCGGAAGGGTAATTTCCAAATAGTAGCCATCTTCCTCTTGTAAAATTTTCAGATCGGGTTCTTGATTGCTTTTTTTGCTTCCATCTTCTTTTTCGTATCCTTTCGCTCCGAAGAGATAGACATTTGCTTTGACGTACACAGGATCTTTCACCTTCATGAACACATCAACATCCCCAAATTCATATGTTTTCAATTCTTTCCCATACTCTGACAACGATGAAGGATGTCCGTCATATCCCCATGTCCCATATTTCATTTGTCCTGAGTATTGCCCTTTTCCCCCGCAATACAGATTCTGCATTGCGCGATCATCTCCTCCATAAACAGATGCATAGCCGGCAACTTCTGTACTATGTGCGAAATGGTAAGGAGTCGAACGATTTAGAGTTTGAATCATCTGTATTGCACCTCCCATCAGATTGTGGATGAATGCTCCACCTTGAGAAGCATTGTCAAATGTGTATTCAGATGCAAAAATATTATTGTCGAGGATATAAGGACCATGAGATACTTCAACCATGAGGTCTCTGTCGTTACAAAAAAGAAGATTTTTACTTATTCTCGTTCCTTGTGCCTGCCAATCAAGCCAAATCCCGAGTGCACAATGATGGATGTTGTTATGAATCACCCTTGCGTCGATTGCTGCATGCATTTTGATTCCCGCAATTTCATAACCAAAGAACTCACGCTTTACTCCTATGTTGTAGATATGGTTTTCCTCAATAAGGCAAAATGCACATCCGAGGTTTCCGACAATTCCTGCTTGTCCACAATCATGGATAATGTTGTTTCTGATGATGTGGGAACCAATAGTCTCCCTGTCCCATCCACCTTGTTTTGCAAGAAAAACTGTCTCAAGTTGACATTGGTATCCGGGCTTTCGCTTTTCTCTCGTGCTGTAATTGTCACCGGTAGAACGCTCTTTCCCTATAGAAATTCCGCAACACTTGGAATCATGGATGTCGTTGTCTTCTATAATCCACCCTTTGCTCCAATTGACTCCAAGCAATCCGTCCTGAAAGGCTGTGGGTGGTGCCCATTGGGTAGCAACTTGTGCCATTTCAAACCCACGAACCGTAATAAAATTTCTTTTGGTATCCTTTGGAAAGAAGCAAAATCGACGTACGGTGATTTCTACCGTTTCCTTATTCGGATCATATTTCTGGAAATTGCCATAAATCGTTGTGCTGTTATCGTGCCACTCTGTGTACCATTGGTATACAGAATCCTCTGGATGAAGCAGTCCTCCCTTGCCTTTGCCGCCGTTCAGGTAAGAGATAATTCTCCCATATTCTCGTTCTTTTGCTTCTTCAACGTCTTTTTTTGTTGTGGTTTCATACATCGCTATTCCGTTCAGATATACCTCTCCGGTATGTAGTGGCGGATTGGTCGGTGAAACAAGCCAATCACCTCTCAAGACTTCGCGGTATGGGTTATAAGTCCCGAAAAATGCATCGGGGAGTGTGATCATCCACAGTCGACCGTTCCTTTGCCATCCTTTAACAACTTCCGACCCCTTGATAACGACGTGTTCGCCTTGCGCTGCTTCAAAGATAATTCGTCGCCGATTGTCCTTCCCGCTATTTTGAGGAGAAACCCATTCTCTGTATATCCCCTCATGTACAACAACGGTGTCTCCCGCAACGGCAATCTGAGCGGCTTTCGAAATAGTAAGAAACGGTTTGTTTTTGGTCCCCGGATATTCATCATTCCCTTGTTTTGTTACGTGAAAAACCCCCATCCATTCCTCCTGAAAATAAGTACTCCATACTCATTTTATACTCATTGTTTTCTCTCGTTGTTTGCTGCCTTCTCGAAAAGCAATCAAGATCCTACGAAGACAGAATCACCATTAATATTGTTTTTTGAATCGTGATTGTAAAACATACTTCCAAATGGTAAAAGAAAACATTTTTCCTCATACATATACTTTTCACAAATGACAATAAGACAATTCCCATTCATAACCATCTTTTGGATGGGAATTGCTTTCTTTTCCCTTGTTTCAAACAAATACGCACACACGTGAAGCAGGGGAAATATACTTGCTTCAATACTTCAAGGCAGATGCCACAAGCATTTTATCGAAAAGTTCTTTTGCCTTCGAAATGGGAAGATGCATTAAGGGATCACATAAAAATGCTTGGAAAAGTTTTTCATCATTGTTCTCCCACATCGCGTCGAGCGTCAGGTCTTGGACATCCGCAACGCGTTTCACTAAAGTTTCGATTGCCAGAGAAGGATCGGAGGAAATGACTGGTTTGATGGAGTTTTGTGAAATATAACCATTACTTTCCACAATGTGACCTTTTCCTAGGTAAGACACCTGACCTTTGTTTGGAATGTTGATATTGGTGAACAACGTTCGTTCTCCAAACAAGGAGCGCATGATGTCCACACCCTCTTCATCTGATTTTCTGGCAATGAGTTCATCATCGGTAAAAACCTTATCATGTTTTTCCTGTGCAATTCGTTCCCTCCAACTATATGGGGTCCTCATGATGCCAAGTTTCCAAATTGCCTCATCACTGGTAAGAAAGTATGGTACAAATTCAGAAAGATGCCGATCTCCGGCCGCTCCCAATGCTCCAAAATCCCGGAGAAAAGAAAGAGAAACTACGTGATCACTTTGGAACCAATCTTCTTTTGTGATTCTTTCTTTTGCTTTTGTGGTACGATCTTTGTAAACTTCTGGATCCTGCGCAAGCTTCCGTAACGACGGCATCAAATCTATTCCATTCCATTCCGCTTTCGTGGCAAAAGTAAAATGGTTGACACCTGTAATATCTAGATGAATATCTCTCCTATCAGGTTGTGGGACATTAAACCATTTTGCAACCAAAGAAGCGACATGATATTCTGTTCCAAATACCTCATGGCAACATCCAAGAGCTTTTATTTCGGGAAAAGCCTTGTATAGAGCCGAAGTACAAAGCGTCATCGGATTTGTATAATTGATTACCCACGCGTCAGGGCAATGCTCTTTGATCTTTCTTGCAAAGTCAAAAAATAGTGGCAAAGCTCTTCGAGCTCGCATGATACCTCCTGGTCCTGTGGTATCTCCTACTGTCTCAAGGATGCCGTATTGTTCAGGAAGCACCAAATCTCCCCATCTGCAAGAGGTTTTGCCAGGTTCAATGGAAATAATGACAAAGTCTTTTCCTTCCAAAGCCTTGTCGATGTTTTTTTCAGCATTAACGACGAAACGGTCTTTCGCATGATTCAACCGAAACACACGTTCTGCCACCAGAACATTGTTTACCGCTGCCTGATAATCGATGTCATACAAAGTTAACGAACCTTCTGTTGACGGATTGAGTGCTAAATCTTTCATAAATTGAATAGCCCATTGGCGACTGCCTCCGCCGATGATGGTGATATGTCTTTTTCCCATGAAATACTCCTTTATTCTTATTGTGTACCATTCCTTTCGACCAGTCGAGGCGCATTTCTTTGATTATCATGTATCATTTATTGTCATTTACCTTGAGGAGAACTCATGGTAAAATCACTATCATGTATAGTCTGGTAATCGTTGACGATGA
>Ga0265294_10005602_pt1 | contig 15305 bp, 14 predicted proteins | sample MunlanPumphouse3_FD_192504 | JGI IMG/M metagenome (GOLD analysis project Ga0265294, IMG submission 192504) | Groundwater microbial communities from a municipal landfill in Southern Ontario, Canada - Pumphouse #3 | ecosystem: Environmental > Aquatic > Deep subsurface > Groundwater | place... | reverse complement strand
CACATACGTTGAAGGATACGAATACCCCGTGTGGAGCGTCAGCGGATCAACGGGTTTTAGTCCGCTCAGGGGGCTGTCTTTTTCCGGATCGATGACGATGAGTGCGTCGGACAACACGAAACCGTGGAATCCCACGATTGCGGCGACGCTCAGCGGAAGTTATTCCTTCATGTCGAATCTCAGTTCCTCCGCCTCTAGTACGTATAGCACGGCGAATGAAGTCGTCACTTCGGTAGGGTTGTCATACCGTCCGTCGGCGTCGGACAGCCTTTCGTTGACTCTCTCCGGCTTCCATCTCGGAAGCCCGCTGGACCACTCCCTGTACGCGACATGGTCCCATGTGGGGAAATTCTACAATTTTACCCTGCGTCAACAGGTCTCCGACTCGTACAATACGATGATGACGAGCGCCACCTTGACGACTGCCATCGCGTTCGCCGACGGCACCTTCGGCATGGGACGCTCCGCTTCAGACATATTCCTGTTGGTCAAACCGGAGGGGGAACTCAAACACAGTCAGATTTCCGTTGCCAGGAGCATGGACAGTTCCCCTCAGCTCATACCGAAATACCTCGGTTCGGGGTTGTTCACCAATATCACGCCTTACCAGAAGAACAGCATCGTCGTCTATGGAGGCGGGGAAAGCACGTATGCGGCCACCACCGCCTTCATGTTCCAGTTCACGCCCGGCGGCAGGCAAGCCTATGTTGCGAAAATAGATCTTCCTCCGACATTCACCATTACGGGAGTGATCAAGCATGCGGATGGATCGGTATATGAACAGTATTCCTCCCCAATCTACAAAGTGACGCGCGACGAGCACGGGAATGAAACACTTGAGGTTGATTCCGATTATTATCTTTTCACCGACCAAGTAGGACGGTTTGTCCTTGGATCGATACCGGCGGGTGACTATAGTTTCGATCTGCAGGTCGATGACAACACTTGGTATGCGGTGCGATTCACCATTCCTGAAATGAAGGACAAGAAACTCCGTGTCATTGAGTATGAGGACATCAATGACGGAGGGCCGTATGACGAGAACGGCTTCTCTGATTATGATCATACCATAACGCTGAAAACCAAAAAAATGGAGACGGAAGGTGCGTTGTACGCCATGCTGTTCCCCGAAACCGAATGATCGAGTTTTTTGTTCTGTGCGGATATCCTTGACATACCATGCAAAAAACAAGAGTATGAAAAGTGTTCGGTTTAAGGAAGCAGGCAAAATGCGAAGTGACATCATCGATGAAATTCTCAGCGTGGAAGATCGTGCGAGCCAGATTGTGAAGATCGCTCAGGACGAAGGGAGATCGCAAGTGCTCCAGGCCCAGACAAAAGCGAACCAGGATGTACACGATGCTGTCGCGAACCGACGCGCCGAGCATCTGCAGGAACTGGAGAAGGCGGAAGCTGACAGCGCCCTGCAGTTGGATAACTACCAAGCGTCGCTGGATGTATCGAGTACGATGGGGAACGAAGCAATCGAGGATGTGGCTGACAGGATCGTAAAGATGGTTTCCCAGACGAGATTGTTCGGGGAGCAGGTATAGCATGGATGCGGTTTCCCGTTACGGGTTCATCAATGCCAAACTCAGGGCGCGGATCGGTTTGATGCGGCAGTCGCATCTGACCGACGACATGCTGAAAGCAACCTCACTTGTTGATGCCGTTGCGTTGCTTCGCGAAACTGGTTATGCGGCAGTCGCGAAAGCATACGACGAGACCGGCGATCTTCAGGCCATGGAGTTCGTCCTGCTTGAGGGAGAGATCGCGGGGTATCAGGAAGTCGAGCGTTATTTGGATAACAAACCGGCGGCGTTCGTCAAGGAATTGCTCGGGAAAATCGAAGAGGACAATCTGAAAAACGCGATTCGCCTTTGGTACAGTTCCGTGGTACGCTTGCATTCCATCCGCTACCGTAGCGAATATCTGTATAAAGACAAGATCGTCAATGATGTCAATTGGGCCGGTATCGTCAATGCCACGGACTGGAAAGGCGTGGTGGAAAGTGTTAAGGGGACGCAGTATTACGGTGCGCTCTCAGGGTTCACGCAGGAGATGATCCAAAAGAACGGCCTGTTTGATTTGGAGACCGTAATTGACAGGGATTGGTATGATGCCTTGATGCAAAGCGTCACGTTGCTTTCTGCGGTTGACCAACAGGTGGCCCTGAAGGTGTTTTATGCGGATTTCGACTTGAAGAACCTCCTCAATCTTATTCGGTTCGGCTGGTATCATCAATTGGAGAAAGAACGGCTGCACACTACGTTGTTTCCGTGGGGAAGCTTGTACGGAAGCAAAGAGGTGGCGGCCTACATCGCCGCTCCCGTGGACAGCAGGGATCCGATGCCGATCGTGAAACGCTTTTATTTGAATCTTGTTCCTGAAATTCAGGATATCATCGGAAAAAACAAGGATGGCGCGCATTCCGAACAACTCATGGCGCAGGAGACGTTGCGTCTTGAGCAATACTTGCAGACGGAGCGTGGTGACGAATACCACCGCATCTTGTCGCAGGATCCGTTCTCCATCGGGATCGCGTTGTCGTATTTTTTCCTGTATCGCAGTATGAATTCGTTGATCAGGGCGATACTCAATGGGAAATATTATGGTTATTCTGACCAGCAAATCAGGGGGGAGGTAGGATGAATCTGTTCACCAGACCGATGAAACTGCTCACCGCCGTCGTACTTGAACAAAAAAGCGACGTCGTGGTCAAGGCATTGTTGGAAGAGGGGGTGATGGATTTTGTCCATATCGACAAACTTGATCCCAAGCAGATGGAAAAACTCAGTACCAGACCCTCCGCAATCAACAGAAATGCCTTGGAGGATATGCGGCATCGTATCGAAGCGATGCTTCGCCAGGGTCAGCTTGGCCTTCCGGCAAACACGCAGCTCAACGTGAAGGATCTCGAAAAGCCGGACTTGGATGCATACCGAAACATGCTTGACGATATCACCAAGCAATTGGCGACGTTGAAGGAAGAACAACGCAATTCCAATCAAATTCTTCTCGGCTTGGGAGAGATGAAGCGGTATATTCAGGAAGAGAAGTATACCTATCTTGACCTTCGCGTCGGTCGCCCGACCCATGGCGCGATGGCCGATCTTGCCGAAAAACTTTCTACCTACGGTGCCGTCGTAACGGCTTCGGCGGAAAATGCGGATAATTGGGTTTCCCTGACGTTGCGTCGGGATGCGTCTCAGGTCACTCCGCTTATGGACAAGTTCGGATGGACGGAGACGAGCAATCCCGAGCTTCAGAAGACGGCATTGGTAGATGTCAGTTCTGAGATCGACAGGATGATGGAGGAAGCCGACAAGGCGCGCAAGGGGATCGAAGCACAGGTCAATGCCATCATCAAGAAAGAACAACCGGATCTTGACAAGGCTTGGTGCAATCTCCGCCTGAACGAATTGTGCGATCAGATTCGATCGTATTTTTCCTATACGAGGAATACGACGCTTTTCTCTGGGTGGGTTCCAGCCGATAAGAGCGATGAGGTTTCCAAAGCGATTTATTCATCCAGTGACGGACAGTGTGTCATCGAATGGACCAAAGCGGACGTTATGCCCCGTAGCGAAGTACCGGTAGCGGTGACGTCCCCGAGGGCGATGCTGCCATTTGCGAAGATGGTCAGTAACTATGGCACGCCGGAATACGGTTCAGTCAACCCGACTCCGTTCGTCATGGTGGCGTATCTGGCAATGTTTGCCTTGATGTTCGCCGATGTAGGACAGGGGTTCGTACTGTTGGTGTTCGGACTCTTGATGATGCTTTCCTACAAAAAGAATCCGATGAAAAAGGACGGGTTGATTAGTCGGAATATTTCCGAATTGCTTGTGTATCTCGGAGGTGCGTCGATCATCGGCGGCGCATTGTTCGGATCTTATTTTGGTTTTACTTGGTTGCCTGCGTTGTGGTTCAACTATGATGCCGCGGTCAACGGACAACCGACCGGATCTTCCATTTCCGATGTATACGGCATTTTGGGACTGACGATCAAGTTCGGTATTATTGTCATCTATTCCGGCTTGTTGATTAACTGGACCAACTTGGCTCGGAAGAAAGCGTGGTTGAAACTATGTCTGGATAAGAACGGAATCGTCGGCGGCGTATTATTTGGTACAGGCCTGTACTTAGCGTACGGTTTCGCCGGGAACAATTACAAAAGTTTTCCATCCACTCCGTGGGCAGGTCCTGTAATCACTATATGTTTGATTTTGATTTTTGTCCGTGGATTTTTAGAATATGCCCTGGCCGTAAAGGAAGGCGGCGCGAAAAAAGGCGCCGGCCAAGTGATTTTGGAGTCCGTGATGGCATGGTTGGTTGATGTTCTCGAAATTTTCTGCGGGTACATGTCCAACACGCTGTCATTTATGCGTGTGGCGGGTCTTGGCATCGCGCACGTTTGTCTGATGACCAGTTTCCTGCAACTTGCGAGAATGGCTGGTGGGGCTGGAGGGATTGTCGTCTATCTGTTGGGCAATCTTCTCGTTATCGCGTTGGAAGGGTTGAGCGCCGGCATTCAGTCGCTCAGGCTCAACTATTATGAATTCTTCAGTAGGTATTTCACCGGCAAGGGAATTGCTTACGAACCTGTTGGTTTGCATGGTTCCCTTGGTGGAAAATAAGAGTGCTATTTTTACAGGAGGGTCGAAATGACCAATTGTGCGTTGAGAAACAAAATCAGGAAAGTGACCGGAGCTTCCATCTTCATGCTCTTGACCTCGGGCGCGTTGTTTGCTGAGGGAACACAAAGTACGGGTGGATACAACTTGGCGTTCGTCTGCTTAGCTGCCGCCATTGCCTTTGGTATTGGCGCGCTTGCTGCTGGCATGGCAATCGGAAAAGTTGGTTCCGCCGCCATGGGAGCTATCAGCGAGCGGCCTGAGATCGCAAGCCAGGCGTTGATCTTCATCGCTCTTGCCGAAGGTTTGGTCGTGTTTGGGTTCATCACCGCGCTGATGATTCTGGCAAAGATCTGATCGATGCAGTATTTCGTCATCGGCGATCAGGATACCGTGCTTGGATTCTCCTTGGTGGGAGTGTTCGGCATGCAGGCGACCAATCCTGACGAAGCCAAGGCGGCTTGGTCAAAAGCCTTGGCGGACAAGGAAAACGGAATCATCATCATCACGGAGGACGTGGCTGATATGATTCGCGCAACTGTCGACCGGTATTTGTTCGCTGAGTCGTTTCCACTCGTGGTGGAGATACCCGCCGCCAGGGGTGATGGAAAGCAACGGGATTTGCGTGCGCTGGTCAACCAAGCGATTGGCGTTTCGCTGTAGGAAGGGTGGTCATGGAAAAAGCTGACAATCTGCTTCTTGACGGTATTATTGCCGAGGCGCAGAAAAAAGCGGATGCGGTTCGTAGCCAAACGGCGCAGCAAATAGTTGCTATTCAGGCAGAAGCTGCGAAGAAGCAGGAGCAGTTGCTTGCCGACGAAGACGCCGACGCAACGTCCAAGCTGAAGCAGGTGCAACTCCGCCTTGAGGCCAACATGGTCTCCGCAAAACGGCGAAGCGCACTGAAGCGGATTGATGACAACTACCAGGAAGTCATGGCGAGGGTGGAAAAGAAGTTTTCTGCATTCGCCCGCAGCGAAGCGTTCAAGCCCTATCTTGCGCAGTGGATTGCTGAGGCGGCAGTTGGTTTGGATCTGAAGGAGGCGAAAGTCGCCTTCAGTCCGTTGTGCCCGGTGGATCAAAAACTCCTTGATCAGGCGATGGTTTTGGTGAAGAAATTTACTGGTTCTGAGGTGCATCTGGTGCTGGATGAGCGGTCGATCAGAGAAATCGGCGTCGTACTTTCCAGTCTGGACGACAAAGTATCATATAACAACCAGGTCGATATCCGGCTCCGCAGATTCGACAGGGACATCAGGACATTGGTGCAGGAACATACATGGAAGGCAGAATAGTAGGCAAAGTCAAACGGGTCAATGGCCCTGTCATCACGATGAAGGATGTAACCGACGCGCAGATGATGGAGATGGTCCGTATTGGCGAACAACAATTGGTTGGCGAGGTCGTCAAACTGAACGATGATATGGCGACGGTGCAGGTGTACGAGGATGCCACCGGGGTTTGCCCGGGTGACAACGTCTACGGAAATGGCGCAAGTCTTTCCGCGGAACTCGGACCCGGTTTGATCGGAACCATCTATGATGGCATCCAGCGTCCGCTTGAACGGTTGATGGAAGCGAGCGGGGCGTTTATCGGCAAAGGCCTGACGTTCCCCGCCATCGATCATGAGAAGAAATGGCATTTCGTTCCGACCGTAAAAATCGGCGATGCGCTTGCGGGAGGCATGATCGTTGGTTCCGTACAGGAGACTGAACGAGTCGACCATAAGATCATGGTACCGCCCGAGACGGCGGAAGGGACAGTGGTCAAGATTGTGGACGAAGGGGATTACACCGTCACCGAGACGATATGCGTTATCGCGCTTGCCAACGGAATGGAACAGAACATTACGATGAGCCATAAATGGCCGATCAGAATTCCCCGTCCGGTCAAGGAACGACTTCGGTTGAAGCGGCCGTTGATTACAGGTTTGAGGGTTATCGATACGCTCTTTCCGCTTGCCAAAGGCGGTACGGTTGCTATTCCCGGAGGTTTCGGAACCGGCAAAACGATGACGCAGCATTCCATCGCACAGTGGTGTGATGCTGATATCATCGTGTACGTCGGATGCGGCGAACGAGGAAACGAGATGACCGACGTATTGAGGGAATTTCCTCAACTCGTTGATCCGAAAACCGGGCGGTCGTTGATGGAACGAACCATTTTGATCGCCAATACTTCCAACATGCCGGTGTCCGCTCGTGAGGCGTCCATCTATACTGGCGTCACGATGGCCGAGTACTATCGTGACATGGGTTATCAGGTGGCCATCATGGCCGATTCAACCAGCCGATGGGCGGAAGCGCTCCGTGAGTTGTCTGGACGTATGGAGGAAATGCCCGCTGAGGAAGGATTCCCTGCGTATCTGCCCACTCGTATCGCCCAGTTCTACGAACGGGCAGGATACATGAAGACACTTTGCGGCGAAGAGGGATCTGTGTCGATCATTGGTGCCGTCTCTCCGCCGGGAGGCGATTTTTCCGAACCCGTTACGCAACATACCAAACGATTCGTTCGTTGTTTCTGGGGCTTGGATCGTGCGCTCGCCGCCGCTCGTCACTACCCGGCCATCAGCTGGCTGGACAGTTACAGCGAATATTTACCCGATGTGAAAGATTGGTGGGACGCTCATTCCGACGGTCAGTGGTCGAAGAACCGGCAACAGATCATGGATCTTCTGCAGAAAGAAGTTCGGCTCCAGCAAATTGTCAAACTGGTTGGTCCGGACGCTCTTCCCGACAGTCAGAATTTCATTCTGGAGGTATGTTCCTTATTCAAGACGGCATTCCTCCAGCAGAATGCGTTCGACCAAATCGATCGGTATTGTACGATTGATAAACAGATGAAGATGCTTTCCATCATTCTTGAGTATTACCATAAGGGAAGTGAGGCGATCTCCAAGGGTGTGCCGCTTGTCAAGCTTCGTCGTCTCTCCGTGGTACAGGATATGGCCAAGATGCGCCTGTCCGTTTCAAATGACGACGCGAAGCAGATTGATCAGTTGCAACTGAAGTTGGACCGTTACATCGAGCAACTGGGAGGGGTGTATGATGACAAAGCGTGATACATTGCTTGCGCAGGCCGACAGGAGACTTCTTGCCGGTCGTGAATACCGGGGCGCGAGCCGTATCGACGGACCGCTCGTATACATGAGGAACACCCATCCCGTCGGGTACGGCGAGTTGGTTGAAGTGACCAGCAAGGACGGAAAACGACGCACCGGCCAGGTACTGGATACCAGTGACGATGCGGTTGTCGTTGAGGTGTTTGAAGGGACAGACGGGTTGGATTTGCCCGATACCGGCATGCGATTCATGGGGGAGCCTCTTACCATCGGGGTATCCGACCAGATGCTGGGAAGAGTCATGAACGGGTTGGGGAAAAGTCGTGATGGTGCTGCCGTCCCCCATGCGGGAGAAGAGCGGGATGTCAACGGAGAACCGATCAACCCGACTGCTCGTGAGTATCCTCGGGATTTCATTCAGACGGGCATTTCCGTCATCGATGGCATGACGACGCTCATCCAAGGACAGAAGTTGCCGATTTTCTCCGGCAATGGGCTTGATCATAACCAACTCGCTGCGCAGATTGCGCGACAAGCGAAGGTTCGTGGCAACGCCCATGATTTCTGCATCGTGTTTGCCGCAATGGGTGTCAAATACGACGTGGCAAGGTTTTTCATCGATAGTTTTGAGGAAACGGGCGTACTGGATAATGTCGCGTTGTTCCTTTCGCTCGCTGATGATCCGTCCATCGAACGTACCATCACGCCAAAGACAGCCTTGACCCTCGCCGAATACCTTGCTTTCGATCTCGGCAAACAGGTGTTGGTGATCATGACCGATATGACCAACTACTGCGAATCCCTTCGTGAGATTTCCACAATGCGTGGAGAAATCCCTTCCAGAAAGGGATATCCTGGGTATTTGTATTCCAATTTGTCGGAGATTTACGAACGATCCGGGAAGATCATGGGCAAGAGTGGTTCCATCACTCAGTTGCCAATTCTGTCCATGCCGAATGATGATATCAGCCATCCTGTCCCGGATCTCACCGGGTATATCACCGAAGGACAAATTGTTTTCGATCGTGGAATGCAGGCACGGGGTATCTATCCGCCGATCAATGTGCTTCCCAGCCTTTCCCGTTTGATGAAGGACGGTATTGGGGAAGGAATGACGCGTGCGGATCATCCCCACCTGTCCAATCAGTTGTTTGCGTCCTACAGTCATGTGAAGGATGTACAGAACTTGGCGAGCGTCATCGGTGAGGAAGAACTCACCCCGCTCGATCATGAGTATCTTGAATTTGGTGATTTCTTTGAGAAAAAATTTGTCAATCAGGCGTTTGATGAGGATCGGAGCATCGAGCAGACGCTGGATCTTGGATGGGAAGCGCTTTCGAAGTTGCCCAGCGAGGAGTTGCAACGGCTTACCGATGAAGAAATCGCTGAGCATTACAAAAAGTAGGAGAGAAAATCGTGCAGATGACGATGGCTCCGACACGGAGCAACCTGCTGAGATTAACCGATGACCTGAAGTTCGCCCAACTCGGACACGAACTGCTTGACCAGAAGCGTTCCATCCTCGTGGTGGAATTGCTGACGTTGGTTGATCAGGCCGTCGATTATCAAAACAGGGTCCAGGAGGCGCTGGCGCAGGCGAACGGGAGTCTTTCCAAATCGATCATGCGCATGGGACGCCTTAAGGTGGCCAACCTTTCCGGAGCCGTCAACATCGACTATTCCATTGAGGTCGGCTCAAGGAAAGTCATGGGCGTCAGGCTCCCGAAAGTGGAAACCTCCTTCACGGACCACAGTCCATATTTCTCCAGTGAGGGAACCTCAATCATCAGCGAGTTGACTGTCGGCAGATTCCGGCAGGCGTTGGAACTGATGGGTAGGCTCGCCGAGTTGAAAGTTTCTATCATGCGTCTTGCCCGCGAGGTGAAAAAGACGATTAGAAAAGTGAACGCGCTTGAAAAAATCGTCATTCCGAATGATCAGGAGATAATCGTTTTCATGCGCGGGCGCATCGAAGAACAGGAACGAGAGAACTTCATCCTGATGAAGGTGGTGAAGGATCGCATGGAAAAATCGAAAATGACCGCCAATCCTACACAGAAGTTAATCGTTGCCCATATTGTCCAGGATACGCAAGGAGGTTCTCATTATGGGAGTACCGTTTAGGACGATCGTCGTATACGTGGATGGTTCGGAAGGAGCTCTTTCTGCCATTATGTATGCGATCCTGCTCGCCAAGCAGAATCAAGCCCGTCTCGTCGCCGCCGCGGTGGTCAACACCAAGGCTTTGGGAGAGTTGGTAAGGGCGGGCATTTTCGTGGATGTCGAACGAGAGGAGTATCAGCGGGACTTACAAAGTGACTCCGAGCGGTATCTGCGGCATGCGGAACGACTGGCGAAGCAGAAGGACGTGCCTATCGAGACGGTCAAGCTGGAAGGGACGGTCAATGTCGAGATGATGAACCTTTTGAAGGATCGGCATGCCGATCTGTTTGTTCTTGGAGGTGTTTCTGACGTAAGAAGCCGTAGGGAAGAACTTGCTTCTGAGACGGACAGGATGATGCGCGTCGCGCCGTGTCCAGTATTGGTCGTACGTGATGATGAGGATATTTGGGAGGCTTTTGAAAGCCAAGGAGTGTGAGGATGAATATTGCTGATGTGATTGAAAAGGATTTGATCAAGGTACCCTTGGAATCCACCGACAAGTTGGGGATCATCACAGAGCTGGTTGACGTGCTTGCGAAAGCCAAGAACTATTCCGCCGAACAGCGGAAGACGGTGCTGGATGCTGTGCTGAAGCGAGAGGAACTGGGGTCTACGGGGATCGGGAAGGGAATTTGTATTCCCCATGCGAAAACGAATTCCGTCAAGGCTATCAGACTGGTCATCGGCATTTCCCGGGTTTCGGTTGATTTTGGAAGTCCGGACGGGGAGAAGAGCAGGATGTTCTTTCTCGTCCTCGCCCCCGAGGATGCCGCATCCGCTCATGTGGAGTTGCTTGCTTCCATTGCACGTACGTGTTCCTCACCGTTGTTTCGCCGTCTTCTTGAACAGGCGAAGCAGGCCGATGAGGTATACCGGCTCTTCATGGACTAGGCAGAGGGTTCCCAATAGCCGCCCTGGAGTTTTCCGGGGCGGTTTTTTTATGCCGCAGCGGTTTGAACATACGGCATAACCTTTTCATGTCAAGAGTTTTGCCATGTCAGAACGATAAAACGCAATAAAAATGGTAAAATCTGCCGTCTACTGCGTAGAATTCGGGTAAAAAGTAGGGAAGAGGTACCTGTTGCCGGAGTTTGGGTGGGGGATATGTCCATAGATATGTGTGAGGGGACTTCCCGAAGGGAGACCTCCTTTGAAACACTTGATCTCTGACATACCCAAGAGACAATCTCTGTCCAAGGTTTTGTCATGACAGAACGATAATTAGCAATTAAAACAGGAAAATCTGCAAGAGAAATTGTAGAATTCGGGTGCGAGGCAGGTACGAAGCAACGTGCTTTTACGGACTGATATGTAATATGTTCTGAGTTTTTGTTACCTTCCCTGATGATCCTCTTGTTTTTCTGTAAAAAAAGAAACGGAATGTCATGTCATCTGTATTTATAAAAAAGGGAGTCGATCCCGCTCCCTTTTTTATGAACGATTTATGTTTACTTGGCGGTTTCGTAGATATCCTTGATCTCCGCCTTGCCCAGTTTCTTGAACGAACCGATGGTCCGTTTGCCGAAGAACGTGCATTTGACGGCCAGTTCCTCAATCTGTGTTTCCGTGGGGCTCACTCCAAGTTCTCTCAGGTTGGTAGGCATGCCAATGGTCCGATAGAATGATTCCATTGCCTTGATCGTCGTCTCTGCGTCGTCGGTGTCGTTCCCCGTAGGCTTGATGCCGAACAACCCCTCTCCGAAGGATATGAACCGCTTCGGATCAGAGGAAGAGACAAAACGCGCCCATGACGGCCAGATGGCCGCAAGTCCCGCGCCATGGGCGACATCAAACATGCCACCGACTTCGTGTTCCAATTGATGACACGCCCAGTCTCCTTTGGTTTCATTGCCGACGGCGGTCAACCCGTTGTGAGACAAGGAGGATGCGAACATCACATTCGCCCGCTGGTCATAGTCTCCGGGATGTTCCTTCAGAATTAATGCGGCATCACGGACCGTTCTGAGAAGTCCTATGGCGATCTCGTCAGTAAGTCGCATCGACTCATGGACAAAGTATCGCTCCATCGTATGCATCATGATGTCGGTGCATCCGCACATCGTCTGATATTGCGGAAGACTCATCGTGAGCAAAGGGTCCTCGATAGCAAACTTACACCGGCATGCGTCACTGTTACATCCTCGTTTGAGCATTCCTTCCTCATTCGTCACCACGCTTGAATCACTCATTTCCGATCCTGCCGCAGAGATGGTCAACACGGCACCTGTCGGAGTACAGGCCGTAGGGATGCGCTTTCCGCAGTAAAAATCCCAGGGATCCCCCCCCATTGCCAGTCCGTATCCGATCGCCTTGCAACTGTCGATGACGGATCCCCCCCCGATGGCAAGCAGAAAGTCGACATGTTCTTTTCTGCACAGTTCAATGCCCTCTTTGATCTTTCCCAATCTCGGGTTGGGGACGACGCCCCCCAATTCCGTGTAAGCGATTCCTTCCTTGTCCAACAATTTCTCGCTCCTGTCAACCAATCCGCTTTTCTTCGCATGATGGGAGCCGTAGTGGAGAAGCACTTTTTTCGCTCCGAATTCTTTCACAAGCAGACCGACTTGGTCGGTCGCATCCTTTCCAAACACCACTTTCGTCGGTGTGTAATAGGTGAAATCATGTACCATAGTTGACTCCTTCTCAGTATCCTAAAGATTGTCCTACGAAGAGGACGGTGATTCTTCCATCAATTCGTTGGTTTGAAAGTACCACGGCATCGCTGCAGACGGTTTTTTCACATGCCCCGGCAGCAAGCGCCATTATGTGATGCGGATCGCATGACGGTTGCATGCACCGTCCAGCCTTCGAACAAAACGTATCCCTTCCCAGTCGTACAGCGTTCGCGGGAGCTACGAGACGCTTGACGCGAACGACGGCACTCGCCAGATCCTGAACGATTTTGTCCGTTGAGACAACGAGGATTACGTTTCGTGGACCGTACAACATCGCCGCGACCCTGTTGCCGGTGTTGTCGACGCAGTACAGTTCCCCGTGTTCCGTCACTGCGTTTGCGCTTGCCAGGTAATAGTCTGCACCGAAACTTTCCAGATAAATTTTTCTTACGCCTTCCTGATCGAGATTTGGTGCGTATCGGTCAAAGAAGGTATAGGAACCGCTACGAAGAAAATCGATGACGCCGCATTCGAACAAAGATCGGGAACCTCCGACAGCGCAGGACGAACCTGCGGGGATCATGTGTTTCAGACGAATAATGACCGAGTCCCTGTCCGGAAGATATTCCGCACGCATATGATTCTTTTCCAATGCCCTGATTGCGGTCTCTACGCGAAGTTCCTCAATTCTTTTGACGTTCGCATCCATAACCACCCTCTCTTGCTACCCTGTTTCACACATCATAACTCAGCAACCCCATGGGTGCAATGCATCTTTTGTCCTTCTTCCGAGGGGCCACAGGAGGGGAAAGGGAATTCTTTTCCGAATTTCGCCTTCATGGAATGTCCTGTGTGTAGTATATTGAAAGAAAAGGAACTGACATGCAGATAACATTTATCGGAGCGGCAAGACAAGTGACCGGAAGTTGCACATTACTGGAATGCAACGACAAAAGGATTTTGATCGATTGCGGAATGCCCCAAGGGAACGACGAGAAAGCGATGGGCGATCATCTTTCTTTTCGAGCCTCTATGGTGGACGCCGTATTGCTTACGCATGCGCACATTGACCACAGCGGATGGCTTCCCTTGTTATATAAAGAAGGGTTCAAAGGAACGATATGGGCTACAAAAGCGACCGCGGACTTGTGTGAGATCATGCTTGCCGACAGCGGTCATATACAGGAAATGGAAGCTGAATGGAAAGACAGGAAGGCGATGCGCGGCGGTGGGGAGAAAGTGGAACCCATCTACACCGTGGATGATGCGCAGAAGGTGATGACGTTCTTCCGGGAAAGCGAGTACGAACAGCTTCAGGATCTTGGCGGCGGAATAAAATTCCGCTTCGTCGATGCCGGACATCTTTTAGGCAGTGCTTCGGTCGAGGTATGGATGGAAGAGAAAGGGCAGAAGCGAAAGATGGTGTTCAGCGGAGACGTCGGAAATTTCGATCAGCCTCTGATCAAGGATCCTCATTATCTTGACGATGCGGATTATGTGATGATTGAATCGACTTACGGAGACAGGCTCCATCAGCTTCCTCCCGGGGCTATCGGCCACAGTGTGCCGAACATCGTAAGGGCAAAGGAACTGGCTGATATCGTAAAGCGGACGTTTGACCGCGGTGGCAATGTGATCATTCCGTCGTTCGCCGTCGGGCGAACGCAGGAAATCCTGTATTTGTTCCGATTGATCATTTTCCAGCATTTGTGTCCCGATTATCCCCAGATACCGGTGTTCGTCGATAGTCCGTTGTCCGTGAAGGCGACAGGTGTATTTGCGGCAAATGTCGAGGGGTATTTTGATGCCGAGGCAATGTCTTTGGTCAACAAAGGCGTAAACCCGTTGGTGTTCCCGTCTCTGGTGACCATCACGGATGTCGCCGATTCGAAGATGTTGAACAGCAGGAAGGAACCGTGCGTCATCATCAGTTCCAGCGGCATGTGTGAAGCGGGAAGAATCCGGCATCATTTGAAGCACAACCTTTGGAGGAAAGAGTGCACCGTGGTGTTCTCCGGATTTCAAGCGCAAGGGACATTGGGGCGTTCCATTCTTGACGGTGCCCGTCACGTGACATTGTTCGGAGAACAAGTCGATGTAAACTGTGAAGTCCGGAGCCTGGAAGGAATCAGCGGACATGCAGACAGAGACGGACTCGTGGCGTGGCTGAACGCATTCTCGAAGAAGCCGCGGATGGTGTTCGTCAATCACGGAGAGAAAGAAACGGCAGAAGCGTTCGCCTATTATGTACAGTCGCATCTTGGATTGAAGAGCTACGCACCGTCTCCGATGGAGCATTATAATCTGCTTGACGAAGCGTCCTTCCCAAGCGCAGCGGTTGTGGATGAGACGCGACTCCCGTATTACAGAGAATTGCTTGAAGCGGCCAAAGAACTTGAGCAACGTCATGGGGAGTTCGAGAATGTGATCAAACGGTTGCAGGATGCGGTTCAGCAGAAGGATATCGAACCGAAGGATGCAGTGAGACTTGAAAACGCAATTTCCCGGTTGGCAAGCGATCTTGAGTTCCTTACCTTCAAATGGGGAAAAGATTGTTCCTGATAACTTTTGGAGAGGGAAGTAATTGATGTATTTGGCGTTTGTCGGAGAGGAAAATCTTTCAGAATTGTATTGACGAAGTCCCAAGGTTGGAGTACTATTGCGAAGCGCTTTGAAAGAAGCGCGTTGTACGGCGGAAAGATGCCGTGGTTTTTTGAGAGTGGAGCGAGAGGGGAAGAGGGAAGAGAGAACAGGAAGGGCGGGCGCGCCGAGGAGGCGCACCCCGAGTCAATTCGAGGACGAAAACGGGATCGGTAGAGAGAACGT
>Ga0265294_10005601_pt1 | contig 15308 bp, 11 predicted proteins | sample MunlanPumphouse3_FD_192504 | JGI IMG/M metagenome (GOLD analysis project Ga0265294, IMG submission 192504) | Groundwater microbial communities from a municipal landfill in Southern Ontario, Canada - Pumphouse #3 | ecosystem: Environmental > Aquatic > Deep subsurface > Groundwater | place... | reverse complement strand
AAAAGAAACTAGGTTTTTACAAAGTTATTTAATTTAAAAATTCAATCTATAAATATATAATGGAAGAAAAATATTATACCTTCGATGAAGCATTTCAAACTGCTCTCGAATATTTTAATGGAGATCAACTTGCTGCACGAGTGTGGGTAAATAAGTATGCTATTAAGGATTCTTATGGTCATATCTTTGAAAAATCGCCTGAACAAATGCATTGGCGCATAGCTAATGAATTAGCCAGAATTGAAAGGAAATATAAAAATCCTATGAGTTCTGAAGATATGTTTAACTTGCTTGATAGGTTTAAATATATAGTTCCTCAGGGAGGTCCTATGTCTGGAATAGGAAATAATAATCAATTGGTTTCTCTATCCAATTGTTTCGTGATAGGAATTGATGGTAGTGCTGATTCTTATGGTGCAATTTTGAAAATTGATGAAGAGCAGGTTCAACTTATGAAAAGACGAGGCGGAGTAGGGCATGATTTGTCTCATATACGACCTAGTGGATCTCCTGTAAAGAATTCTGCATTGACTTCTACTGGACTTGTACCTTTTATGGAAAGATATTCTAATTCTACCAGAGAAGTTGCTCAAGATGGTCGAAGAGGAGCGCTTATGCTTAGTGTTTCTATAAAGCATCCTGATGCTGAATCTTTTATTGATGCTAAAATGACAGAAGGTAAAATTACTGGAGCAAATGTTTCTGTAAAATTGGATGACGAATTTATGAATGCAGTAGTTAATGGAGCAAAATATGAACAAAAATATCCTATAGATTCTATAAATCCTACTTATATTAAGAAGATAGATGCAATTCCTTTGTGGCAAAAAATAGTGCATAATGCTTGGAAATCAGCAGAACCAGGTGTCTTATTTTGGGATACTATTATTCGAGAATCTGTCCCTGACTGTTATGCCGATTTGGGATATAAGACAATTTCTACAAATCCATGTGGAGAGATTCCATTATGTCCTTATGATTCATGTCGTTTGCTTGCCATAAATCTTTATTCTTATATTGTGGATCCTTTTACAAAGGGAGCTTATTTTGATTTTGATTTATTTAAAAAACATGTTCAATTTGCTCAACGTATTATGGATGATATAATCGATTTGGAACTTGAAAAGATAGAATATATACTAGAGAAGATTCATTCTGATCCAGAATCGGATGAAGTTAAATTGTCAGAGATTAACCTTTGGAAAAAAATATATAAAAAGGCTAAAGAGGGACGAAGAACAGGTGTTGGTATAACTGCTGAAGGAGATATGCTTGCCGCTCTAAGTCTTAGATATGGTACGGAAGAGGCTACAGATTTTTCAGAAAAAGTACATAAAACTCTTGCTATTGAAGCTTACCGTAGCTCGACATCTTTAGCTCGTGAGCGTGGAGCTTTTGAAATATTTGATATTGAAAGAGAAAAAAATAATCCATTTATTAAGAGGATAACTAAAGCAGATCCCTCTGTTTATGAGGAGATGAAGAAATATGGAAGAAGAAATATAGCTTGTCTTACAATAGCTCCTACTGGAACTACAAGTTTGATGACTCAAACATCTTCAGGTATTGAACCTGTATTTATGCCTGTTTATACAAGAAGACGTAAGGTGAATCCAAATGATTCTGCTGCTAGAGTAGATTATGTTGATGATGTTGGAGATTCTTTTGAAGAATATATGGTCTTTCATCATAAGTTTTTAACTTGGATGAAAATAAATGGTTATGATACTAAGAAAAAATATTCTCAAGAAGAAGTTGATGCTCTTATACTAAAATCTCCCTATTATAAAGCTAGTTCTAATGATGTAGACTGGTTAATGAAGGTTAAAATGCAAGGTCGTATTCAAAAATGGGTAGATCATTCTATAAGTGTAACGGTTAATTTACCTGCTGATGTGGATGAAGATTTAGTTAACAAATTGTATATAGAAGCTTGGAAAGTAGGATGTAAAGGATGTACAGTGTATAGAGATGGTTCTCGTTCAGGTATTCTTTTAGCAGCTAAATCAAATAAAGAAGATGAATTTAAGATGCCTGAAATCATGGAAGTTAGACCAAAGATCTTAGATGCTGATGTAATACGTTTTCAAAATAATAAAGAAAAATGGGTAGCTTTTGTAGGATTAGTTGATGGTCGTCCTTACGAAATATTCACAGGTTTACAAGATGATGATGAGGGTATATTGCTCCCAAAATCAGTCATAAACGGAAAGATAATAAAGAATATTGATGAGAATGGTAATAAACGTTACGACTTTCAATTTAAGAATAAACGAGGATATAAGATTACTATTGAAGGGCTTTCTGAAAAGTTTAATAAGGAATATTGGAATTATGCTAAATTAATTTCAGGTGTCCTTCGTTGGAGAATGCCTATAGATCAGGTTATAAAACTTGTGGGTTCTCTTCAGTTAGATAGTGAAAATATAAATACATGGAAGAATGGAGTTGAAAGGGCCTTGAAGAAGTATGTTGTAGATGGTACAAAAGCTAAAGGTTTAAAATGTCCAAATTGTGGAAACGAGACGTTGGTTTATCAAGAAGGTTGTCTTATTTGTACTAGTTGCGGATCTTCTCGTTGCGGATAGAAAAGAGATTAATAAAATATCGTGTCAATGTGGCTTATAAGTATTGTCATATTGGCACTTTTTTTGTATTGGCAGGTTTTTTGTTTATATTTGAAATGTTTGTTGCCTTTTGTTTTATTCGTATTTTACGTGTAATTAATAAATGTGCAAAGTTTTAATTATGTTTTACAAATAAAAGTGAGGTCTTATGATGAATACAGATAAAAAGAATTCAGCTAAAGATTTAAAAGAAAATCAAGATATTATGCAGGAAAAAGAATTGTGTGACAATGTTAATTCTAAGGACATAGAAAATACAGTATCAGAAAATAACTTAGAGGATAAAGAAAAGACTAAAAATGAAGAAACTGTGTCTGAAGAAGAAAAAGAAGATAAAACAAAAGTCATTGATAAAGACATGAAATTTGGTAAAAAGAAAAGTCAAAATGAATTAGGTGAAAAACTTGTTGAAATGCAAGATAAATACGTCAGACTTTCTGCGGAGTTTGATAATTATAGAAAGCGCATGTTAAAGGAGAGAATGGATTTAATAAAAAATGCAGGTGAAAATATACTAGTTGACGTGCTTCCTGTTATGGATAATTTTGAAAGAGCTTTAGAAAGTATAGATAAAACGGATGATATAAATGCTGTTAAAGATGGTCTTGTGCTTATTCATAAGGGTTTTAAAGACTTTTTAAAAAGGAATGGTATAAAAGAAATTGAATGTCTAGAAAAAGATTTTAATACGGATGAACAAGAGGCCATTACAAAAATTCCAGTTTCAAATGAAGAATCAAAAGGTAAGGTTGTTGATTGTATTCAAAAAGGATATTTTCTAAATGATAAAGTTATACGTTTTGCCAAAGTAGTTGTTGGTGAATAAATTAATAGATTTACGAATAAGATAGAATTATAATAATTAAAGAAATGGCAGAAAAGAGAGATTATTATGAAGTATTAGGTGTTCCAAAAGACGCAGATGCTTCAACAATAAAGAAGGCATATAGAAAACTTGCTATAATGTATCATCCTGATAAAAATCCTGGAAATAAAGAGGCTGAAGAAAAATTTAAAGAAGCGGCGGAAGCTTATGATATATTAAGTAATGATGAGAAACGCCAAAAATACGATAGATTTGGACAAGCTGGTTTGAACGGTGGTTCTGGAGGATTCGGTGGAGGTGGAATGAATATGGATGATATTTTCTCTCAATTCGGTGATATATTTGGAAGTTTCGGTGGAGGTTTTGGAGGTTTCGGTGGAGGCGGACATTCTGCCAGATCTCGTAGAGTAAATAGAGGTCAGAATTTAAGAGTAAAGGTGAAATTAACTCTTAACGATATAGCTACTGGTGTTGAAAAAAAGATAAAGGTAAAAAGATATGTGTCTTGTACTCATTGTAATGGTACTGGTGCTAAGAATGGAAAATCTTATTCAAAGTGTACTACATGTCATGGTACTGGACAGGTAACTCGTTTGCAAAATACTATATTAGGTCAGATGCAGACAACTTCTACATGTCCTACTTGTGGTGGTGACGGGAAAATTATAAATGAAAAATGTTCTTATTGTAAGGGTGAAGGCATTGAATTAAATGATGATGTTATTACATTAAATATTCCAGCAGGTGTTGCAGATGGAATGCAATTATCTATGAGTGGTAAGGGAAATGCTGCCAGAAGAGGTGGTATTAATGGAGACTTAATTATTTTAATTGAAGAGATAGAAAACGAGGATCTTATACGTGATGGAAATGATTTATTATATAATGTATTTGTAAGCTATCCTGATGTTGTCATAGGTTCAAGTGTTGAAGTTCCTACTCTTGATGGAAAGGTAAAAGTAAAAGTTGAAGCTGGAACTCAGCCAGGTAAGATTTTGCGATTGAGAGCTAAAGGAATTCCTGATATTAATGGTTACGGTAAAGGGGATTTATTGGTTAAAATAAATGTGTGGATTCCTAAAAATTTGAATAAGGAAGATAAGAAGATAATCGAAAATCTAAAGAATAAAGACTTTGTAAAACCTGGTGCAGGTCAGAGTAAGAGTTTTTTTAAAAAGATGAGAGATAGATTTAGTGAGTAGTAAACCTACTTATTCCTATAAATAAAAAGTGTCGTTTGTATAGATTTAACTATATAAACGACACTTTTTATAATTCTTAGCTAGTTTAAACTTTAGCTCAAATGTCAATAACAAACTCAATAGTAGTCTAGATAGTAAACTAAACTCAACAGTAAGCTAAAAAGAAAGCTTTACATTAAGTTCTATAGTAAACTTAAGAATATCATTCTATAAAATAAATTCTTTAGCTATATGTTAATATATTTATAAATCTTTGTATTTACCTCGTTTAGAGAAATCTTCAAGGGCTTCATTTACACTGGGTGTATCCTCTTTGTAAGTTATCCCGAACCATTTATCAGATGTGGTTATAACTTTAACCTGAATTTTGTTTTGTTTGATTGAGGTATCTACAACTGTTGGAATATAAAATTCAGATTTGAGATTGTCTTTATTGAGTGGATAAAAATCCATAAATTGTTCTTCAATTTCAGAAAAAATTTGGGGAGTGAAAGCCCAGAAATTCATAGAAACGACATCTTTTGCATTTAACATTATTTTTTTGTCAAAATCAAAAATGCAATTATCCTTTTTATTACCTATTTTTGTACGTTCTATTATCGATTTAAGATAGCCTTTATCATCCACATTGCATATGCCCCTTGATACTGTTCCATTTTCCGATAACGTTTGAGATAGTTGATATCCAATTAGAGCATATTCATTTTGTTTTTGACTTGAAGTAAGAAAATCGTGAGCTTTAATAAATGAGTCACTTCCATAAAAATCATCAGCATTTAATACGGCAAATGGTTCTTTTATAAATTCTTTAGCACACCATATAGCATGAGCAGTTCCCCAAGGTTTCTCTCTTTTTATAGGAGGCATATTGTTGGGGAGATGCTCTAGGTCTTGATAACAATAAAGTGTTTCTATAAGATTTTCAGAATATTTACCTACAAATTTTTTAAACTCATTTTCAAAAGATTGTCTAATAATAAATACGATTTTATCAAAACCTGCATTTACGGCATCATGTATGGTATAGTGTAACAAAGTCTTTTTATGGGTACCAAGTGGTGTTATCTGTTTTAAACTTCCAAATCTGGAGCCCATACCCGCTGCCATAATGAGCAATGTTGTCTTATTTTTCATCTGTTTGATTTTTTTCATTTTTATTGGCAAGTTGTCCACAAGCAGCATCAATATCTCTACCTTTGCTAATTCTTACATTTACAACCATATTACAATCTTCAAGATATTTTACAAATTCTCTACGATTCCTGTCTGGAGATTTTCTAAACTCAGAACCTTTTACATTATTATATTCTATTATATTTATTTTCACAGGGAATTGTTTACAATACAAAGCTAATTCCTTTGCGTCTTCCAGACTATCATTTATATTTTTCATTAATAAATATTCAAAAGTAGGTCTATTCCCAGTTTTTTCTACAAAATATTTTAGAGCATCAGCTAATTCTTCTAAAGGATATTTATTATTTATTGGCATTAAAGAAGACCTGATTTTGTTGTTAGCACTATGTAAAGATACAGCTAAATTAAATTTTATACCCAAGTCAGCTAGCCTTTTTATTCCCTCAGGTATTCCCGCTGTAGATACTGTAATCCTATAAGGGGACATTTTTAAACCATCTTTTGCCGTAATATGATCAATTGTTTTGAGTAGATTATTCAGGTTGAGCATGGGTTCTCCCATGCCCATAAAAACTATATTAGATAAGACAGATCCTCTTTTTTCTGCTTCTTTTTTGGCCTCAGTTATTTGTTCAAAAATTTCACCAATAGATAGATCTCTAATGTATCCTAATTGTCCCGTGGCACAAAATTTACAAGCCAATTTGCAACCAGCTTGACATGACACACATACCGTAAATTTATTATTATTCATAGGAATAAGAACACTTTCAATGCAGTAGCCATCAAATAATTTCCAAGCAGTTTTAGTCGTTCCATCGTTAGCTGTTTGAATATTCTCAGCCTTTAAGCCTTTAAATTCCCAATTGTTTGCAAGGATTTCTTTTGTACTTCTAGAAATATTATTCATTTCTTCAAATGAATTTATACCTTTTTCCCATATCCATTCCCAAATTTGTTTGGCACGGAAAGTTTTTTCCTTGTTTTCTGCGAGAAATGCTATAATTTCTTCTTTACTAGCGTTTCTGATATCCTTTTTATCCATATTTATATTTTTGATGTACAAATTTGTACACCTGCAAAGATAAGTTATCATAGGCAAAAATAAAAATTTTTAAGATTTTAATACTATCTCCAATTTAGGAGACTTTTATGTTGTGGAATTAACGTTTAAATTATATATTTGCAAATATATAATTAGTATTGTTATAATAACGAAGTATTTTTGATTATAAAGTTATCATTTAATGTTTAAAGATAGTTTTTTATTGTAGAAGATAAGTTCTAATAAAAAAATAATTTAATAAAAAATCAGAGAGTATGAAAAAATTATTATTATTGGTTTTTGCCATAGGTCTTTTTTCTGTTGTAAAAGCAGATGAGGGGATGTGGTTATTATCAAGATTGAAGAAAGAGAACATTGCAAAAATGCAGCAAATGGGTTTGAAATTATCAGCAGATGATATTTATTCAGTTAATCATGCAAGTTTAAAAGATGCTATTGTTGGATTAGCAAATGAAGGAAGTCCTTTTAGTCATTTTTGTTCTGCAGAAATAATTTCTCCAGAAGGATTAATTTTAACAAATCATCACTGTGGATTTTCTACTATTCAAAAGAATTCTACCGTAGAACACAATTATTTACATGATGGATTTTGGGCTTTTAAGAAGACTCAAGAGTTAGTAGCTCCAACCGTTACAGCTTCTATACTACAAAAAATGGTAGATGTTTCAGATGAAGTGAATGCTAGTTTAAATGATGATATGTCTGAGACTCAAAGAGTTCAAGTTATAGCTCAAATGTCTAAAAGAATTGTTGATAAGGCTACAGCTGGTACTCAATATACTGGTCAAGTTCAAGCTATGTTTTCTGGTAATCAATTTTTCTTGTTTTTATACACCATTTATAAGGATGTTCGTTTAGTAGCAGCTCCTCCTATGGCAATGGGTAAATTTGGTGGTGATACTGATAATTGGATGTGGACACGTCATACTGCTGATTTTAGTATGATGCGTATTTATACAGCACCGGACGGAAGTCCTGCTTCGTATTCACCAAATAATATACCTTTAAAACCAAAGCATTTTCTTCCAGTTTCTGCAAAAGGAATTAATGATGAAGATTTTGCTATGATTATGGGTTTCCCTGGATCAACAGATCGTTATAGCTCAAGTTATGGATTAAAAACTACAATGGATGTAACTAATGATGTTCGTTATAAAGTCCGTACTATAAAATTGGATGTATTGAAATCTCATATGAACAAAGATGCTAAGGTTAAATTACAATATGCTGCTAAATATGCACAATGTGCAAATTATTGGAAATATTCTAAGGTTCAAAATGAAGCTTTAGAGAATTTGAATACAATGGGCGACAAAGAGAAAATTGAAAAAAAATTTACTGAATGGATAAGCCAAAATCCTGAAAAACAGAAGGAGTATGGTAAGGTACTGAATATGTTAAAAGATGCTTATGCTCATGATAAAGATTTTTCTGTAGCCAGTTCTTATCTAAATGAAGCTCTTGCAGGTCCTGAAGCTCATCTTTTTGCTTTAAAATCTAGTAGAATATTAGAAACATATTGTGATAAGAAAATGTCAGCTGATAAAAAATCTAAAATTAAAGCCTATCTAAGAGAAAAAGCTAAAGAATTTTATAAAGATTTTAATACTGATGTAGAGGCTGATTTGATTGCTAGTTTGTTTCCATTATACAGAGATAATGTTGCTGATTATTTGCAAGCTAAAAAATTAAATGATTTTGTTGCAAAAAAATGTAAAGGAAGTTTTGAAAGATTTGCTGAGCTAGCTAAAAAGAAATCTATATTTATGAGTGAAGAGAAATTTAATAAATTTCTTGATAAGCCAAGTTTAAAGGTATTGCATAAAGATGTTATAATGTTGGCTGGTTTATCTTTCTTAGATGCTTATCAAACTTACCAAACAAATTCTTCAAAAGTTAAAACCGAAATAGCTAAAGCTAATAGATTATTCTTAAGAGGTCGTATGGAAATGTCTCCTGATAAAGCTTGGGCTCCAGATGCAAATTCTACTATACGTTTAACTTATGGGAAAGTAAAGAGCTATAAACCTAGAGATGGTGTTTTCTATGATTATTTTACGACTCTTAAGGGTGTAATAGAAAAAGAAGGTCCCAAAGGAAGTGAATTTGAAGTTCCTGATAGACTTAAGAAATTGTATTTAGAGCATAAATATGGCAATTATGGAAAGGATTATTTAGCTGTAAATTTTATTACTGATAATGATATTACAGGAGGTAATTCAGGTTCTGGTGTTATTAATGCAAATGGAGAACTTATAGGTACTGCTTTTGATGGTAATAGTGAGGCTATGTCTGGAGATATTGATTTCGAAGAAAATATGCAAAGATGTATAAATCTTGATACCAGATATATGTTATGGATTGTTGATGTTTATGCAGGTGCAAAGAATTTAATTAACGAAATGACAATAGTGAAATAATATATTTAGCCTAATTTTATTAGGCTAAATATACTCATATGTCATATTTAACTATATAAATTTTAATTATGAAAAATATTGATTGGTCATCTCTTTCTTTTGGTTATTCAAAAGCTGATTACAACGTACGTTGTACTTATAAAGATGGTAAATGGGGAGAATTAGAAGTTACTGATTCTGAAATGATCCAAATTCATATGGCTTCAACATGTTTACATTATGGACAAGAAGCCTTTGAGGGAATGAAAGCTTTTAAAGGGAAAGATGGAAAAATTCGTTTATTCCGTTGTGAGGAAAATGCAAAAAGAATGCAGAGTTCTGCTGATTATGTAATGATGCAAGCTCCTTCTGTTGAATTGTTTAAGGAAGCTGTAATTAAGGCTGTTAAAGCAAATATTGATTATGTTCCTCCTTATGAATCAGGTGCAAGTCTTTATATACGTCCTTTGTTGATAGGTGTTGGTCCTCAAATGGGGGTTGCTCCTGCAAAAGAATTTATGTTTATTGTATTTGTTGCTCCTGTTGGACCTTATTTCAAAGAGGGTTTTAAACCAACTAAAGTAATGCTTGAAAAGAAATATGATAGAGCAGCCCCAAATGGAACTGGTCATATTAAAGTAGGTGGTAATTATGCAGCAGGTATGCGTTCAGGAGTAATTGCTCATGAAAAAGGTTTTTCAACAGCAATCTTTTTAGATGCAAAAGAAAAGAAATACATTGACGAATGTGGTCCAGCCAATTTCTTTGGAATTAAGAATGGTACTTATGTAACTCCATCATCTCATACTATATTACCTTCTATTACCAATAAGAGTCTTATGGTATTAGCCGAAGAAATGGGATTAAAAGTTGATAGGCGTTTAGTTCCTGTTGAAGAATTAGCTTCTTTTGAAGAGGCTGGAGCATGTGGAACTGCTGCAGTTATTAGTCCTATATCTGCAATTGTAGACATAGAAAATGATAAAACAATTGAATTTGGAGATCCTAATGTAGCAGGAGAGTGGTGTACTAAACTTTACAATAAATTGCGTGCTATACAGTATGGAGACGAAGAAGATAAATATAATTGGATAACAATTATAGAATAAATTATATTCTAATATAGAATTTTAATTATAAAAAATGACAATCGGATTTTTCGATTGTCATTTTTTATTATTATCTTGCATTTTAATAAATGTATATATAATACTATGCAGAAAAGATTTTTATTTATAGCTTTAATAGCATTACTTACGGTTGCTTGTGGTAAAAACACTAATATTACTATTAATGGAAATATTCGGAATACCAAAGAAGGAAAAGTGTATTTAGAACAGATAAATGTCGATAACGTAGTCCTTATTGATTCTACTATTATGGATAAATCTGGAGATTTTGAATTCGAATTAAATTCGAATGATGGTTTATTTTATAATCTAAAATTTCCTAACAACCAAATTATAACAGTTTTTGCTCAGCCTAATGATAAGCTTAAGATTTCTGGAGATTTAAATAAATTAATGAGTAATTATTGGGTAGATGGTTCTGAACATTCTTTATGGATTAAGGTATTAAATTTTCAGATAAATAATACAAGAATTCAGATGGATTCTATTAGAACTAAATATAAAGATGTTTCATTAAAAAATGGTATGACTTCAGAAATTAAGAGTGTCATAATAAAATGGGATTCTATACTAGATGAGCAAAAGAAGTTTTCAAGAGATTTTATTTTAAAACATGCTACCTCCCCATCTTCATATTTTGCTCTTTATCAGAAATTTGATAATAAAAATTTTATATTAGATCCTATAAAAGATTTACAATCTTATAAAATAGTAGCATCTTCTCTTAGTGCAATTTATCCAAATTCTATATACACTAAGGCTATAATGTGTAATTTAAAAGAAATTTATAGTAATATTAAAGCTGCTCAGCTAAAAAATATAATAGACAATTCTGAGGCAAGACTGCCAATGGTTAAATTACCTGATGTTAAGGGAGATACTATAAGTTTAGGGTCATTAAAAGACAAGTTTATATTATTAGATTTCACTATGTTAACTGCAAAGGATTCAAAGCCTTATATAGATGATTTGAAGTCTATTTATCAAAAATATAAATATAAAAATTTTATTGTTTATCAGGTATGTTTAGATTCTAATGTCCTTTTTTGGAAGGAAAGTATAAAAGATTATGGAATAAATTGGATTTGTGTTAGGGATAATTTGGCTTTAAAGAGTACAATTGCTTCAAATTGGAATGTAAAAAGTATTCCAGCAAATTATCTTATTAATGATAAATTTGAAATTGTAGGTAAAAATTTATATGGGAGAGCATTGGAAGATAGATTAAACGATTTATTAAAGTAAAATTTACATAACTGATATTTAATGATTACTGGTAAGAATACATATTTCATTTCAGATTTACATCTTGGTTCAAGAGCTTTTGATAATGATAGGGAAAGAGAACTTAAGGTCGTTTCATTTCTAAATGATATTAAATCTTCTTGTAAAACCTTGTATTTATTAGGAGATATATTTGATTATTGGTTTGAATACAAATATCTTGTTCCTAAGGGATATGTACGTTTTTTAGCTAAATTATGTGAATTTACTGATAGTGGTATTGAAGTTCACTTTTATATAGGTAATCACGATATTTGGGTAAGAGATTATTTAGAAAAAGAATGTGGTGTTATTATTCACCTTTCAAAAACAGAAATTGTAAGTATAGATAATCTAAAACTATTTTTAGGTCATGGAGATGGTCTTAATCCTAAAGATACTGGTTTCCTTTTGTTAAGAGCTTTATTTCATAATACTACAGTACGCTGGTTTTATCGTTGGCTTGTTCATCCTGATATTAATTATTCTTTGGGATATTCTTGGTCTGCTTCTAATCGTAAGAAAAATAGGTATTCTAAAAAAAAGACGAGGTCTGTTTATGTATATGATAATGAAGATGTAGATTTTTGTCGAGAACAGCTAAGGAAGGAGCATTTCGATTACTTTATATTTGGTCATAGGCATATACTATTAGACATAAGATTGTCTGATACTTCTAGATATTTAAATATAGGAGATTGGATTTTTAACTTTAGTTATGCTGTACTCGAAAATGGTAAAATAACTTTAAATAAATATAGTAAATAATCTATTTAATTATCATAATATAACTATCTTTGTATCATAAATTGTTATTTTTATGTTAGTTAAGGTTTTTTCAGGAGCAATCGTAGGTATTAATTCTATTACAGTTACAATAGAAGTAAATATATTGGTAGGAGCAAAATTTATTATTGTTGGGCTTCCAGATATAGCAGTTAAGGAAAGTCAGCAAAGAGTAGATTCTGCTCTAAGGTGTATTGGTTATAAAATACCAGGGAAACGTACTATTATTAATATGGCTCCTGCAAATGTAAGAAAAGAGGGAAGTGCTTACGATTTAGCATTTGCTATAGGAATTTTAGCAGCTGATGAACATCTTTCAACTGATTCTTTAAAAGATTTTGTTTTTATGGGAGAATTATCTCTTGATGGTACATTAAGACCAGTAAAGGGTATTTTGCCAATAGCAATAAATGCTCAGGAGTCTGGATTCAAAAATATCATTGTTCCGATTGTTAATGCTAATGAAGCATCTTTGGTTTCAGGTATAAATGTTTTTGGTTGTAGAAATCTTAAACAAGTATTAGGTTTTTTTAATAATGAAATTTCTTTAAAGCCCACAAAATATGTGGGAAAAAAGATTTCATATTTATCTTATAATGACTTTAAAGACGTAAAAGGACAACAAAATGTTAAGCGAGCCATGGAAATAGCTGCCTGTGGAGGTCATAATATATTATTAGTTGGATCTCCCGGTTCTGGAAAAACGATGTTAGCTAAATGTATGCCAGGTATATTACCACCTTTGACGCGAGAAGAATCTCTTGAAACAACTAAAATACATTCTGTGGCAGGAAATCTTACATCCTTTGGACATTTAATCACTGAAAGACCTTTTAGGGCACCTCATCATACAATTTCGGAAGTAGCTCTGATAGGAGGTGGTATGTATCCTCGTCCAGGAGAAATTTCGCTTGCGAATAATGGGGTCTTATTTTTAGATGAACTACCCGAGTTTAAGCGTTCCACTCTTGAAGTTTTAAGGCAACCATTAGAAGAGAGGAGAATAATAGTTAGTCGTGCAAGATTTACTGTTCAATATCCTGCAAATTTTATGCTTATTGCATCTATGAATCCTTGCCCATGTGGATATTATACGCATCCTACAAGAGAGTGTATATGTTCTCCAGGTGCTATTATTAGATATTTATCTAAAATTTCTGGTCCATTATTAGATAGAATAGATATGCACATAGAAGTTATACCCGTAGAAATAGACAAAATGACTTCTGATAACGAGGCTGAATCTAGTTCCTGTATAAGGGAAAGAGTACTTATAGCACGAAATATACAACTTCAAAGATTTAAAAATGCAAAGGGAATTTATTGTAATGCCCAAATGACTACAAATATGTTAAGATCATATTGTAGTTTAAACAAATCTTGTATCTCATTATTAAAGCTTGCTATGACTAAATTTGGACTCTCAGCCAGAACCTATACTAGAATAATAAAATTATCTAGAACAATTGCTGATTTATCTGGGAATAAGGAAATCTCAGAGGAGCATATAGCTGAAGCTATCGGATACAGATGTTTAGATAGACAGACATGGGGTAATTAATTTTTTACCTAAAAATTAATAAAAAACATTACAAAGTATAAAATTTAGTATTCTTTTGCTATAAAATAAATTTATGATAGCTCTATTTAGATTCCTCAAAAAACTACAAACAACATTATATATATTATTTGTAGCTTTAAGTTATTCAATAAATCTTATTTTTATTGTTGTCTTATCGTTGAGGGTTTAAACTATTTAAAACTTATTTCGTTTTCAACAGTTGTCCCAGCACTCATTTGACTGGGTTTTATTTTTGTTATGACACTCTTTTCGTCAAGTCCAATTTTAGAAAAACTGTTACTAAATTTTTTAACTTTACCTGGAAGATGTATTATGGAGATAAAATCATAATTTTTATTATCTCCAAATATCATTTGAAGTTTTTGATCTTCAGCATATTTGCTTCCTGCTCCCATATTAATGGTTCTGGCATAGTCACATTTCCCTCTCTTAAATTTTCTTTTGGATATATCGAAGAACATTCCCCAATCAGTTCCAGCGAAGACATTGTCTGCATTAAGCTCATAAGCTAAATTTAATTTTTTGAAAGCATAACTCATTGTTTTAAAATCTGCTAAGGAAAAATTGCCAGTTCTAATTTTCATTTTATATATATTTTTTTCGAGATTAATATTACATTGTGCATATCCATTTTTCGAAAATCTTTCTACAGCCTGAGCTAATTCTTCTCTTTCAGATGAACTCAATATATTTTTAGTCTCCTTTTTTTTCATAATTCGCATTAGACTCGCATATCTTAAATATGGAATATCTTTAAAAAATAATGTAGAATCAATAGTATTTCTACCATCATATTTCATATGTAATTGTTCCATAATACTCTTTACCATTTGTTGATTGACGCTAGTTGGGACCATTTTCCCCAGCATTCCAAGCAAGGATCCTAGTCCTACATTTCCTTCTGAGGAAGCTTTAGTCATGTCCCAATCTACATATATATTTATATTTTCATTCTTGTCTAACCATATTTCTTCTTTAACTTCTCCACAACTTGAAACCATAATTCCCAAGATAAATAGAATTATAATGCTTTTAAATTTTTCCATATGTTTAATTTTTAAAGTTACAAACAAATTTATCTTACATATAAAGAACGTATATAATCCTTGTGCTCTTATATTAATTAATTTTAAGTATTAACTAGAGTGAACCTTAGATTTTAAAAGCTATGTTCGTTTTATATGTATGTTCGTTTTATATGTCTAATTTTAATGAGTAAATAATTTAGATATATTTTATTAGACAAATATAGAAAAAAAACTTAATAATTTTCTATTTATCAATATTATT
>Ga0265294_10005599_pt1 | contig 15309 bp, 17 predicted proteins | sample MunlanPumphouse3_FD_192504 | JGI IMG/M metagenome (GOLD analysis project Ga0265294, IMG submission 192504) | Groundwater microbial communities from a municipal landfill in Southern Ontario, Canada - Pumphouse #3 | ecosystem: Environmental > Aquatic > Deep subsurface > Groundwater | place... | reverse complement strand
CCAGAAAGGTAACATTAAGTCCCGGGGCAGGAAGTTCCTGGCTGCGGTTCATAGCCCAGTAGCCATCCTGTAGATAATCGTGCTCGACTGTGCTCAGTTTCTGAATGGCACCGTAACCGCAGTGGTGGTTAGTAAGGAGCAGCCCCTCTGCAGAGACAATCTCCGCAGTGCAGCCACCTCCAAAATGGACTACGGCATCTTTGAGTGAGGAACCGTTTATATTGTAAATATCTTTGGCTGTCAGTCTGAATCCAAGTTCAGACATCTTTTTGATATTGAGTTTTTCAATCAGAGGAAGCAGCCACATGCCCTCATCTCCTTTGGCAGGTACGAAGATAAGAAGAGCTGCAATGAGCGGTAATATTACTTTTTTCATTTTTTTAGTGTTTTAAACCTACAAAGTTAAAATTTTTCAGTCATTTAAAGTCGGATATATTAAACCACCAATTTTATAACCGCTAAATTGTGACTCAAGTTTGATAATCGAAAATTTTTTCATATTATTACCGGCTAATTTCCAATATGAAAACAAAAATTTCCGGCACAAACCTCCTCTTTTTTATAATTTTCGGATTTCTTATTTCCGTGATGCTTCCTGCCATGAGTGCCAATCAGACTGTTGCTATGGGACAATCTGCCGGAAATCCTAAGCAGAAGGAGATTTTTGCAAGACTGCTTAAGCTTGAGGATAAGTTATACAGCCAGCCTGAATCCATTTTGGACACTCTTGGAACCATCTCAGAAGAGAATCTGGGCAGAAAGAGTGCAGCATATTTTTATCTGCTGAGAACTATTGCAAGGGAGAGGACCGGAAAAATTTCCAACAGTGATTCCATTATTATTAATTCAGAGAGATGGTACAGGCAGACCGATGATCAAAAAAACCTCTTCAGGTCTCTTATTTGCAAAGGGATTGTTAAATCCAGCAGGCTCTACACCGATTCACTGTCTTATATCAGTTTTATTGAGGCAGAACGTATACTGAACAGATACAGTATTGACGATCCATATTGCGAATCCCTGTTGTACAAGCACCTGGGGAGAATTAACCGTCATAATCAGAACTACCATGCAGCGGAATATTATCTTAAAAAAGGGCTTGACATTGCTGAGTTAAACAATGATAACAAGGAGAGATATAAACTCAGAATTGAACTTTTCAGGACATTTCTTATTCAGAAACACTTCTCCCAGGCTCTTGAGATCATAAGCGGTTTTGCCGACATTGACACTTTGCCACCTCAGACAGCCTACGAACTGTACAATGAGATGTCATTTTACCACTCTGCAAGAGGAGAATTTGACATCTCCATATCCTATCTCAATAAGATACTCTCCATGAGAGATCAGGTTAATTTTGAACCCAATGAACTCTCTTCTGTCTATTACAGGATAGCAGCTTTCCATAATAAGTACTCTAACCTGGACAGCTCCCTGCACTACAATAAACTGGCTGCCCTCAATGCAAATGACACCCTGGATACCAGAAGGCACTTCTATTTTAAAAATCTGGCAGAAACTTATGCTTCCAAGGGTGACGACTCAGCAGCACTGGCCAACTACAGGATTGCATATAAATCTCATATAAACTCAAATTCTGAGAGTATGAAAAACCGGGTCCTTGCAATAGAGCAGAAACATGCCCTTGAAATGAAGGATCTGCAGTTACAAAAAGCAAAGGCGCAAAGAAGAATGTTTGCCTTATCTACAGTGATTCTTTTGATATTTGTTGCATATATCACTCTGATTATAAGGAAAAAAATGGCAAAAAGCAGACAGGAGAGACAAAAGGCCATTGAGAAACTTAACACGATTGAGACCAGACTGGAAAGAGATTGGATAAAAAGCAGGATCAGGGAGGTGAGTGCTGAGATGATGCCTAAAGTACTGGCTGGCATCACAAGGGAAACTGCCCGTCAAAGGATTGTGAATCCCTCGTTTTCCGTTGAGCTGGAGGACTCTTTAAAAGAGGTAAGGGAGAGAATCAGAACCACTGTCTCGGAGATCACATCCGGCGACAGTTTTTGCGAGATATATCCCTATATGAAGGAGCTCCCCTTTTTGTCGGGGATGGAGAAGGTTATACTGATAATGTTTGAGCAGGAGCATTCTGCAGAGGAGATTGCTGAGTACCTCTGCACGTCTGCATCAAGTGTCAGAGGTGCAAAAGGCAACATAAGAAAGAAGATTTTTTCTGCCTCGGGACTCTCATTTGATCCCGCTGTAACATTCCGCTCTTTATAGATTAAAATGAAAGTTCTTATTATACCGGATAAATTCAAAGGAACACTCTCCTCCCGGGAGGCGGGTGAAATAATTGCATCAGGTCTTTCAGAAGGTTACAAAATGGTATCTGATATTGATAAAGAAGAGCCTTTGGTTACTTATGTCAGACCGATGGCAGACGGTGGGGAGGGAACCCTTGAGGTTATATTAAAGGGAATGCTTCAGGGCAGCAGAATGAATGATGTAAATGTAATAAGCACTGAGGCCGGGGATCCTCTGGGAAGGCGAATAAATGTTCCATATCTTTTTACCGGGAATAAGGCATATATAGAGATGGCCAGAGTTTCCGGCCTGCAACTGCTTGATAAAAAGGAATACAATCCTCTGATCACTACAACTTACGGACTCGGGGAGGTGATTATGGATGCTGTCCGGAAAGGTGCTTTGGAGATAGTAACAGGGATTGGAGGAAGTGCTACAAACGACGGGGGTATGGGTATGCTAAGGGCATTGGGATATCTCTTTTACAACTCATCAGGAGATGAGGTTTTTACAATCGGGGCGGCATCAAAGATTAAAAAGAGCGATAAAACGGCAGTTATTGAAAAGGTAAAATTTACAGTTGCGTCTGATGTAGGAAATCCCCTGGTAGGAAAGGAAGGAGCATCCATGGTCTATTCACCTCAGAAAGGAGCCTGTAAAGAGACTGTCAGAAAGCTGGAATCTGATATGCATAGCTATGCTGATCTATGCGAGAGGTTTACCGGCAGGGTTTGCCGGGATCTGCCCGGAGCCGGGGCAGCCGGAGGCACAGGTTTTGCTTTTATGACATTTTTAAATGCAGAGATATCTCCCGGATGGAAATTTCTCTTTGAAACAGCCGGGATTGAGAAAGAAATTGAAAATTGTGACCTGGTAATCACAGGAGAAGGGTTCGTTGACAACCAAAGCTTTTCCGGGAAACTGCTCAGCGGTGTATTATCTCTGGCCGAAAAATACAGTAAAAGAGTATGGGTTTTTTGCGGGGACTCTTCGCTGGGAAACACTCAGATAAGCACAAAAAAAATTGAAAGGCTTTTTAAACTGACCGAATTTGCACCAAACAGATTTGTAGCAATTTCTGAAGCAGGGAGATATCTGAAAAAAATTTCTTACGAGAGTGCAACTTTTCTTTGACCCATTCAGTCAAACTTGTGAATTTTTAACTTAAACAAATAATTATGACAGATGTTTTAGGGATATTGGTTCCCTTTTCAACAGCAGTATTGATTATACTGATAGTGTTCGTAGCAAAGGTTATAAGAGACAAATCCAGAAATCAGGTTGTAATGAAAGCTTTGGAAAACGGAAAGGAGTTACCGGCTGAGTTTTTTCAACCAACCGAGAAAAAGAGGGAAAAAGAGAGAGATCCCCTGAGGGACTCTCTGGTTACTTTGGGGCTGGGAATCGGAATAACGGCAGCCCTCTATTTTTTACTGGGCATTAAATATGCCGCTTTTGGTTTCATACCCCTGTTCATCGGGGTTGGGCAGCTTACAGCCTATGTTATCAACAGAAACAGAAAAGAGTAATAAAAACTGACCGTGACCAGGGCAGATTTTGAAAAGGAGGTATTAATCAACAGGGAGCCCCTTCGCAGATTTTTGCTGAATCTGTGTGCAGGGAACAGCTCCCTGGCTGATGATATTGCTCAGGAGGCATTTGTTAAAGCGTATCTGAATATGAATACTTTCAGGGGCTTTTCGAAATTCTCCACCTGGCTCTTCCGGATTGCATATAACTGTTTCTGTGACAACATAAAAAAGAACACCAGAACGCAAAGCGAACAAGTTGAAAATTATTCAGTAATTTCGCATGGAGAGATTGATGAAAAATATCGCCACCAGGAGTTGTATATGGCTTTGAAGTTATTAAATGAAAAGGAGAGAGGTGCGATAATTCTGTTCTATATGGAGGACAAAAGTTTAATACAGATATCAAAAATTACAGGGACACCGTTGAACACAGTAAAATCACATTTGTCGAGAGCAAGAAGACATTTATCGGAACATTTATCAAAGATTGGTTATGAAAGATGAACAAATAAAAAAATTCTTCAGGGAGAATACTCAGAATATAGAAGACAACGGTTTTACAGAAAGACTTATGAATCACATTGACTGCCTCCCTGCACCCGGGTGTCAAATTAATAAATCCTCCCTGCCGGTAATAATTTTCTCTCTGGCCGGATTTGTTCTTTTTGTGGTTTTTGGGGGCTACTCAGTTCTTATAAAAGCACTTGCAGGCATGGGGTCTCTTTTTAAAGAGGGGGGCACCCTCATTCCGGAGGTTATAATTCCGGTATTCTTTCTGCTTTGCTTTATGTGTGCCGGTGTCAGGTATTTAATACAGAAGATGTAAATTTTCATCCCGTTGATCTCCGGTTGCCGCATCACAAAAGCCTGAAACTTTTCCTGTGATATCTGCAGCTTCCCCATCTGGCAATAGCCTCCCTGTGTTCTCTGGTAGGATAGGCCATATTTCTCTCCCACCCGTAATAAGGAAATTCCAGCGACAACTTTCTGATATATTCATCCCTGTGGGTCTTGGCAAGTATAGAAGCTGCCGCGATGGAGGCAAACAATGCATCCCCTCCGACTACGCATGTATGAGGGATATTTTTATAACTTTTAAAACGATTTCCGTCCACCAATATCATTTGCGGAGGGACAATCAGAGAATCAAGGGCAAGGTGCATTGCCTTTATTGAAGCATTTAAAATATTTATCCTGTCGATCTCTTCATTGTCAACCATTGCAACACTCCAGGCTACGGCTTCACTCTCAATAACCTCCCGCAGTATATCTCTGGATTTTTTACTGAGTTGTTTTGAATCATTAAGTAAAGGATGTCTGAATCCCGGCTTCAATATTACTGCAGAGGCAAATACAGGGCCGGCAAGGCAACCACGCCCTGCCTCGTCACAACCGGCTTCAATCTGTCCTAATGATAAAAACGGCCTGAGTCTTACCTCGCTTTTCATTTAATGAAATTTTGCCCAATTTAGCAAAAAAGAACAATTGCCGGATAATATAAAAAGCAGATTATTCCTTATATGCCTGGAGGTTCTCTTTGAGCACCCCTATGATACTCTCCTTTGATTCGACGGCAAGCTTAAGACTTTCAATAGCAGCCTCCTTTTCTATAAGGAGGATTTTAAAATCAGATTCTTTTCTTTTGATGATCTCTTTGTAGCGATTCTCCACCTCTTCCAGAATCACAGGGTCGGGTCTTACCTCTACCGGACCGGAAATCAGTTCCACAGGATCAATTCCAAACAGAGTTGCAATCTCCTCAACTCTGGGGCTGATCAGCAGAGTGCTTCCTGATTCAATCTGCCGGTATGAATTGACAGAAATTTTTAACTCCCTTGCCATCCTTTCCTGAGTATATCCGAGGGCCTTTCTCTTTTCCCTGATGCGTGATTTGATTTCTCTGTTAACCATATTTCAAATATAAAACATAGGGGATAGATTCTGAGATCATGCATTCTATTTGACAGAAACAACAAATACATGTTAAAAACGATTAATATTTATATAAAACATAAAATAAATTTCTAAAAAAGGATAAAACACATAGACAGCATATTCGCAAAGCAGGTTATTGAGCTATTTTTGATTCCAAAAAGGAGGTATATCAACATGGAAAACGAAGTCAACAGAAAACTTTATGCTCTTCTGGAGGAGAACAAGGTCTTTATAAACCGGGAGAGTTCACCGGCAAGACTTGCAAAGGCTATAGGAATTTCCCAAAAAGAACTGGAAAAAACAGTGTTTGAGTCAACGGGAATAACGCTCTCCCTTGTACTGGAACTTTACAGGATACAAAATGCACGGGAATTACTGATCCAGGGATTTGATTATGAAACGGTATGCACTCTCTCCGGTTTTCCCTCCAGAGGAGCAATGGAGAGGGCATTTGAAGTTATTGTGGGATGAAAAAAAATTATTACTTTTGAAACTTCATAGTTGAAATTAATAATAAATATATAATCAGTAAGTTAATATGAAAGTCTATCCCACACAGAACATTCGCAATATAGTTCTGCTAGGCAGCACAAAATCAGGCAAAACCACTCTTGCAGAGACCATGTTGTACGAAGGTAAAGTAATTGACCGCAGAGGAACAGTTGAAGCAAAAACCACTGTAAGCGACAATACGGAGATTGAGCAGATCTACCAGAGATCTATCTATCCATCTCTCCTTTACACTGAGTTTATGGAACACAAACTCAACATTATTGACACTCCGGGTTCGGATGATTTTATCGGAGGAGTTATCTCTGCATTTAAAGTGGCCGACTCGGGAATAATGGTTATTAATGCCCAGCAGGGTGTGGAGGTAGGTACAGAAATTCTTGCCAGATATGCAGAAAAATATTCCAAGCCGATAATCATCGGCGTGAACCAGCTTGATCATGAAAAGGCAAACTGGGAAAACTCCATTGATATGCTTCGCCAGGCTTTTGGCAGCAAAATTATCCCTGTCCAGTTTCCGGTCCAAACAGGGCTGGGTTTCGATTCTTTTGTGGATGTGCTCAAGATGAAGATGTACCATTTCAAGGATGATAACGGCACAAGGGAAGAGCTGGAAATCCCTGCAGATCTTTTGGATCAGGCAGAAGAGATGCATCAGAGCATTGCAGAGGTGGCAGCAGAGAGTGATGAATCTCTTATGGAGATATTTTTTGAGAAGGGAGCCCTGACAGAAGCGGAGATACTTACCGGTATAAAGTCCGGTTTTGCAAAAGGAGAGATAATGCCTGTCTTTTGCCTCTCCGGCAAAAAGGATGTCGGTGCAAAAAGAATTATGGAGTTTGTTATAAATACAGCTCCATCTCCGGAAAAGAGTGTTCAGACGCTTAAGGATGGTACAACAATTCCCTGTGATGCCAGCGGCCAGCCATCTGTATTTGTCTACAAGAACACAGTCGAGCAACATCTCGGGGATGTCTCTTTCTTTAGAGTGATGTCCGGGAAAATAACAGAAGGGCAGGACCTCACAAATCCGGAAAATGGATCCAGAGAGAGGTTTTCAGCTATTTATGCCGTTGCGGGTAAAAAGAAGGAGAAGGTTACAGAGATGGTGGCAGGCGATATAGGTTGTGCAGTTAAGCTCAAATCTGTCAAAACCAATCAGACACTTAACGGAGGCAACAAGGAGTGGGTATTTGAAGAGATAGTATTCCCCCCTTCTAAATTCAGAACTGCAATTAAGGCAAAATCTGAGAAGGACGAGGAGAAACTCGGAGAGATACTTAACAAGGCACATTCTGAGGATCCCACAATTATTGTGGAATATTCCAAGGAACTCAAACAGACAATTCTGAGCGGACAGGGAGAGCACCACATAAACATCCTTAAATGGCATCTGAACAATACTCATAAAATTGAGGTTGATCTTATTGCGCCAAAGATCCCTTACAGGGAGACCATAACAAAAGTTGCGGCTGCCGATTACAGACACAAGAAACAGTCAGGAGGTGCCGGCCAGTTTGGTGAGGTTCACCTGCTGATCGAGCCTGTGGTCGAAGGTGTCCCTGCCGGTAACAGATTTAAGGTAGACGGAAGGGAACTGGTTCTCAACATCAAGGGTAAAGAGGAGTATACAATGGAGTGGGGTGGCAAGCTGGAATATCTTAACTGTATTGTGGGCGGATCTATCGATGGCCGGTTTATGCCGGCAATTCTCAAGGGCATAATGGAGAAGATGGAGGAGGGCCCTCTGACAGGATCCTATGCAAGGGATATCAGGGTATTTGTCTATGACGGCAAAATGCACCCTGTGGATTCAAACGAGATCTCTTTCAAGCTGGCAGGAAGAAATGCCTTTAAAGAGGCCTTCAAAAAGGCGGGACCCAAAATCATGGAACCGGTTTACAACATTGAGGTAATGGTGCCAAGTGACTGCATGGGAGATGTTATGAGTGACCTCCAGAACAGACGGGCAATTATAGAGGGAATGAGCAGTGAGAAGGGTTTTGAAGTTCTTAAGGCCAGAGTACCCCTTGCAGAGCTTAATAAATACTCTACAACCCTGAGTTCACTTACATCAGGCCGTGCAACCTTTACTATGACCTTTGCAGACTATCAGCAAGTTCCTGCCGAGGTTCAGGACAAGCTTCTCAAGGAATACGAAGCAAGCGAAAAGGAGGAGTAAAACACTCCATGATAAGGGCTGAGAATATAAGAAAATCCTTTGGGAACCTTCTTGTTCTTAAGGGGATAAATCTCGAGGTAAAAGAGAGCGAAGTGTTGAGTATTGTTGGTGCCAGCGGTGCCGGCAAATCAACACTTCTGCAAATACTCGGCTCTTTGCTCATACCCGATTCAGGCAAAGTTATTATTGACGGAGTGGATATCCTCTCACTCTCCCGCGGTGCTATTGCAGAATTCAGAAACAGAAAAATTGGATTTGTATTCCAGTTCCACCATCTTCTACCGGAATTCACTGCTGTAGAAAATGTAGCAATTCCGGCACTGATTGCAAAAGAGAGTATGAAACAAGCCAGGGAGAGAGCATCGGAGTTGCTAATATCCCTGGGATTGGGGGACAGGCTGACTCACAAGCCCTCTGAACTGAGTGGAGGAGAGCAGCAGAGGGTGGCTGTGGCCAGGGCACTGATCAACTCACCCGCAGTCATATTTGCGGATGAACCCTCCGGAAACCTGGACACAAATACCAAGAGAGAGATCCACAATCTATTTTTTGAGCTGAGAGACAAATATTCCCAGACGATTGTGACCGTTACACACGACAGGGAGCTTGCCTCCATGAGTGATAGGTGCCTGAGCATTAAAGACGGTGAAATTGTGGGAGATGGAGTTCCGGTTTAAAAAATTCAGTGTAAAACAGGAAAAATCTGCAATGAAGGTTAATACGGACGGCGTCCTGTTAGCCTGCTGGACATCACATGAAACTCTTAAAGGGAACTGCAGGGTGCTGGATATTGGTACCGGGACGGGAGTGATATCCCTGATAACAGCTCAAAGACTGGCAGACAATCAGAGTGTTGTTAAATTCAATATCAACGCTATAGACATTGACCTCCCCTCGGCCCTGGAGGCACGGATAAACTTTGGAAACTCTGCCTGGCGGGAGAATCTCTTTGCAGAGTGTGTTTCCCTTAAGGATTTTATAAAGCACGAGAGGTCTGAATCTTATAATCTGATAGTAACCAATCCCCCCTTTTTCAACTCCTCCCTGCTCTCTCCCTTTAAAAGAAAAGCTGTTGCCAGGCACACAGAGGAGATGAGTTTTGAGGACATTTTAAAAGCATCGTTTTTTCTGCTCAGTGAAGAGGGGCGGTTGAACCTGATTCTTCCTCCGGCAGAGGGGGAGATATTTATAAAACTTGCCAGGGAGTATAGTCTTATCCTCTCAAGAATCTGCAGGGTGAAAAGCCTGGCTTCCGGTCCGGACAAAAGGTGGCTTATGGAGTTAACTGTACACAGAAACAATTGTGATTCTGAATACTGCGGGCCAAAGGAAGAGAGTCTGATAATACAGGAGCACGCAGGAAAGGATTATTCAGAAGAGTATAAAAAGCTTACAGGAAATTTTTATCTGAATTTCTGAGTGTGTTTGAATTTCTGAGGGTGGAAAATGATTTATCTGGGATTGGCACCCTGGGAAGGTGAGCGGTCTCCCTGTCTTAATCTGGATATCATCTTCATCCTGAATTTATCCTCGCTGATATAAATTTTTGCAACCTTTTCCGGGGAGAGAATGGATGAGAATTTTTCATAATACTTTTTATAAATAGCACTCTCTGCCGCGAGGCTCTCCATATAGTTCCTGGTCATCTTTTTAAGTTGTTCGGAGTTGTGCCTGTCAGAATTGACTGCAGCTGTAATTTTGAGCAGACTGTTCTGTATATTCAGATGGGCACTCTGGCGTTCACTCCAGTATTGATTGTAAACAGGCCAGAAAGAGGCTGCCTCCTGGGGATTCAGCTGCATCTCGGCAGTGAAAAAGGCAATTTTTTCACTCTGGAGCTGATCTGACCATCCTTTCTTCATCTCCCTCCTGGGCTGGTTCTGAGCGAAGAGAGCTGTTGTTGCGATAAGGGCAACAGTAATTGATATGAAATACTTCTTCATTTTAAATTCCTTTTAAAATTCCAGAGACGCCAGATAGAGAATACTGACATCTGTGTTAATATATTCAATGATCTCCTGAGGATCGATATCTTTTTTTACGGAAGTAAGAGAATCTGTTTTTTGATCGTAAAAATCAATGAATGAGGACTTAAGCTGACACTCTTCTAATAGAGAGTATCTATCAGTCAGGGAGTTCTCCGGAGCGGAGCTTTGTATAGGAAGCAACTTAAAAACGCCGTATCCCAGAAGAAAAACAAATGCAAAAACCGATACAAGGGCAAGCTGAGGCTTTAATATCCTTAATACTCCGTTTTCCCTCTTACCTGCAGAGATTCTTTCTGAAACTGAATTCTGCAGATTGTCGAAATATCCGTCGGGAACACTGTACGGATTCGATTTCAATCCGGGTTGTTCTATGTTAAATTTCTTTTCCATATTCATTTGACTATTCAAATTCAAAAAAGATTAAAGTAGTTCCTGCAAAGAGTTCTCAATTTTTTTTGCTGCGTGATGGTAAGATGCCTTGAGAGCTCCGACCGAAGTGCCTAATATCTCTGATATATCTTCATATTTCATCTCTTCAAAATACCTGAGGTTAAATACCACCCTCTGTTTCTCAGGAAGCCTGAGAACTGCCTTGTGCAAAGCCTTCTTAGCAGAATCTCCGTTAAAGTAAATGTCTGATTCCAGTACATTTTCCAGTTTGCCTGAGTAGTCTGTCAAAGATAAAAACGAGCGAAGTTGCCTTTTCTTTAAAAAGGTGAGAACTTCATTTGTGGTTATGCGGTAAAGCCAGGTAAAAAGACGGGACTCCTCACGGAATCCCGGAAGTGCCTTCCAGGCTTTGACCAGAGAGTTCTGCAGCAGATCGTTGGCATCATCGTGAGAGGCAACCATTTTGCGAATATGCCAATAGAGCCTTTCACCATATTTTTGGACTATAAGATTAAAGGCATAATGCTCTTTTCCTTCTTCTCTAAAGAGTGCCAGAAGATCCTTATCGTCCATACATTACACTTTTCTGGATAAAACTTTTTTTACAGAGTTTATAACAGCATTTGAGTCAAGAGAGTAGTATTTCATAAGTTCGGCAGGAGTTCCACTTTGCCCAAACCTGTCATCTACAGCAACAATTTCAACCGGCAGAGGTCTCTCCCGTGAAAGTAAAGCACATATAAGCTCTCCAATTCCGCCGGCAATCAGATGTTCCTCTGCGCAAACCACAGCTTTTGTCTTAAATGCCGATTCTAAGACTGCCTTTTTATCCAAAGGTTTAATGGTATGAATATTTATCACTTCTGCCGATATACCCGACCTCTCCAGTTCGGCCGCAGCAGTCAGGGCTTCCCACACCATATGCCCTGTGGCAAATATTGTAACATCTGATCCCTCTGTAAGTTTTAAAGCTTTTCCGATCTCAAAAACCTGATTCTCCGGAGTAAAATTTGGTACAGAAGGACGGCCGAACCTCAGGTAAACGGGACCCTTATATTCAGCTATTGCAATAGTTGCTGCTTTTGTCTGATTGTAATCGCAGGGATTTATCACAGTGATTCCGGGAAGCATTCTCATCAGGCCGATATCCTCCATAATCTGATGAGTGGCTCCGTCTTCCCCTAAAGTAATCCCTGCATGTGAGGCGCAGATTTTTACATTTGTCTCTGAGTAGGCTATGGACTGCCTTATCTGATCATAGACCCTGCCGGTCAGGAAGTTGGCAAATGAACCGGCAAATGGGATCTTGCCGCTTACTGCCAGCCCGGCCGAAACGCCAATCATATTTGCCTCGGCAATACCACACTGAAAAAACCTCTCTGGGAATTCAGCCGCAAAAGCATCCATTTTAAGAGATCCTGTGAGGTCTGCACAAAGGGCAACAACATCAGGATTTCTACGTCCTGCTTCCAGTAATCCTGCCCCAAATCCTGATCTTGTATCTTTGTTACCGCTGTTTTTAAATATCTCGTTCATATTTTTTGTCTTTTTAAAAATCACCCAGAGTCTCTTTCAGTTGTTCCAAAGCTCTCTCTGTCTGGGCTTTATCCGGAGCCTTCCCATGCCAGTGATGGGTCCCTTCCATAAAATCAACGCCCTTTCCCATAACTGTTTTCATCAGCAGCATTTTTGGTTTTCCGTTGCCTCTAAGCTTTTTGGCCCATAGAAAAGCTGCGGAGATCTTCTCTTTGTCATGTCCGTCAACAATGATTGTATCCCAGCCGAACGCACGCCATTTGGCTTCCAGATCCCCCAGATCCATTACAGATTTTACCGGGCCGTCAATCTGCTGGCCGTTCATGTCGGTCATTGCGATCAGATTGTCAATTTTGTGTTGTGCACCAAACATGGCTGCTTCCCATATCTGCCCCTCCTCACTCTCACCATCTCCGATAAGCACATACACAAAGTTGTTTTCCTGTCTCATTCTTTTTGCAATAGCTGCTCCGCAGGCAACCGAGAGCCCCTGCCCAAGGGAACCCGATGCTACATGTACACCTTTTAAACCCTTTTCAACCGAGGGGTGTCCCTGAAGGCGGCTTCCCAATTTCCTGAAGGAAGCTAGTTCACTGACGGGAAAATAGCCGCTCCTTGAAAGAACGCTGTAAAAAAGAGGAGACATATGTCCGGCGGAGAGAAGAAATATGTCATTCCCCATTCCGTCTCTGGTCCAACTCTCAGGATTGTGTTTCATCTCCGAGAAAAAGAGAGTCACAAGCAGATCGGTACTGCCAAGCGAGCCTCCGGGGTGTCCGGAACCGGCCATATTTACCATTCTGACAATGTCTCTCCTTACCTGACATGAGATTTCATTCAGTTTTTCTGTTGATAACATTATAATAATAGATTTTTTTCACTTCTTGCAAAGATAATGTCTATCCGATGATTTTGGTAATTATTTTTATATTTGCACACCCGTTAATTTAGGGTGACAAAGGATGAAGCATATCAGGAATTTTTGCATAATTGCACATATAGATCACGGAAAAAGCACTCTGGCAGACAGGTTGCTTGAATTCACCAATACCCTTACATCCAGAGAAATGGAAGCACAGGTACTGGATTCGATGGATCTGGAAAGGGAGAAGGGAATCACCATCAAGAGCCATGCAATTCAGATGGACTATATATATGAAGGGGAAAAATATACACTTAACCTGATAGATACACCGGGTCATGTGGATTTTTCCTACGAAGTGTCCAGGGCAATTGCATCCTGTGAGGGAGCGCTTCTTGTGGTTGATGCCACACAGGGTATTCAGGCACAGACAATATCCAATCTCTACCTTGCTATCAACCACGATCTTGAAATAATCCCTGTGCTTAACAAGATTGATATGGATGCCGCCATGATCGATCCGGTAAAGGATCAGATTGTGGAATTGATTGGATGTTCCCAGGAGGATATTCTTCTGGCAAGCGGAAAAACAGGGGCCGGTATAGCTGAGATACTGGAAACTATAGTTAAAAAAATTCCGTCTCCGGAGGGAGATGAAAATGAGCCACTCCAGGCACTGATATTTGACTCTGTATTCAACTCCTTCAGAGGAATAATTGCCTATTTTAAAGTTCAGAACGGGATAATCAGAAAAGGGGATAAGGTTAAATTCTTCAATACCGGCAAGGAGTATGAGGCTGACGAGGTGGGTATTCTAAAACTCAAAATGCTCCCTACTGGGGAGGTCCGCACAGGTGATGTAGGATATATAATATCAGGTATTAAAGCTGCAAGTGAGGTTAAGGTGGGTGATACCATAACACACCGGGAACGCCCTTGTACAAAGTCAATTGCAGGATTTGAAGAGGTTAAACCGATGGTATTTGCAGGACTCTATCCTGTGGATGCAGACGAATATGAAGACCTCAGGGCATCTCTTGAAAAGCTGCAGCTAAATGACGCCTCTCTGGTATTTGAACCGGAATCATCACTTGCCCTGGGATTTGGCTACCGCGGAGGTTTCCTGGGATTGCTTCATATGGAGATAATCCAGGAGCGGCTCTACAGGGAGTTTGATATGGATGTGATCACAACAGTGCCCAATGTCTCCTACAAGGTTTACACAACCCAGGGTGAAGTCATTGATGTTCACAACCCCTCCGGCCTTCCGGCTCCCACACTTATTGACTATATAGAAGAACCATATATCAGGGCCCAGATAATCTCAAAATCAGAGTACTTTGGAGTTATCATGAAACTCTGCCTGGACAAAAGAGGAACCCTCGTCAGCCAGCATTTCCTGACCAGCGAAAGGGTCGAGCTCAACTTTGACATGCCCCTGGCAGAGATTGTTTTTGACTTTTATGACAAGCTAAAGTCAGTTTCAAGAGGTTACGCCTCATTTGACTACCATGTAACCGGGTACAAACAGGCCCAGCTTGTCAAGCTGGACATCCTGCTGAACTCAGAACCGGTTGATGCTCTCTCCAGTCTCATCCATAAGGACCACGCCTACGACTTTGGCCGCAAAATGTGTGAAAAGCTCAAAGAGCTGATCCCCCGCCAGCAGTTTGACATCGCTATACAGGCAGCCATCGGAGCTAAAATTATAGCAAGAGAAACAGTAAAGGCTGTAAGAAAGGATGTTACAGCCAAGTGTTATGGAGGGGACATCTCCAGAAAGCGAAAGCTTCTGGAAAAGCAGAAAAAGGGGAAAAAACGTATGCGCCAGGTGGGCAATGTAGAGGTACCACAGAGTGCCTTTATGGCGGTACTTAAACTGGACTGATGTCAATTCTCCTGTTTGACACCAAAATTCCACCTTGCAGGTATTAAACAGGTATTAAAAAAAAGAGGTTGTCAATATGCAGACAGCCTCTCTTTCGTCTAACCCTGTTTCATGAAGACAGGTTATTCCCTGAATTTTGCAAACTCTATATCCCTCTGGGAACGCAGCCTGAGCTCTTCGCTCTTTTCGTGCACCACTCCCAGCTCTTTTGCCACCTC
>Ga0265294_10005598_pt1 | contig 15310 bp, 12 predicted proteins | sample MunlanPumphouse3_FD_192504 | JGI IMG/M metagenome (GOLD analysis project Ga0265294, IMG submission 192504) | Groundwater microbial communities from a municipal landfill in Southern Ontario, Canada - Pumphouse #3 | ecosystem: Environmental > Aquatic > Deep subsurface > Groundwater | place... | reverse complement strand
CGGCACCAATACAACGAGTTACAGCACACAACAAGCGGTTGAGGGAAAACCCGGTGCTTACAAAATCACCGTCACCGATCCTCAAGGCAAGCAAACCGTTAACTATTATTCCGGTGACGGACAGCTGTATCGCAGTGATGGTGCGACATACCCAAATGAAACCGCAAGAGATGCCGCTGGACGCATGAGCCAGCTTCACACTTGGCGTGATGAAAGCGGCAACTCCGACATTACCCGCTGGTACTATGATCCGTTTACCGGAGCGGTCACCAGTAAAGTTTATGCCGATGGAAACGGCACCGCTTATACTTATCTCAGTGACGGACGCATGGCTACCCGAGAGTGGGCAAGAGGCGTAACCACAACCTACGGCTACAGCGATACAGCCGCAGGCAGCATCCGTACCACGGATTACAGCGATGATACTCCAAGCCTTACCAACACTTACAATCTCGTTGGGCAGCTCGTTAAAGTTGAAGATGGCATAGGCACAACCACTTTCGGTTACGATTCAAAGGGCCGACAGGTTGCCGAAACCAACGCCTCAGCAGTAATCACCCGGAACTATGATTCGTACGGGCGTTATGCGGAATGCATTTTAAATCCTGTAAATCCCGCTTATCCTGTCCAAAAAACTATATTCGGTTATGATGTTAAAAACCGTTTGAATACCATCACCTCAATCATCGGCACCGAAACCAATATATTCACATACAGCTATCTGCCGGGCACACAGCTTATCAGCGGTTATACAGCCATCAATCCCTCAACAGGCACAACCAATGTAATTGTTTCAAGAAGATATGAACTCAACCGCAACTTGATTACCGCTATAACAAACTCCGTGGGCTCAGTGCCCTCTGTGGTTTCATCTTTTAATTACTCCAATGACAGCACCGGAAAGCGAACCAGCCGCATTGATTATTATAACGGCGCAACCGTCACTAATACATTCGGCTATAATAATCGCAGTGAGGTAACTAACGCCGTGATGAATTCGGATGAACACCGAATTGTCTATGATGATATAGGTAACCGTGAACAGGCTACAGTTGACAGTGATCAGTCATCAGTCACAAATTTATATGTCGCAAATCAGCTGGACAACGACAATTATAATTTAACATCAGCGACAATTAGAAATTAACATTTTTCTAAAATATATTATAGTAATAAGTAGCTCAAAAGCAGAAGGGTTTACTTATGGCTGTAACAGATCAACAGGTAGGATTGCTGATGAAAAATCATACGAAAACAGGTTCAATCGAGATGGCAGCGGCGAAGGCCGGAATGAGCCGTCAGACAGCTTCAAAATACTTACATGGAGCAAAAATGCCCTCCGAGGCGAAAGGGCTGAAGCGCCAATGGCGCACACGGGAAGATCCGCTTGCGGATATCTGGGATGAAGCGGAAGAGATGCTTGAAACACCGGAGCTTGAAAGTAAAGCTCTGTTTGAATATCTGTGCGAAAAGCATCCGGGCAAGCTTCAGGAGAAGTATTTAAGGACTTTCCAGCGCCGGGTTCGTGAGTGGCGGGCGACTAAGGGCCCTGATAAAGAGGTCTTTTTCCCACAGGATGTTCAGCCTGGACAGCGGATGTCCGTTGATTTCACGCATATGGACCCACTGGAGATAACAATTAATGGGGAGGCGTTCCCCCATATGCTCTGCCACAGCACACTTTCATACTCCAACTGGGAGTGGGCCTCTGTCTGCTTCAGCGAGAGCATACAGGCCTTGAAAACAGGCATACAGGGCGCTTTGTTCCGTCTGGGCCATGTTCCTAAAGAGCTCTGGACAGATAACAGCACATCGGCAACCCACAATCCATCGAAAGCAGACGACACGGGAAAACGGCCTTTTAATCAGCGGTATCTGGATTTAATGGAGCATTTCGGGATGAAACCGCACACCATTAACATCAGGAAAAGCAATGAAAACGGAGTGGTGGAAAGCCTTAACGGGCACATAAAACGCAGGGTCAACCAGCATCTGCTTCTGCGCGGCAGCCGTGACTTTGCCAGCCGTGAAGAGTACGAACGCTTCTTGTGCGAGGTCTTGATCAAGGCAAACAACCTGCGCAGTGACCGGTTCACCGAAGAACTCAAGCACATGCCGGAGCTGAAAGCTTCCCGGCTCAGTGAGTGGGCTGAAGAGCACGCTGTGGTTCGCAAGTGGTCAACCGTTAATCTCGCGAGAAACGTCTACTCCGTACCAAGCCGCCTCATCGGCAAGAGGGTGACAGGCCGCATATACGAAGATCGGATTGAGATCTACTATAACGGCGAATTACAGCTTGGTGCTCCCAGGCTGCGCGGCAGGGGCAAATCCAACATCAATTACCGCCATGTTATTCATTCGTTGGTGCGCAAGCCTGGAGCATTCCGGGATTATCGTTACCGGGAGGAGATGTTTCCGACACTGAATTTCCGTAAAACCTATGATGGATTGCTGCTGAAATGCTCAGACCGCATAGCTGACATGGAATATCTGAGGATACTGAAACTTGCCGCCGGCGGCATGCAAAGCGCTGTCGATCAGGTGCTTGCGGATCTGTTCGCTAATGGTGCTCTGCCTCGCTGGGCTGTTGTGGAAGAGTTTATGCCGATTGGCCGCAATGACTCACCTCCTGAGGTCAACATAGAAAACGTTGACCTTACAGAATATGACAAGCTGCTGGAGGGCAAATAAATGAGCATTCCCGCATTAGATATATTGCTTCAAAGTCTGCGTCTTCCTTCAATGCTTAGCGCGTATCCGCAGCTTGCGGAAAGAGCGTCAACCGAACACTGGGGGTATGAACAATTCCTGCAGGCACTGGCCGAAGAGGAGGTGGAGACGCGCCGTAAACGCAGAACTTTGCGCCTGCTGAAACAATCGCGTCTGCCGGACGGGAAGAACCTTGCGACTCTGGATCAGAAGCTCCTGCCGCATAAAGTGCGTACATTGCTGCCGCAGTTAATCACCGGCGGCTTTGCGGAAAGAGCGGAGAACATATTAATGTTCGGTCTGCCGGGCCGCGGTAAAACGCATCTGGCCGCTGCCATAGGCCATGAGTTAATAGTGAATCATTCCATTCCGGTTCTGTTTATAAAAACGTTCTCTCTGGTTCAGAAACTGCTGGCGGCAAAAGCTTCTCTTACCATAGAGCGTGAGCTTGCCGGGTTGGATAAATATGAAGTGATCATCCTTGATGACATAGGCTATGTGCAACAGAGCAGAGAGGAAATGGAGATACTCTTCACGTTCCTTGCGGAGCGCTATGAAAGGAAAAGCCTAATCATAACCAGCAATCTGGTTTTCAGCAAATGGGACAGCATATTCAAAGATCCTATGACAACCGCAGCGGCGATCGACAGACTTGTCCATCACTCTGTAATCCTGGAGATGACAGGCGAAAGCAAAAGGAATCCAGCGGCCAAAACCTCCTGAAAAGGGATCTAATCCTGCCCCCGCTGCTCTTCGCCGACCGCCCTGCGGGCTCCTCCCTTCGGGAGGTCGGCTTCGATCAGCGGGGGCAGGATTAAGCGAGGGAGTCGGCGCCAGCCGACGAGCGCCCTTCGGCTCGGGCTCCTCCCGCTGGGAGACCGGCCCGATCGAAATAAGCGGGGATACGCGGGAAGCCGGCGCCCTCCGGCGGGTGCCCTTCGCCCTGGACTCCTCCCATTGGGTGGCTGACCCCATCGAAAGAAGCGGAGATACGCGAGAAGCCGTCGCCAGCCAGCGGGTGCCCTTTGCCCTGAACTCCTCCCGCCGGGAGGTTGGCCCGCTCGAAAGAAGCAGGATTATGCTAGGAGTTGGCGCGAGCTGATGAGCCTCAGTAACAAACACAAAAACAAGGAAAAAAGACCATGAAATAACTATGCGCTTTAATTGTCGTCAATGTTAAGTTATAATTGTCGTCATGTTAAAAAGTAATTGTCGCTGACCAGGGGAAACAGTACTTCCTTCAACATGTTGCCAGCGAATACCCTGTTCATGGATTCGATAGTTGTTCTTGGAGGCCACGTATAAAACCTCGAGATCAGTTGCGAAGCCCATGGTAGTGGCTTGCGCATAAAGACCACGGGCTAGAGAACCGTCAAATAACTTGCAGCCGCACTGCGAGTCTTTTACAGAAATATTCAGAATTAATGTTGCGGTTTTTACGAACGCTGAGCCCAGACACCCGCGCCACCATGGCTGTTTATGGGGCAGGACGGCATCTTTTGTACGCCGGGAACCAATAACAATATCCGATTCGTTGTTCAGTATATGTCGGGCTAAGGCCGGAAGTTCATTTGGGTTTGTTGCTCCATCGGCATCTATAAAACTCACAATATCGCCATACGTTTCCAACATGCCGGCTTGTAAAGCCCCTCCCTTTCCTTTGTTGATTTCATACGAGACTATTAATTTGTCTGTCATTGCCGGAGACCACTGCTGGGCTACTTTCTCAGTCTGATCTTTGCAGCCGTCACAGACAATCACAACCTGCAGCTTGTTCCAAAACCGCAATTTGTGTCTCTGCGTGCTAAGCACAAGCAGGCAACCAGAGTTAACGCAACTTTAACAAACCCCTTATGGAGTGCTCACATAGTTTTTGCATCATTATTACGAATTCAAAGATAACTGGGTATCCTCAGGGACACGCCAGGTGAGTCCTGCATATGAGGAGTATCTACGCTGCGGAACACGCGTCTGGGGTGAGTCTGTATACAAAGAGCAATATAAGCTGTTTCTGCGTATGGACAATGAATTCAGAGATTACAGCAACAGTACAAAAAATAAAACAAAAAACAATATGTGACGCATTAAAGCCAGACAAGGTGTTTGGATTGTGTTAACAGATAAAGAAGGGAGAGATATGAAAACAAAACGGATAGCAAACGTATTAACTGTTGTGATATTAGCTGCTGGTACTGCGGTAGCATCTGAAGAGTCATCTTGGCTGAAGCCGATCTTTGATGCGCCTAAGCTTTATGAGGACAAAGAGAGTGATGTGCTTCAAAGCATTGCCCTTACAGGACGACTGCAGGGAGATTTATATTCCTTTGGTGATAATGATGATTCCCATCTGGAAGATGCCATGTGGCGTCGATTCCGCTTTGGAGCAAAAGCTAAGATCTTTCATGATTTTACATTGCACACAGAGATGGACCTGGACATGAATGAGGTCGACTCAGGACACTGGGATGAATTTTACCTGCGCTTGACAGACTCTTACATCAAATGGGACAAATACGAAGAAGCCACGGTTACAGTTGGTAAGCAATCTGCTGGGTTTACGCTTGATGGTGCCACATCATCAAAAAAACTGATTCTTACGGAAAGAAACATCGTCGCAGGGAACTTCTGGTTCGACATGGAATATTTTACAGGGACATCAGTCAAAGGCGATATAGATGAGTGGAGCTACAAAGTCGGACTTTTTTCAGCCAGTGGCGAAGCGGAGTACGGTCACTTTGACAGTGGATACTTCGGACTTTTCTCCGTTGGCCACAAAACAGGAGAAAAGGGTTCTCTGCGCCTTGATTATGTTTACAACGACCCCGATTACTCCAGCAAATATAGCGACTTTAAAGGAAAGAATGCTGTCGGCACTGCCAATCACGACCATGTTCTTGCTTTGGTATACGAGCAGATGCTTTCTGACAAGTTGGGGGTTCAGTCCGACATTGTCACATCGAAGGGAATCAAGGATAATTCAAATGGGATCGATCAGAGCGATCTGGTTGGCCTGAGTGTTACGCCATTTTATAACTTAACAGATGATTTACAGTTAGTCTTGCAATATGCCGGCGTGACAAGTCTTGAGGGGGACGCTGATGTACAAATGTCGCGTTATGCGTATCGGAATGCAGATAAAACCAAAGCTGAGACCGCCCATAACTTTCTGCTCGGGTTTAACTGGTACCTCTATGGTCATAAACTCAAATGGCAGAATGCCCTTGAATACAGCTATGCCGAGAACATGCGTGGTTCCGGTGATGATTATCATGGATATGGATTTACCTCCGCATTCCGTTTAAGCTGGTAGGTCTCAAAGACCATAATGCAAAAACAAAGCCAGTGCGTACTCAGTACCATTGGCTTTTATGTTATTTAAAAGCGCTGGCTACGCATCAGCTATGTCGGTGATTATTATGAGCATGATAGTGACGTAGGCGATGTCGATATGGCCAGCTGGGTATGTTTTGAAATCAAAGGAAAATTCTAACGTAGCTTCGGTTTTTTACCGGACTAACGCAACAAACACTCTCGCACTTTAGAACTTCTTTAACACTTTTCTAACACTACCCAAACATTAGACAAATGATCAGGGTGTAACTTTATTTCAAAAGGCATTTTGACTTTTGTTAAGTTAAAGTCCTGACAAAAACTGAATGGAGATAGAGATATGAATAGAATGTTAATTGTGACTGCTTTGATTGCCGGTGTAATGGCTGCTGATGCCGATCAGAAGCTGGTGATGGATGGTTCAACAACCGTTGGTCCGATCGCCAAGGCTTTTGCGGAGTACTATATGCGTGAGAATCCCGGTGTGAATATCACGGTCAGTGAATCCGGCAGCGGCAACGGCGCTAAAGCTCTGCTCAACGGCAGCTGTGATATCGCCAACCTTTCGCGTGACCTGAAAGATTCCGAAAAATCAGCCATGAAAGAAATGGGTGTTGATCCCTGTAAGCATATCGTTGCTTTTGACGCTCTGCCGGTGATTGTTCATCCCTCCAATAGAGTCAAGAGGCTTACAATTGATCAGGTGCGTGATATCTATACAGGAAAAATCACCAACTGGAAAGATGTCGGTGGAGGCAACCGCAGGATTGTGGTTATCAGCCGTGATACAAACAGCGGAACCTTTGAAACGTTCATGCACCTGGTCATGGGTAAAGATGCCCGAATTACGGATTCCGCTGAATATACCGGCAGCAATGGCGCTGTGCGTCAGCGCGTTCAGATGACCAGAGGGGCCATCGGTTATGCCGGGCTTGGTTTTGTCGACCGTTCGGTCAAGCCTCTCGCTATTAATGGCATCGAGCCCTCTGCAGAGACGGTGCTTAATAAAACCTATCCTCTGGCACGTGAACTTTATATGTTTACGAATGGAAAGCCTGTGAAGGACTCTCTGGTGCAGAGGTTCCTCGCTTTAATGAAAACGGTAAAGGGCGAAGAGATTATTGAAGAGATCGGTTTTGTGCCGCTAGATGCAAAATGAACGATTGCAACAATGTTATAACACTTTCATCCAGAGATCAGATGGTGCGCAGGCTTCTATCACTTCTAGGGCGTGGTGTTCTGTTCTGCATTACCTCGGTGGCCGCTCTCTCGGTTCTGGCGATCATCTACTTTATCGCTAAAGACGCCTTTCCCTTTTTTCAGCAGGTCGGACTGAAGGAGTTCTTTCTGGCAAAGAGCTGGTATCCAACCGGTGAACCCGCCAAATTCGGGGCGGCGGCGATCTTTATGGGCAGTTTTCTGATAACGGCCGCCGCAGTGACAATCTCCGTTCCACCCGGAGTTTTTGCCGCCTTCTGCATGAGTGATATCCTGCCTTTCAATGTGCGGCAGATTTTGAAGCCGGTGATTGAGATGCTGGCCGCCATTCCATCGGTGGCCTATGGCTTCTTTGCGTTGGTGGTTCTGGCTCCTCTGCTCCAGAATCACGGTGGTGCCGTGCTGGCGGCGGTCTGGTGGTCGCTGGCACTGCCTCTGCTGCTGATGGGATCATACGTTGCCGGTGATCTGCTCACTCCAGAGAGGCTCTCCCGTACCGCCGCCCTGATACTCAGCTCTCTCGGCACGCTGGTGTTTGCGGCTTTGAGTCTGTGGCTGCTGCGCTCGGTTGGCGCGCTGCTGCATGGATTGGAGATCGCCAGTGGTGTAAATGCCCTGAACGCATCCATCATTCTCGGCGTAATGGCTCTGCCGACAATTGTCAGTGTCTCAGAGGATGCCCTGCAGGCCGCAGGGCGTGAGCTTCGGGAAGGCAGCTATGCACTTGGCGCCACCCGGGCTGAAACTTTGGTTAAGGTTGTTCTGCCAGCCTCCATCAGTGGAATCTTTTCAGCGGTTCTGCTGGGGACGATGCGGGCCCTGGGGGAGACGATGGTGGTCTGGATGGCTTCAGGCAATGCCGCCCAGATACCGGACCCCTGGTACAATCTGCTTGAACCGGTCCGGACGCTCACCGCCACCATTGCCGGTGATATGGGTGAGGCGGATCAGATGACAGGCTCGGCGCACTATCATGTGCTTTTCGCCATGGGGTTGTCGCTCCTGATTTTCAGCTTCTCCTGCAACTTGATTGGTGAATGGATCGTTAATCGTCAGCGTAAACGTTTGAGAGGAGAGTGAGCACTTGAGGTTATCCACACGAAAGCTTCTTGATAAATCTTTTTCAGCATGCGCTATAATGGCCGTCATGCTGCTGGTGTCCTTTCTTTTTTTTGTTCTGACTCCGATTGTTGTGCGCGGGATTGGTGCTTATGTTTTTAAGGGAACCGTCGAGTACCGCCGTATGATGTTTGACCAGTTTGGCCGGGGTGACGAAGAGAAGTTGAAACTCGAGATTGCCGCCAGCGTTGCTTACCGCAAACCCGTTTATGATGCCATCAGCGCCTTTGAGAAAGAGCTGGCTGAGATGCCGCGTGCAAGGCGCAAAGAGCTCAAACCAATATTTAAAAGTGTCCGTGAGGAGGTTGCGGGACTGCTGGGACCGGCACCCGGCCAGCCGCTCCCCGCTCTGACACGCCGGCTTTATGGACAGACCCGGTGGAACCGGGCCAAGGTCAGGAGAGAGCGCGTCCTTTTTGAGGAGAGCTGGGATTACTCCGATAAAAATAGTGACGGCAAAAAAGTGTTGATTCCACGACGCCCGATCTTTGAAGGAACGGCTCTGGTACCGCTATTCGACTGTGTTGAATATAATCTGCTGCAGATGATGAATCCGCACACGACTTTTTATGGACGGTTTTTGACTGATAAATCCATAGACGCCCACTTCTTCGGCGGCATTGGACCTGAGGTACTGGGGACGATATATCTGGCCTTAGGCGCCATGCTCATAGCGGTTCCTCTGGGGGTGGTTGCCGCAATCTATTTTCAGGAGTATGCCCGTGAGGGTTTTGTAATGACATTCCTGCGTTCCTGTGTCAACACCCTGGCCGGTGTTCCCAGCATTGTATTCGGCCTTTTCGGACTGGCTTTTTTTATCAATACCATTAAAGTTTCAAACGGCAAGAGCGTTCTGGCCGGAGCTTTGACTCTGGCACTGCTGGTGCTGCCGACAGTGATACGCGCCTCCGAAGAGGCGATTTCCGCTGTGCCGCGGACCTATAAAGAGGGGGCCCTGGCACTGGGGGCCGGGCAGTGGCGTACCATTCTGACCGTCATACTGCCAGCAGCTCTGCCCGGTATTCTCACAGGCGTTGTGATCAGTATGGGACGTGCCGCCGGTGAGACCGCCCCGATTATATTTACGGCTGCGGTCAGCGTGGGCAAGATGGTCGGTCCACTCAGTATGTGGTCGAACCCCACACCCGCACTCTCCTGGAATCTGTACAATATCTGTACCGAGCATGAAGCGGTTGAAGAGATCCGCCACGTTCAGTATGGCATGGCACTGACGCTGGTGGCCCTGGTCCTGGCGCTCAATCTCACTGCCATCCTGATAAGAGCCCGGGTGAGCAGAAGATTGAAAGGCTAATGCAGCGGAGCCGCAACCAAATTAAACCTTGTGATATACGAATCTTTTCTCATTCATTGAACAGTTGAGCAATAAGCTACTAGGCCCGATCTGAGACTTCGTTCAGACCAAGTGGCTCTGCATTGCGGAACAGTAAAATCGCAGTAAAGTATGTCGGGCGCTATGAGCCCGATCCCGTATAATAACAATTTTACAGTCGAGCTCATAGCGCTCGACCTACCACCGACAACATGTTTTTAAAGACAAACATGTTTGTCTTGCCCTTCGGTGAAGGGCATAAATTTAGTTAAGTGTTAAACAGACAAAATTTTGGAATAAATTATGACTCGGGAAAAAGCGATAAACAAAAAAACACATATTGCAGCCGAAGATTTTTCGGTTTACTATGGTGAACATGAAGCCGTACGTAAAATTAATCTGGCAATCCCCGAGAGAGAGGTGACTGCTATTATCGGTCCCAGCGGCTGCGGTAAGAGTACTTTTCTGCGCGCGATAAACCGGATGAATGACCTGATTCCCGGTTGTCACAGTAAAGGAAAGCTGATCTTTGAAGGCAGGAATATTTACGGAAAAGATGTCGATGTGGCCGCATTACGCAGCTGTATCGGTATGGTTTTTCAGAAACCGAATCCTTTCCCGAAATCCATCTATGATAATGTCGCCTACGGGCCCCGCCTTCACAGTAAGCTCTCCCGCAGCGAGCTGGACGAAATTGTGGAAAAAAGCCTGACAGCGGCTGCTCTCTGGGATGAGGTTAAGGACCGATTGAACAGGAATGCCCTGGGATTATCCGGTGGACAGGCACAGCGCCTCTGTCTGGCCCGCGCTCTGGCCGTTAAACCGAAGATCCTGCTGATGGATGAACCGACCTCGGCATTGGATCCCAAGGCTACGGCACGTATTGAAGAGCTGATTGTCAAGTTGCGCGGAAGCTACACAATTGCCATTGTTACTCATAATATGCAGCAGGCCGCCCGGGTTTCAGATGTAACTGCTTTCTTTTACGAAGGTGATTTAGTAGAATTCGAAGCAACGGATCAGCTTTTCACCCGCCCCAAAGAAAAACAAACCGAAGATTATATTACGGGACGTTTCGGTTAATTTTAAAAGGTTAAAACAATGAAGATGATATTTCAAAGAGAAATAGATGCACTTAAAGGTGATGTGATGCGTCTTTCGGGTGAGATTGAGATGCGGCTCGCGCTTGTGCTGAAGGCGATTGAACACCGGGATGCTGATACCCTTCGGGAATGGATGGGGCGTGATAATGAAATTGATGAAAAAGAGGTTCAGATTGAAGAGGAGTGTCTGAAAATACTGGCCCTGCATCAGCCCGTGGCCCGTGACCTGCGTTTTCTGGTGGCGATGATAAAGATCAATAACGACCTTGAACGAATTGGTGATATCGTTGTCAATATTGCCGGTCGCGGAATTAAGTTAACCGCTTTCCCTTCAATCGGTGTGATCGACAAGGTCTTGAAAATGGGACTTCTGGTTAAAGATATGCTGCGCGATTGTCTCGATGCTTTAATCAATGTCGATGTGGCCAAAGCCAACGCTGTGATTCTGCGCGACGACAACCTTGACAACCTGAATCGTGATGTTTTTCAAACAGTGGTGGGGCTTTTTTCCAAGGAAACATCCACTATAACCGTTGAGGTCCTGATTGAAATTTACACGGTCGCCCGTTACCTTGAACGGATCGGGGATCATATAACTAACATCGCTGAAGATGTGGCTTACCTGGTGGATGGAACAATTATCAGACATCAGCGACTCACCTAAAGCGGCGGAGCAGCAGGAAATGTTGAATGCGGCTGATAAGGGAATTATTATGGCGAACGAAAGAGTGTTAATTATCGAAGATGAAGCCGATATCCGGGAGTTGATGCGTTATAATCTGGAGCGTGAAGGTTATAAGGTGACGGAGTGCGCCTCAGCCGAAGAGGCTCAGGCATTACTGGAGCTTGAGGGCTGCGACCTCATCCTACTCGATTTGATGCTGCCCGGTTTGGATGGCTTCGGCTTCTGCCGCAAACTCCGCGCCTGGGATAAAACCGCTCAGATCCCTGTGATCATGGTCACCGCCCGCAATGAAGATGCCGATATTGTGGCAGGCCTTGAAGTTGGCGCCGATGATTATATGACCAAGCCCTTCAGCGCCCGTGTCATGCTGGCCCGTGTCAAAGCGATTCTCCGTCGCGGGGCGGTGGAAGCGGTGGATAGCAAGAACCTGATATCTTTGGGAGCGATTGAGATCGACCGCAAACAGCATCTGGTTAAAGTTGACGGAGAGGATGTAATACTGACTCTAAGTGAGTTTAAGATGCTGGATCTGTTTGCCAGACATCCCGGAGTTGTCTTTTCCCGGTATCAGATTGTGGATGTTGTCCACGGAGAGGATTATCCGGTAACCGACAGATCTGTGGATGTCCAGATTGTTGGCCTGCGTCGTAAACTTGGTCCGCACAGTGCCATGATTGAAACAGTGCGCGGCATTGGCTACAAAATGGTGGCAAAGTAAATGTTAAAAAATAAAAAATTGTTCTGGCAGTTTTTTGGTGCCCATATAATCATTCTCTTCCTCGCGGTTGGGTTTGTCTCGCTCTATACCGGTTATGAGGGGCGCAAGATCTTTAAAGAACAGTGGATCGCTGAGCTTGAGATGCATGCGGAACTCGCGGCGGCAATGTTTCAGGTGGCAGGCTCCCGATTCATCGGCAACGAGGATTGTCGGAAATTCTTTATGCGGCTCTCCGCTCTCGACCGGCAGCGCTTTACCCTGATTCTGCCCGATGGCTCGGTGGTGGGCGACACTAAAGCCGAGCCGTTGGCGATGGAGAGCCACGGCATGCGGCCAGAGGTGCGGGAGGCCCGCACAACAGGGAGCGGACGCAGGGAGCGCTACAGCTCAACTCTGGGGCGCCAGATGCTCTATGTGGCCCGGCGGGTTCCCGCTGACATGCGTCAGCCCGAGCAGGCAATTCTGCGTGTCTCGGTGCCCATGACAACGCTTTATCAGAAGATCAGCGCTTCAAACCAACAGACATTTGTTATGGTCGTGGTGGTGTTGCTGACGACACTGGGCCTGAGCTATCTCGCAGCACTTAGAATAGTGGGGCCAGTCTCGGATCTGCAGAGCGGTTTAACCCGCATTGAAAACGGCGAATATTCCTTTCGTCTAAAACTGCCTCCTGTTCCCCATCTCTCTGATCTGGTGCGCTCCATCAATCAGACCGCCGACAGCCTGGAGCGTCATATCCGTGAATTGGAAGAGGAACGCAATCTACGGGCGTTGATCCTTAAAAACATGGAGCTGGGAGTAATTGCGGTTGATTCTGATCAGCGCATCATGAATGCCAATCAGAGCGCGCTTGACCTTCTGAATGCGCATGCCAGAAACATTGATGGGGGTTATATCGGTGAGGTCATCCGGTATCCGAAGCTCCTGAAGTTTCTGGATCTCAGCCGGGAGTCGCAGACAAAAATGGAAGCTGAGATGTGTGTTGAACTTGAGGCCGAGAGCGGTGACGAACGTGTTCTCACCATGCAGGCCAACGCATTGAAAGACCCGCAAGGAAATCGGATCGGAACCTTGATTATCCTAACCGACATCACCCGTATCCGCAAGCTGGAAACAGTCCGGCAGGATTTTGTCGATAATGTTTCACATGAACTGAGAACACCAATCACCTCAATTAAGGGGTTCTCTGAAACCCTGCTCGATGGCGCGATGGAGGATCCGGAAACCTGCCGGCATTTTATAGGTATTATCGCGCGGCAAAGCGAGCAGCTGGAACAGATTGTCCATGACCTGTTGGAACTTTCACGGCTTGATCAGAGCGTTAATAAAGAACTGGAGTGTTGTGAAACTCCCGTGCGAGAGATGCTGGAAAATGCCGTTGAGCTGTGTCAGAACCGGGTTATGGATCTTAAGGCCTTTGTAAAAATTGACTGCCAGAAGGAGCTCTTTGTTAATGCTCACGCTGGACTGATTGAGCAGGCACTGGTGAATCTGATTGACAACGCCCTCAAATATGGGTGTGGCGAAAATTCAAAAGCGGTTGAGGTTACCGCCAGACGCGAGGGAGTGACTGTCAAGATAGAGGTTCGGGACTTCGGAGCCGGGATTGAGAGGTCACATTTGAGCCGGATATTTGAACGGTTCTACCGGGTGGATGGTGGCCGCAGCCGCGAACTGGGCGGCTCAGGACTTGGACTGGCGATCGTGAAACATATTGTTATGATTCATCATGGCATTGTTGAAGTTGCCAGTGAGCATGGATGTGGTTCGACTTTTACCATGATCCTGCCCGATGGAAATCAGCCAGAATCAGCTGGGACGTGACCTGAATGTCTCTCTCATAGAATTCTTAAAGAGGTGCGCCAGACAACATTTGCTTAAATGTCTCTTTAAGTGCTTCCATTCCATAACTATGAAGATGGTTCTCTGAATTTCTTGTATCAAAAAGGAAGAAGAGGTATACGCTAAATACTTTCGATAAAAAAAATGCTTGACTTCCCATAGCGGTTGTTTTCGTCTGACTTCCCGTTTGCCCATATTAATGTTTTCTGGTCAGGAATTGATCAAATACAAGACAGGCGATATTTTCGAAGAAGTGGTCAGAAGCGATTGTTAACACCGTAAACTGTGTTGGTGTCATGTGCCGTTGCGAAAAACCCCTTGGTAATTGGAGCGTTTTTGTCATAATCTGTCAAGAGTGCATAAATATCGGTGATTTTTTGATAAAACCATCGCTCGCTGGCCTAGATTTCACGTATGCGTTCCAGAAGTTCATCAAAATAATCTTTACCGAAGTGCTTTCCCTGTTTGAGCCGTTCGTCATCCAGTACAAAACCTTTGATAATGAAGTCCTTCAAGGTTTTGGTGGACCAGATACAAAACTGCGTACCCTGCTAGCTGTTGATCCGGTATCCGACTGCAATAATGACGTCAAGGTTGTAATATTCCAACCTTCTTTTGACGTTGCGCCTGCCCTCCTGACGAACTGTTTCCAAAATGGAAACAGTTGCGTCCCGTTCCAGTTACCCAGAATCAAAAATATTTCCTAAGTGTTTACTGATGGCCGGAACTTCAACATTAAACAATTGTGCAATGGCCTTCTGGGTCAGTCCCCGGCCACCAGATTAGGCGATTTGCTGTCGTTCAAATAATTACAGAGGCTAAGAGTCCACACGGAAATAAAATAACATTTTCTAAGCGGATTTTTTAAGATGAACGTTCTTTTTTGAGGTCCTGAGTATCAATGTAAGCGTCTTAACTTTGACCTATGATAATTTGGGCCGGTAGTGTTAACCGGTCATGGACTGTGATTGGCGGGCTGCAAGCCACTTGGCCGGTGTCAGCTCGCGGGCCTGATGGTTTGTGAGATGCGGAAGGCGGCTGAGCACGTCAGTCAGATATTCCTCAGGGTTTATCCCAAGGATTTTGCAGTTTAGCAGAACTGTCATTATGATGGCGTTTTGTTCACCGGCATCTTTGGAGCCAAAAAACAACCAGTTTTTCTTGCCAAGCGCGGGAACACGGATTAGGTTTTCCACTAGATTGTTGTCAATCTCCACTTCGCCGTTGTTCACAAAACCATTAAGCTCTTTCCACAG
>Ga0265294_10005597_pt1 | contig 15310 bp, 11 predicted proteins | sample MunlanPumphouse3_FD_192504 | JGI IMG/M metagenome (GOLD analysis project Ga0265294, IMG submission 192504) | Groundwater microbial communities from a municipal landfill in Southern Ontario, Canada - Pumphouse #3 | ecosystem: Environmental > Aquatic > Deep subsurface > Groundwater | place... | reverse complement strand
TCACTTCATACTCTATTAAATATCAATTCAATATGGTTAAATAATGTTATAAATTAGTTGCTACATTTTAACATTATTAACAGTCATTTCGCTGATGGATAGGAATTTGATGGGGTAAAACCCGTTGAAACGCATATATTATGTAGATGCTCAATTGAGGGAATTATTTCTTTTGATGTTCGCTCCAAGTAGCGTATGAAGCATATTTAAAATTAGTCTCCAGATAGTTTATCCTTATCAAAGAGTAAAAAAAATATTGCTAAATCCCTTTTACATCCATTTTCAATTTTATTGATGAATTTATTCTTTCTCTATCCTTTTGAATATCAATACGATGTATTGCTCAGCCAACTTTCTTTAAAATAAACTCAATATTCCGTGTAACTTTTCCCGCTCCTAATCGTCATTATTAAATGAGTACCGAAAGATTTCATGAAATAGTATTGCCACTAAAAGACAAACTATATCGACATGCATTGAGCATAATTCGAGATAGAAGCGAGGCAGAAGATATTATTCAGGATGTACTTCTTAAACTTTGGGATAAAAAAAAGGAGTTATCTCAAATTGAAAATTTGGAGGCATACTGTTATCGGGCAACACGCAACTTAACATTAGACAGGCTATCAATGAAATCTTTCCGCAAAACTGAAACGCTTGATATGAAAAGTTTTGAGTTGACAGAAACAACAACGCCACAAACACTGTTCGAAAATAAAGAGACTGCTTCTATCATTGAACAATGCATTGATGAGCTTTCAGAAACTCAAAAATCAGTTTTTCAACTGAGAGAAATGGAGGGAATGAGTTATAAGGAAATAGCTGAAACTCTTGATTTGAGTCAGGATATAGTAAAAGTGAGTCTGTTTAGAGCACGAAACAATATTAAAAGCGCCTTATTGAAAAAAGATAGTTTTATTAAAGAAACTAAGTATGGAAATAGAACAAATAGATAAATTATTAGGAAAATATTGGAATTGCGAAACTTCCTTAGAAGAAGAGCAATTGCTTCAACAGTTTTTTTCGGAAAACGTTGTGCCTGATAATTATAAAAATGTTGCTCCATTGTTTCTTTACACACATAACGAGCAAAAAGAAAAATTGAGTGATAGCTTTGATGAGAAATTAAACCAAAAAATAGAAGAGAGACAGAAGAAGTATATCACCATCAAACTCTTTGCTCCCGCACTTAAGATTGCTGCAATGGTTGCTTTTATTTTAGCACTAAGTTTTTCCGGATTGTTTTGGATAAATTCAACTAAAAAGCAACATTTTGCAGAGACTTACAACGACCCCTTAGCTGCTTATAAAGAAGCAACTTTGGCATTGGACAAGTTGTCCCTGGCATTGCAAAAAAGCGAGAAAGCTTCTCTTGAAACGCTTGTACAATTAAATGAGCTAAACGTTGATTGGGATTTTATCGACTCTTTAAACATGGAGATTTATAAAAACGAAGAGGAAATAGAGTTGAAAGAAGAACAAAACTTAAAACTATAATATAAGTAAGTGATGAAAATATATTTTATTATTCTCAGTTTACTTTTTAGCTCAATGAATATCTTCGCCGGAGATTTTGTGACGCGATTTATGGAGAAATATTCTGACAACAAACAAGAAATAAACAATGTAAACATAGGTCGTTCAATGCTGGAAAAGATGGCAAATCAAACGCAAGACGAAGATTTGAAAAAAACATTTAACAATCTTAACAGCATCCGCATCATAACCTCTGAAAGCCGAAAAGATTCGAAAGATTATTTCAATAAAGCTCAGGAGTTGGTCAGCGAAGAGTTTGCTGATTTTAAGGAAATGGTTTCGGTCAACGAAAGAAATGCCAAGATGAACGTTCTTTTTAAGAAAACAGACGAAAAAAATCAAGAACTCATCCTTTTAGGATTAGATGCTGATAATAAATTGACAATCATTTCTATCTCCGGAAAAATTGATTTCGATTCCATATCAAAATTGTCCGACACTTTCAGTAAAGAAACTCAATCGGAAATAATGGAAGAGAATATCAAAAATGAGGTAAATGAACAAAATGAATAATTAATGATGCTCAGAGGATTGAGCAACATGCAAATTACTTTTTTCTTTTTTATATTTAAACGATGAATAGACGGCCGAACGTGAGTTTAGCCGTCTATTATTTTTAACCGATAGTTGTTTGAAGAGGTTTTATCAATTTTAGCTGTCAAAATTTATTTTGGTTCATTTATTTTGGTTCTACGTGAGTAAAAACATGCTCTACTTCCGGGAAACTATCTTGTATGGCATCTTGCACAGCATGACCAATTGTGTGACCTTCTATGACGGACAATTCAGCAGAAACACGCACATGAATATCCACAACATAGCGCATTCCAAATTTACGTATAAAACATTTTTCTGTATCAATAACTCCATCTACTTTTTCTGAAACTTCTCTCACCTTACCAATAAGGTCGTCGTACTTCTGCTCATCTAACAATTCACCAAGAGCAGGGCGAAAAACAAAATATGCATTAATTACAATAATAACTGAAGCAACAAGCGCTGCCCAATCGTCCAGCATTTCGTATCCTTCGCCCAAGATTAATGCTAATCCGATTCCAATAAATGCTGCCAGAGATGTAATTGCATCGCTGCGATGATGCCAGGCATCAGCCTTCAATGATGTGCTGCCGGTTTGTTTGCTTTTTCTTCTTACATAGTGAAAAAAAAGCTCCTTATAAATAATTATTCCTCCCAAAACAATGAGTGTGTAAGGCTCCGGCATTTTCTGAGGTGATTGCAAATTACTTATTGCCTGGAAGGCAATGAAAGCGGCACTACCGATAAGAAAAAGCACTACCAAAAAACTAATCAGAGGTTCCACCTTACCGTGTCCAAACGGATGGTCATCATCGGACGGTTTGGCTGAAATTCGTAGGCCTAAAAAAATAATAAAAGATGAGAAAACATCTCCTGCGCTTTCAAATGCATCGGCAATAATTGCAAACGAATTACCAACGATACCTGTTATTAATTTCACAATCATCAACAGAGCATTCCCTATCAAACTAAAAAGAATAGTACGACGAGCACGCGTATCATTTGATATGGTTTTTTTCATCCGCAAGGAAAATAAAAGCTCTTCAAAAAAAGAGCATCAAGAAAAAGATTTGTGTAAAAAAAGATCTGTGTAAAAATTAATGCACCTCTTGTTTTGAGATATTCATTAAAACTGTATTTTTTAAATATTCAAATTCAAGCTCTAAACATTCAGAAAAAACTCCATTACCTATATTATCTTCTATTTGATTGATAGTCCAAAGTTTTCCCTCTTTGAGATGAAGTTCTCTAAAGTCATTTTCGTCGGATATTATTGAAACATACAAGAATATAAGTCGCTTTGTATTTTCATTTTCAAAAATATATTTCAATAAAAACCTCACCGGTAAACTATCCGTTTTTATTTCTTGCTTGACTGCATTTTCAATTGCTTCTTCAATATTATGATTGTACTGCATGTATTTCTCGAAAGGATAATCTAATTTGCCGGGATCGAGCAACCGAGTGGGTTCGCGTTTTTTTAAAAACAACATGTTATCATGAATGAGAGCTACACGCACCATAGGATGAAGAAATTTGTTTTTCATATTTTCAGAAACAGATTTCGCCACTTTACCTTGTACGTCTCCACTTTCACTTATTACCGGCAACCACTCCTCTTCTTTCAATCGTTTGCTGAGCATATTGAGTCTAAACGCCTCTAAGACAATGATTACTGCAATAATAAGCTGAAAAGAGCTCACAATTGGAATAAATCCTAATAAAGGAAAATAGATGAAAAAAAACAGGCGAAATCCAAGAATTAAAATTAAATGAAAAGTAAGAGCATACTGTGTTTGAAATCTTACTTGAAATGATTCGAATAGATAATATTTTCGTTCGGGGTGAAGAGTCCTATGCATTCTTCTTATCAAACTTTTGCGCGTAAGTCTGAAAATCATCAGAGAAAACACGAAGATGATTTCTGAAAAGATAAAAACGAACAAAGGTGGTCTGTCGGGTATAATCAGAAACAAAGCTATACCGGTTATCAGAAAACTCCACGCAGAGATATCATACAAAAGGCGCTTTTCGGCACGCATGCCAAAAACCCAAGGCAATAGGGACAGAACAAGCCCTATTGCCAGTGCCGCGACAATATTTATTTGTGCAATTAGAATCGAAAAAATAAGATATGGCAACAAACCCAAAGCAGGATTTGAAAAAATACGTTTTATAAAGTTTGATGACAGATACATTGTTAGGCTCTTACTGTTGATACAAAACTGATTATATCATATTTTTATTTATAAAAACTAAAAAAATGGAATACGATTGTCTTGCAAAATTTATTAACTTATAACAATGATGTCAACGGATTGTTTAGGAGCCTAACGAAATATATGCGTGATAAGATGAGCGCACAAGAGTACCGATCACCACTGTTTTAAACCCTTTGGATAAGACTTTCTCACAAAATTTATCAAAAATATTGGGCTGAATATAACTCTTCAACGGGTAGTGCTTGCGAGTGGGTTGCAAATATTGCCCAATTGTTAACGATTTACAATTGAAAAGAAATAGATCGTCTCATCAATTCATAGAGCGGCATTCAAACATATTCTCAGACAACCTCCACGGTAACAAATGGTGTTTTATCTATCTAAACAGTCTCATATCCAGCATTCTGAATAACACATAACTCACAGAGAATAACCGCTCAACTATTTCCCAAAAAAATTATTGAATCCACTCTGAAAAATCAATCTCAGTCATTTCTACTCTTAAATCCTCTAAAAAGGATTTTAGCTGAGCGCTGATTATTAGGTTTTTCCCTCGTAGGGACAAAGGGCAGAAAAAGTCTAATAATTAGTATTGGAATGTTTTCGGTGTGGACTTATTATCTACAGATTTTTCTTATAATAATCTATCACTTTGTTATACAGATACACTCTTGAATTATCTCCGGAAATAAAATGGTTTTTATCCGGAAAGAAAAACATATCAAAATGTTTATCGGCTTTAATGAGTGCACGTGAATATTCCATGGCATTCTGAAAGTGGACATTATCATCGGCAGTGCCGTGTATAAGCAACAAATTACCTTGTAGTTTATCAGCAATTTTCACCGCAGAGCCTTTATCATACCCCGATGCATTTTGTTGTGGAGTCCGCATAAATCGCTCTGTATACACTGTGTCGTAAAAACGCCAATCTGTAACCGCAGCAATTGCTACACCGGCTTTAAAGATACCGTTTCCTCGGCTCATACTCATCAAAACATTGTATCCGCCATAACTCCATCCCCAAATACCAATTCGGTTGCTGTCGACATACGGAAGTGATGTGAGATAGCGAGCTGCCGCAATCTGGTCGTCCGATTCGATAATACCTAAATTCAAATAAACTTGCTTCCTAAATTCTTCTCCGCGAGCACCTGTTCCTCTTCCATCAACGGAAACCACAACAAAACCTTGTTTTGCCAATTCATAATACCAATCCACTCCAAATCTATCCAGAACTTGCTGAGAATTAGGTCCGGAGTATTGAATCATTACTACCGGATATTTCTGAGAACTATTGAAAGATGTAGGTTTAATCATCCATCCATTCAGTTGGGTTCTTCCATCTGCCGCAGGCAGAGTAATAAACTCCTTTTTTGGGAATTGTGCTTGATTCATTTTTTGCACAACCTCCTGATTATCTTGCAATGTGCGCAACAGCTTACCGCTGGCATTGTGCAGAGTTATTGTTGTGGGCGATGTTGTGTTCGACCAACTGGCGGTATAAAACTTTCCGTTATTGCTAAAATCTGCTGTGTTGAAACCAGTATTTGACGAAAGTTTTGTGGTAACTCCTTTATCGATGGTTGCTTTGTAGATATTTCTTTGTAAAGGAGTTTCGTCTGCCGCCTGATAAAAAACAGTTCCTGTTTCGTAATCCACAGCCAATAAGTTAGTCACATCATAATTGCCCGATGTGAGTTGCTTTTGTAAAGCACCCGAATTTCCATAAATGTAGATGTGGCTAAAGCCGTCTCTTTCGGAAATATAAGTAAATTGTTCGGGCATAAAATGAATCGATTTTAAGAAATCGGAGTTGATATAATATTTGTTTTCTTCGCGTAGAATTAATTTAGAAACCGTGCTGCGTGGATTGGCAAAATAGATATCGAATCGGTTTTGATTTCGATTGAGTGTCATAATTGCCAATTGCGATGGATCGGTTGTAAAGGTGATGCGAGGCATGTAATCATCCTCTTCCATCGGAACATCCATTTTTCGCGTTGTTTGTGCTGCAATATCAAACACATAAGCTGCTACCAAAGAGTTTTTTTCGCCGGCTTTTGGATATTTGTACGAATAATATCCGGGATACAGTTTATTCTCAAACTCCTGAAAGGAGAATTGCTTAACATCGGTTTCATTGGTTTTCACAAATGCCAAAAGCGTATTATCGGGTGAAAACTCCATCAAGCGAGTAGTCGCAAATTCTTCTTCATACACCCAATCGGTAGAGCCATTTATTATTTTGTTCGGTTCTCCATCTTTGGTGACTTGCGATTCGGTATCGAAATCAAATTTAGTTAGCCATATATTATTATCTATCACATATGCCAGCATTTTCCCATCGGGAGAAAATGTGGGTATCATCTGTTTAGCACTATTTTCGGTAAGTTTCCTCACCATGTTGCGACGAACGTCGTGATAGTAATAGATTGCTTTAAACGAATGACGATAGATTTGCTCCTTTTCGCGATATACCACAACACGAAATTCATCGGGACTTACTAAAAATCCTTGAAAAGTATCGAAAGTGCACTGACGTGCTTTTTTTGTGCTAAAAAGCGTATCAATGGCGTTACCTGTTGAATATTCAAATTTAATAACGGCGGTATTCTCATCGTTTATTTGATAATAATGGAATCCATCGGCGGACGACACCATCTGTTTGATTCCTTTGGGGCTGTATGCACCATCTACAATATCTTTCAACTCATAATGCTGAGCCGATAAGGTTAATCCAAAAACAATAAACAGCGATAGAAGATATACTTTTCTCATATTCAAACTTATTTTTTATTTGCAAATATATAGATTTTCTTTCTATTTACGGCTTTTCTAAATAGTCTTTACAAGGAAAGGAGTTAACGCAGTATTTGCCGTTTTCTTGCAAAAACTATTTACTTTTAATTTAAGCGCATTATTAAAATGTTATTTAGTAAATTTGTCTATTACAAAAAAAACAATTTAATTTCTTTCCATTAAATCATTGCATGTATGAAGAATTTATTTTTAATACTCTTTTTTATTTTATTCCCTGCTATGCTATTTAGCCAGAAAAAACAATCCATTTCGATTATTCCGGAACCCGTATCCATTGTTGAAAAACAAGGAGTTTTAGAACTGACAAAAAATGTGATAATTAAAAGCAATCACCCAACAGAAGCTGTAAGTGCCATTTCTTTTTTGAAAGAAAAGTTAGCAACAGCGGCTCAACGCACTTTCGATGAAAACAAACAATCAGAAAGCTCAACCATTGAATTTATGCTGAACAAAACAAAGCAAGCTTCCCTTGGTGAAGAAGGATACTCACTGACAGTTTCACCGACAAAAGTTTCCATTACTGCCAATGAACCGGACGGTCTATTTTATGGTGTGCAAACACTTCTTCAACTTCTTCCTGCTGAAATTGAAAGCAAAGAACCGATAGAAAATGTGAAGTGGGAAATCCCTGCGGTAGAAATCGTAGATTATCCACGCGTTGGATGGCGGGGATTGATGCTGGATGTTTCGCGTCACTTCTTCACCGTTGACGAAGTAAAGCAATACATCGATGCCATGGTTCGTTACAAATACAACATGCTGCATTGGCATTTAACCGATGATGAAGGCTGGAGAATAGAAATTAAAAGTTTGCCAAAACTTACAGAAGTTGGTGCATGGCGCGTAGAAAAAATCGGTACATTTAATGAGTTTTCTCAACCACTGCCCGATGAACCCAAAAATTACGGTGGATTTTATACCCATGATGATATACGGGAAATAGTGCAATATGCAAAAGATCGCTTTGTTGACGTAATGCCCGAAATTGATGTTCCCGGTCACAGCTTAGCTGCTATTGCCGCTTATCCGGAACTTTCCTGCACCGAAGGTGCCGATAAGTACAACGTGAGAGCCGGCGAACCTTTTATGGATTGGTCACAAGGAGCTCCTCCCATTGCGATGATTGACAATACGCTCTGTCCGGCAAATGAAAAGGTATACGAATTTATGGATAAAGTTATAACGGAAGTTGCTCAACTTTTCCCATTTGAATACATTCATTCCGGCGGAGATGAAGCTCCTCACAACTTTTGGGAAAAGAGCCCACAAGTAAAAGAATTGATGGCGAAAGAAGGGCTTAAAACAATGCCTGAAGTACAATCTTATTTCGGTAAACGTATCGAAAAAATTATTCAGTCCAAAGGAAAGAAAATGATGGGCTGGGACGAAATTCTTGAAGGCGGAATTACTCCTTCTACGGCATTGATGAGCTGGAGAGGAATTAATTATGGAATTGAAGCTTCCAATTCGGGACATTACGTGGTGATGTCTCCCAATAATTACGTATACATCGACTTGATGCAAGGTGATGCCTCTACAGATCCGGTTGTATATCAAACGGTTCGATTGAATCAGACCTATAAGTTTGATCCGGTACCCGACAATGCAAATGCGAAGTTTGTTTTGGGAGGTCAAGCAAATCTATGGACAGAGCAGATATACAACATACGTCAAGCAGAATATATGACTTGGCCACGTGGATTTGCTGTTGCCGAATCGGTATGGTCGCCGCGCGATCACAAAAATTGGGAAAAGTTTATCGATAAAACTGAAGATCATTTCAAAAGACTCGATTTTGCAGAGACAAAATATTCTCCTGCAATGTATGACCCAATTGTAACAGTTGCGAAGCAAGACGATAAATATTATGTGACACTAACCACAGAGATTGACGGATTAGACATTTATACCAGCTTCGATAATTCATCGCCCGATCGATTTTATCCCAAGTACACTGACGCTCAGGTTATACCAAAAGATGCCTCTCTAATGCGCATTATCACTTACAGAGGAAAAAAACCCATCGGCAGACTGATGACAATAAGAGTGGAAGATTTGAAGAAGAGGGCAAAATAAAACTCTAAGACAAAAAAGTGAAAGATTAATAGTTTTATAAACCTTCAACCTGCCCACTACTACAATAGAGGACGTTTTAAAACGCCCTCTGTTTTTTATTTAAACCATCATCTCAACGATTGAAATGGAAAAAATCACTCTCAAACTGTATGCACACAAAATTATTGTTATCTTTGTACATTAGTTCAAGAGTCAATTGTTTTGATTAAATCAAGAAAGTCGGTTGGTTAATTATCTAAGGGTTTGTAATGAAATAGGCTAACTGTTTGAAACGAAGCTATTTTATTTGTCAACGACTTGAAAATTTTGCGAATAGCGGGCTACTTAATGAGTTTTCAATGAAGTTAAAGGACAAAAGAGCAAGTTTAAAGCGTCAAGTTATTTAGGCAAAGCCCTAAATTAGAATTCTCACACAACTTATTTGAGGATAATTTACAGGAAAATAAAAAATGAATCTGCTTAAAGAAAAGATGTTTAAATACGATGCACCGCAACGTGCTAAAGCTGCGGGCATATATCCCTACTTTCGGGTGATAGAAAGCGATCAAGACACAGAGGTTATCATTAACGGTAAAAAGGTTCTGATGTTTGGATCGAACGCTTACCTCGGTCTTACAAATCATCCTAAGGTGAAGAAAGCCGCCATAGATGCGGTAAAAAAATATGGTTCAGGAATGGCAGGCTCGCGCTTTCTTAACGGAACGCTCGACATTCATATAGAGCTTGAGAGAAAACTTGCACATTTTATGCGTAAAGATGATGCCATCGTATTTTCCACCGGATTCAATGTGAATCAAGGTGTTCTTTCCTGTATAACAGGAAGAGAGGATTTTATTATTTGGGACGAATTAAACCATGCATCAATCATTGAAGGAATACGTCTCTCTTTCTCGAAGAAATTGAAGTTTCGTCACAACGACATGGTTCATCTTGAAAGACAATTGATTAAGTGTCATCCAAAAAAAGTAAAGCTCATTGTAGTTGATGGTGTGTTTAGTATGGAGGGAGATGTGGCAAATCTTCCCGAAATAGTTCGTTTGGCAAAAAAATACGATGCAAATATAATGGTTGACGAAGCACACGGAATCGGTGTAATGGGTAAAGATTTTAATGGAAAAGGAGCATCTGAGCACTTTGGGGTTTTAGATGATATCGATTTGATTATGGGAACCTTTAGTAAATCGCTTGCCTCCATTGGTGGATTTATTGCCGGTGACAGCATCACTATAAATTACCTGCGACACAATGCGCGTCCTTATATTTTTAGTGCAAGTATAACGCCCAGCGCCACGGCAGCGGCATCAGCAGCTCTTGACATTCTTAAAAGAGAACCCGAAAGAATTGAACATCTTTGGAAACTTACCGATTATTCATTGAAAAGATTCAAAGAGAACGGATTTGAAATCGGAGATACCTCAACACCCATTATTCCTCTTTTTGTACGTGACAACAACAAAACATTTTTAGTGACTAAGATGCTTTTTGAAGAAGGAGTTTTTGTTAATCCGGTTGTCCCTCCGGGAGTGGCAGCCGAGAACAGCTTGATCCGTTTTTCATTAATGGCTACACACACAATCGAACAAATAGATAGAGCCATTGACAAAATAACAAAAGCTTTTTATCAATTAGGTATAATAAAAGAAGAGTGATATCACTTTATTAGTTTCAAAATAAAAAAAACTGCTCAAAAAAACAAGTTAACTTATTTTCTTGAGCAGTTTTTTTTGGTTAGAGTAGGTTTCTACATTTGTTCTTCTTTAAGCGTTAGATATTCAGCAATCCCTTCTTGAGTTGCTAATAAACCTTTATCTCCTTTTTTCCAATCGGCAGGACAAACCTCTCCATACTTTTCTGTAAATTGCAAAGCATCAATTACTCTGATTACTTCCTCAACGCTCCTGCCAAGTGACATATCGTTTACAACCTGATGTCTTACAACACCTTGCTTGTCAATTAAGAACAGTCCGCGATAAGCTTCAGGAGTACCTGAGAAAACAAGATTATTTGAGCTGTCTTCAGTGTAACTACCGGCCAACACATCGTATGCCATGGAGATGGTTTTATTATGATCGGCAACAAGAGGATAAGTTACACCCTTAATCCCTCCATCATTTTGTGGTGTTTGAAGCCACTTCCAATGTGAAAAAGCTGAATCCGTAGAGGCAGCAACCAATACTGTATCACGCTCTTCAAATTCTGATATTTTATTTTGAAATGCTATTAACTCTGTGGGGCAAACAAAAGTGAAGTCTGCGGGATAAAAGAAGAATACAACATATTTTTTTCCCAAATATTGATCCAAAGAGAAATCTTCGGTAATCTCATTACCATCAATAACTGCTTTTGTGCAAAATGAGGGAGCTTTTTTTCCAACTAATACTGACATATATTTTTAATTTTAAAATGAATACTGCTGCAAATATACATTTTTCGACTGTAATATCGTTCAGATTAGTCGTCTATGAGTGATTGAAAAAAACTATAATGAGAAAATTGCGAAAGGGAGATTCATTTTACAAGCAAATCTGTTGCACAAAAAAGTCGATATTTTTAACTTTATCTTGAAAAAACAGATAGACTAAAACCCATTGCAATTTTCATGAAGGAGAAAAACAAACCTTAAAATACTATTTTTAGGGTTAATCCATTTCATAGTGTCATAAAAATGAGTACTTTTGCATGCAATAAAACCCTAAAAAGACTACTCCTATGTCATTTATTGCAGATAGAATTATTAGTGATGGATTAACTTTCGACGATTTGTTGTTAGTTCCCGCATATTCCGAAGTACTCCCCCGGAATGTTGATTTAAGCTCCAAGTTTTCTCGAAATATTACTTTAAATACGCCCATGTTATCGGCGGCGATGGATACTGTTACCGAAACGGCGATGGCAATTGCAATTGCACGTGAAGGCGGAATGGGTGTAATCCATAAAAACATGTCTATAGAGAATCAAGCCAAACAAGTGCGCGCCGTTAAACGTGCCGAAAACGGAATGATTCTCAACCCAATTAGTACTACGCGCGACAAAAACGTTGCAGATGCACTTGCCCTCATGGCTGAATATCGCATTGGTGGAATTCCGGTGGTAGACGATGGAAACCACCTTGTGGGTATTGTAACCAATCGTGATTTACGTTTCGAAAAAAACATGACAAAACTTATTGACGATGTGATGACAAAAGAGAATGTCATTACCACAGGTCAATCTACCGATCTGGAATCAGCTGCCGAGATATTGCAAGAGCATAAAATTGAAAAACTACCGGTAGTGGACTCCAACAACAAACTCATTGGATTAATTACCTATAAAGATATAACCAATGCCATAGACAAACCATTTGCATGCAAAGACGAACAAGGTCGATTGCGTGTGGCGGCAGCTATTGGGGTGACCGGCGATTCTCTTGAACGTGCTGCAGCACTTGTTGAGGCAGGGGTCGATTCCATAATAATTGACACCGCTCACGGACATTCAAAAGGCGTGGCAGATATGTTGAAACAAGTAAAAAAAATCTATCCCGATTTGGATGTTGTAGTGGGAAACATTGCAACGGGCGAGGCTGCAAAAATGCTTGTGGAAGCAGGAGCAGACGGTGTAAAAGTGGGAATTGGACCAGGATCTATTTGTACAACACGAATTATTGCCGGTGTGGGTATGCCACAAATATCTGCTATTTATGAGGTTGCTCATGCATTAGAAGGCACAGGGGTTCCAATTATTGCCGATGGTGGTTTGCGTTATTCAGGAGATATCGTGAAAGCGTTGGCTGCCGGTGCCTCATCAGTGATGATGGGTTCGCTCTTGGCCGGAACGGAAGAATCTCCGGGTGAAACTATTATTTTTAATGGTCGTAAGTTTAAATCTTATCGTGGAATGGGCTCTTTGGCTGCTATGCAGCAAGGCTCAAAAGATCGTTATTTTCAGGATGTGGAAGACGATATTAAAAAACTTGTTCCCGAAGGGATTGAAGCTCGTGTACCCTTTAAAGGAGCTTTGCACGAAGTGATTTACCAAATGGTTGGTGGATTGCGCGCCGGAATGGGTTATTGTGGTGCCGCCACAATTAAAGATCTGCACAAAGCCAAATTTATTCGCATTAGCGCAGCCGGTTATGCCGAAGGTCATCCTCACGGTGTAATGATTACGCGCGAAGCGCCCAATTATAGTCGTGGTAGTGAATAGAAATTATTACCGAATAATCTGAACTGGTTTTCCTGTAATATCATACAGTAAAAAACGTTCTTTCATTAAAATGAGAGAACGTTTTTTTGTTTAAATAGAGTTGCTGAATAGCATTTTTGTTTACAAAAATCCTTTTTCTTGCAAAAACTACTTGGGCTCATAACTTCCCGGCACTGTACGAAAACTAATGGCCAAACGGTTCCAACCGTTGATGGCAATAATTGCCATGGTGAGCGTAATCATTTCATTTTCAGTGAAATATTCCTGAGTAGCTTGATACAATGAGTCAGGTATTTCATTTTCTGAAATCAATGTCAACGCTTCAGTCCAATCTAATGCAGCACGTTCTCTATTGGTGTAAAACGGAGTTTCTCTCCAAGCGTTCAACGCATAAATGCGTTGTTCGGTTTCACCGGCTTTGCGGGCATCTTTGGTGTGCATATCCAAACAAAAAGCACATCCGTTTATTTGTGAAGCTCTTATCTTTACCAATTCATACAAAGGTCGTTCAAGACCTGAATTTGCCACATATTTTTCGAGCTCCAAAAGTCCTTTTATTGCGTTTGGAGCAGTTTTGCTGTAATCTAATCTTGGGTTCATTGTTTTATGTTTTTTATAATTAAATCGGCTCTATTTTTATTCTTTCAAAATAAACTCGCCAGAATTGATTATTTATCAATATGATAATAACATTATTCTCATTAATATAGTTGTCAAAAAAAACATAATCTTATTTTCAAAAAATAAAAAAAATAGTGTATCTTGCATATTATTTAATTCACTATTCATTTATCTCTCAACTAAAAATGAAGAAGAACATAACATACATATTATCCCTATTTATTTTTTTAGTATTTTCTGCCATGGCACAAAAGAATATAGATCAGACAAAGGGTTTGGAAGAATTAATCGATTTCATTGGAAACAAATATGCACCGGATAAACGAGTGGAAGTGTTTAGGATAAAAGGTAAAGTTATAGAAGAAGGAATTCTGTTAAAAGGAGAAACTACCAGCGAAGCGGCATACAGAGAATTGATTGCTAAAGCAAGTAAAATAACTTCAAACTTAAATGATTCTGTTCGCCTTTTGCCCGATAAAACTTTGGGTGATGAACATTGGGGAATTATAAACAATTCCGTGGCAGACTTACGAGCCAAACCTGCCTACAGCTCCGAAATGGTTACTCAGGTACTTCTGGGAATGCCGGTGAAAATTTTGGAGAAATCGGGAAGTTGGCGACGTGTACAAACTCCTGAAGGATATATTGGCTGGATGTCCGGCTCCTTGCAAACCCAAACTCGTGAGCAGCTGAATGATTTTTTGGCGAAGCCAAAAATTATTGTCAACAAACAGTATGCACTCTCATATTCTGAGCCCAATAAACAATCCCAACCGGTATCGGATATTGTAATTGGGAATATGCTCCCAATTGTTGAGATGCAAAAAGATTTTTTTATGATTATTTATCCCGATGGCAGAGAAGCATTTGTTCAAAAGCAAGATGCACAAAAAGCAGAAGATTGGCTAAACGAAATAAAACTTACCGGAGAAAGTATTGTAGAGACTGCAAAACAGTTGATGGGTGTGCCTTATGTTTGGGGCGGTACTTCAGCTAAAGGGTTAGATTGTAGTGGCTTTACCAAAACAGTTTATTGGCTTCACGGCATAATTATTGCGCGCGATGCCTCACAGCAAGTGAAAAATGGAATCGAAATAGATTCAACGGGCAATTTCAACAATGCACAAAAAGGCGATTTAGTCTTTTTCGGAGAAAAGGCGACTGAAGAAAACCCAAAAGAGCGTGTTGTTCATGTGGGAATTTATATGGGTAACAAAGAATTTATACATGCATCGGATTATATTCATATCAATAGTTTCGATCCGGAAAGTCCTATTTATGATGAGTATAATACAAAGCGCTATTTA
>Ga0265294_10005595_pt1 | contig 15314 bp, 20 predicted proteins | sample MunlanPumphouse3_FD_192504 | JGI IMG/M metagenome (GOLD analysis project Ga0265294, IMG submission 192504) | Groundwater microbial communities from a municipal landfill in Southern Ontario, Canada - Pumphouse #3 | ecosystem: Environmental > Aquatic > Deep subsurface > Groundwater | place... | reverse complement strand
CCGTCAAAGAAAACAACAAAATCTTTAGTTTTGTTGATGAATTTGACATTTTAGACTTTTAATATTTAATATATACCTTTAATTAAACATTGTTTTAATTAGTTCTTTGATGTAGTGATATATGGTTCTGAATTAAAAACTTAATTCAGGTAAAATCATGAAAAGTAAATTAACGAAAACCAAGTTAATTAAATAAAATATAGTCTGGATCAGGGACTGATCAACGGACTTAAAACAAAAACAGGTGGAGGCGTTGTTGTTAGATGAGTCTATGAAACCTGAAACACATCAGTCTTTAGCTGATGTGTAGTTCATATAGTTATCATTCCAGAGTTTTATAAAAATTCAATAAATTGGAATTTACAAGTATTTTGGTATGATGATGGAAATATATATGGCACTTATTCATATGGAGATAATAATGAATTTAAAAACAGAATTGAAGCTGAAAATGCAGCTTTTATATTATCATTTGAGTTGTTAAATAGAAAATTATCTGGTTTTGATATATTACCAGATTTTATTGGCAATGAAAGATTTATATTAAATTTTAATAAATTATTATGCGGGGATTAATAATAAATCATAGAACAAAGTATATAGGGCAAATTATAAAATTATTTGTTGGGTGTGACGTTATGGATTATTTAAATTTTGATCCCGTCAAATGTGAGGAATATGATTATATAGTTTTATCTGGTGGACCTATAGATATAACTGGAGATAATATTAAAGAAGAAAAAATATGGTTATCTAAAACAGAAAAACCAATTTTTGGAATATGCTTAGGATTTCAAATACTATGTTTAGTATTCAATGGAAATATGAGTAAATTTGATAAAAATAGAAAATTAAATGAACAATTTAATTTTATTAATGAAAATTATAATATGCTCTATAACCATAGTTATTATTTTAATAAAATTCCAGATGAATTTATTGGTGAAATTAAAAACGATATAGTAATTTTTATTAAACATAAAATTAAACCTATAATAGCTTTTCAGGGACATCCAGAAATGACTGAGGATGGATATAAAATAAGAGATTTTTTTATTAATAAAATGGTAATCAAAAGTTAAATATGAAAATAATATTTTTAGATATAGATGGAGTAATAACATCATTAAGAACAGGGTGGTTTAATTTTGATATATATGCGATTCATTATTTAAGATGGATTTGTAAAGAAACTAATTCTAAAATTGTAATATCAAGTACATGGAGAGCAAATCACAATAAAGATTTTTGGAAATCTATTTTTGGTGAATATATTCACGATGATTATAGAACTCCTCTTTGGTATGAATTTAAACCTAAACCTAAATATGATATATGCAGAGGACATGAAATTAAATTATGGTTAGATAAACATAATAACATAGAAGATTATATTATTTTAGATGATGATTCTGATATGCTTGATGAACAAATGAGCCGTCTTATTAAAACTGATAGCTTTAATGGATTGATGGCTAAAAATATTGAGGAAATAAGAAATGTATTTAATATAAAATCATATCAAAATGAAGATAATGAAATATATATTCACCCTAATATGTTCTCATTTTCAAGAAAATAATTTTTTTTAATCAATTTTTTTTTGTAATATTGCATTAAATTAATTTATTTAAGGTAAAATGTATAAAAATTTTTTTTATTTCGATATTGAAACTACATCTAAATACTCTTCTTTTTTCGATTATAAATTGAATGACGATAGAGGAGCTGAGTTATTTAGAAAAAGATGTGAAAAATATAAATCATTTGACAAATCGTGGGATAAAGAAATCAACGACGCTTATATTGAAAAATCCCCTCTTTTACCTGAATTTGGAAAAATTATATGTATATCGTTTGGATTATTTGATAAAGATGTTAAAAAAATTTTTAGTATAGTTGATGATGACGAAGAACAACTTTTAATTAAATTCACTAAAGTTATTATTAAAGCTTGCAAAAATAGATATTTATGTGGATTTAACATAAAAGCTTTTGATATTCCATATATTATTAAAAAATTATATAAATACAATATAGACATACCAATATGTTTTAATTTTTTGGATAGAAAACCTTGGGAAATTTTAGTAAAAGATATTTATGAAATTTGGAAAGGAACTGGTAATATGACTGCTAGTTTAGATGAAATAACATATGATCTTGATATAAATAGCCCAAAAATGATAATGAGCGGAAATGATGTTCATGAATATTATTGGGAAAGAAAAGATATAAAGTCGATTATGGAATATTGCGAAAATGATGTAGACGCGACTATATCCATAATGGAAAAACTTAATTTTTAATTATAATAATTTTTTATTATAATATATTTTTTGTATATTTACAAATAATTAAAAATATAAAAGATATGACAGACGGGATTTTAAAAATTAAAAATGGAAATGTTATTCTTTATAACTTTTCAGATCAAATCAAAAAAACTTATTACAATAGAGGAGACGCAACAAGAGCGGACTGGTATGATAAACAAAACGAGTCTGTTCAAATTCACTTAAATAGTGGTGAAGTTTTGGTTGTGAATAAATCGTGTCAAATTATAAGGAAATTTAATAGGTAAAAAAAATAAAACTTTTAAATAATATTTATCTAAAATAGAAAAATATTACTTTTTATAAAAAATATATATTAATATGATTTTTAAATTTATTGATTTTGTTTATAGATTATTATGTTGGATGGATAACGTAATTTCATATCCAATAAAAAAAGGCAATTATGTAATTGTGCCCAATAATAGTTCTTTAATGAATTCTGTTAATTTCGAAAAAAGAATTAATAAAATAAACAATAAATTAAAATTCATACAAGAAAAAAATTAAACTTAAAGAATACGTACTGCAAAAATTTAAAAACTTGACAATTAGTGGTTTTTTTTACATTTTCCACTAAAATTTTAAAATAAAAAGTAAATATTTTTATTACACATTTTAGAAAAAATGTCAGTATTCTGTAAAGTTTTTTAATGGATTACAAACAGCAATCTTTTATATGAAAGTGTAATCCGAGAATTTTTTTAAAAAATTTTTTTTAATTCTCTATTATATTGCTGTAATAGAGAATTTTTTATTTAAAAAATAAGTTAAAAAAAAATGGAAAAATCATTATCAAAGTCGGAATTAGTAAATTATTCAAGATTAAAGAATAGTATTACAGAAAACGGAATGGCAACAAATTCAACAAGTTTAAATTCTTGTGTTGATATGTTTTTCATGGCTGGATCTGCAAGACATTGGGAAAACAATCAAATAGAAAATTTATTTCAAAAAGCTTTATCTGAAGATCCTTTAATGGCTCTTAAAATTATGTTTTGGGCTAGAGATATAAGATATGGTGCAGGAGAAAGAAATTTTTTTAGAGTATGTTTAAAATACTTAGAAAAATATTATTTAGGCCATTTGAATAAAAATATCCATTTGATCCCTGAATATGGTAGATGGGATGATTTGTTTCATTTAAATAAAGATTTATTTATGCCTTTAATTAAAGAAGGTTTAGATAATGGTAATAGTTTGTTGGCTAAATGGATACCAAGAAAAGGTGATTTAGCTAACAGTATACGTAAATATCTTAAATTATCACCAAAAGAATATAGAAAATTATTGGTGTCTTTATCTAATACGGTTGAACAATTAATGTGCTCTAAAGAATTCGATAAAATAAATTATGAGCATGTGCCTTCGGTCGCTATGAATAAATATAGAAAATCATTTTATAAAAATGATTCGTCTAGATATTCTCAATTTATTCATGATGTTAAAACTGGAGTATCTGTAATTAAATCTGGAGCAATATATCCATATCAATTATATGATGCTTTTATTAAGTCAAAAACAGAGGATTTAACAAGAGCTATTGAAGCTCAATGGAATTCATTGCCTAATCTAATGGAAGGAACTTCTGAAAAGATTTTGCCTATGGTTGATACATCAGGTTCAATGAATTTTTATGGAGCTTTGCCTGCTAGAGTCGCGTGGTCTTTAGGAATTTATATTTCAGAAAGAAATGAAAGTATTTTCAAAAATGCTATTTTAACATTTGCTAGTGATCCAAAGATGATATATCTTAATGGGACTACATCAGAAAAAATTAGAACGATGAAATATATTGAATGGGGAGGAACAACAAATATTGAAGCCGCGTTTAATTTAATTTTAAATGTATCAAAAAACAATAATTTATCAGAAAATGAAATGCCTACAACTTTACTTATTTTATCTGATATGCAATTTAATCCATATAAATCAAATTATGATTCTACATCTTTAGAAATGATAAAAGATTTATATGATAAAAATGGATATAAAATGCCAAGAATTATATATTGGAATTTAAGATCTAAAGAAAATAATGTTTCGGCATCGGTTTTTGATAAAAATGTAGGATTGGTTTCTGGATTTAGTCCAAATATCTTAAAATCGATTCTTATAGGAAATGATATTGAAACAGACAATTCAAATACTCCTTATGAAATAATGTTAAAAACAATTAATGATGAGAGATATGATCCGGTGAAATGTTAAAAAAATATGATTTATGTTTAAAACATAAATCATATTTTTTTAATAGATATGTGATAAATATCTTTTCGAAAGGATCTATTCTTCAAATGTTTTTAATTATAAATTATCTAATAAATTTTTGAGTCTGGGCATATCTATATCTCTTATTTCTGGTTTATCTCCCTCAACAACAGAATAAGTTAAATTTAAAATATCTATTACAATATTATGTGTAGATTTAGATGGTTTAGCACTTGATTCTCTTTCTTCATCTGGAATATATAATGTAAAATTATATTCATTTAATTTGTCAATAATTTTTTTATTATATGCAATTTGAAATTTATATTTATTCTCTTTGCTATATCTTCTTTCTGGAACATCTTGAGGGATTTCATTTTGAGGGATTTCATTTTGTTCATCGTTAGATTCTTTAATTCTTAAAAAATCTTTATAATTATTAATGTTTATACTCATATTTTTTTTATTATTTTTTAATTTTTCATTATATTCTTTAATATTTATTATGTCATCAAAATCATTATCCTCATCGTCACAGCAACTGTAGTCATTTTCATATTCGTCCATATAATCAATTATATCATTTTTAGCTTTTTCTCTATGATTCTTCCCTTTTAATTTATTAAATAAATAAATAGCATCCTCTTCATCCGATATACCAGAAGATATTAATTTATCATAATATTCTGGATCTTCACTTAAATGATCCATTGATATTTCTGTGGCTAAATCGGGATCATTTGTATGCTCTCTTTGAACAGCTGTGCCTATTTTAATATCACCCATGTCAAAATCTTCTGGTGTATTATTATCCGCTTTGCCGCCTTTTAAACGATCTCTCCATTTTCTATTGCCAAAATCAGTATAAGTATGAATTATTTTACCCATTAAAATGAATTAATTTTTTTATTATATATTAAAATAAAAATTCCATTTTTTATTAAAATGGAACATCATTAAAATATATATTCAAATCATTAGATTTGGAATATAATTTATCAACTAATTTTATTTCAGCGATATCAGAATATTTTAAATTTAAATCGCGAATCAATATTTTTATATTTTCATTATCATTATATTCATCAATTGAATCTGAGTATAATTTACTTATCCCTGGATATACTACGATAAATAACATTTTGTTATCAGGTAATATTTTATGAGCTATTAGTAATCTTTTATTTAAAATTTTAAATATTTCGTTATCGATATTTTTTAAAATTTTGATTTCAGTTTCCGTAGATTTATTAAGTGAATTGATTAGAAAACTAGTTATTTTATCAAAATCTATATCTTTAGCGCAATAACAATTTAATATAGTTTTATTATATTCATCTATATATGATACTAAATGTATATCAATTAATTTTTTTAATTGATTTACCGAATCGATTTTAATAACCTCGCCACTGGGTATAAATAAAATTTCTCGATATATATCATTATTTTCATTTAATTTAAATTGATTATAATTTTTCATTATTACCTTATTATAACATCCATCATATTTTTAATCATAGAGTAATTTTTATCATCAAAACAATATGATTCCAATCTTATTATCTTGATTCCACCGCCAGATATAGGTTTTTTCCAAATTTTTACATACATTATATGGTCTCTAGCACTAAAATATTTAATTTGTTTAGAATTCATGTATAATAATTGACCACTAGGTAAACCTAAAACTGGGGTATCATCGCTAAAATCACTATTATCTTTATTAGAATTGTCATAAAAATATTGTTTTGCGTCACGATAACTAATCCCATTTTTCTTGGCGTATTCAGATATAGTGTCCATTTCAAAACTAGGGTCTTTACTTTTTTCTTCCCAATAATTAAACCAAAAATCAGTTTCACCGACAATTAATTCTTTATTTTTATTATTATATTTTTTAATAATTTCATAAGCACAATCATATTCGTGGGTTAATTCATCAACATTAGTTTTCGGATATACGTTATGTATCACGCCATTGAAAATATATTTAATATTTTTATTTTTTTTAATAGATAAATTTTTAGCTCTTTTATAAGTATCATGCCAATTATCACCAGGTAAAGATCTTAAATCATAGTTTAAATCATCAAATGAATTCCAATTATCATTAAATTTTTTTATCATTGTTATTTTTTTGATTTTTTAATTTTTCTTTTTCTTCTAGATTTTATTTTAAAATCATTAAATGATTTAATAGTACTTGGTTTTCCTAAATAATATGGAATATCCCCACTTCCTATTGTTCCAGAACCATTTCCCCAAACTGAACCTGGAGTAGTTCCAACTGTCGGAGCAACAACATTGCCCATACCATTAGAATTGGGAGTAGCGAAAGCAACTCCTCCCCCTCCATCACACTCAATTATATATTGTTCAAATTTCTTTAAATTTTTCATAATTTATGATTTATACTTTTAATATATATATTAAAATAAATTATTAAATTATGAAAATGTTTGAAGAATTTATGCAATCTGATTATGAATTAGATAGAATTATAAATCAAGTAATGAATAGAATAAAATATTGGTTTAATGGAGGTTCTTTTTCTATGACATCAGTTTTAGTAGATCAAAATAAAAGTTCAACTCCTAATGCTGGAAAAAGATCAATTATATCTAATTTTGCAGATGCTGAATTTTATTATCAAATGATTATAAAATTTAATATTGAAGATTTAGAAAAATGTGAAGTTATTATTAAAAAATATGATCCATCAGCTATGGATGAATTAAATGGTGGAATTCCAGTATGGTATATTGAATTAACAAATTCTAAAAAAGTTGATGTAGATGACATAAAAGAAGATTTTATAATGCAAAAAATATCTGAAAAAGAAGATGATTTTAATGAAAATCCAGATGAAAATAAAATTAGAATGCCAAAAGACGATAAAGAAAAAAATACAAATAGTGAAATGCCTAGCGGTGGCAGTGGCGAGGTTCCATCACTATAATTATATTTTAAATTGAACTTCGATATATTAATATATAGAAGTAAATAAAAGTATATATGGAAATAGTATCAAATGGTTTATTATTAAGAAAATTTAGGAATATTAAAGAATTTACTATGGATCTAGGAATATCAAAATCTAGTGAAATAAAAAAGGAAGGCAATAAAGGAATGGGTCAAATGACCATAAACATAAAAGATCCCTTTATATTTAAATATTCTAATGAAAAGGGTAGGTATATTGTAAAATCTGGTAATATTGGAACTTTGGGATTTTATACTGATAATGTAATACAAGGATATGATTATTATATCTACGATAAAAATAAAGAATATAAATTTACTTATGTAGATAATGGTGATATCAGAGAATATCTTTCAAATATATTAGATAAAGTTTTAAATAACGATGTAGAACCTAATGTTTTAGATGTTGATATGGAAGATAAAATTGAATATAAATTGGATAAAAATTTACCAAAAGACAAATTTATTGAAGAATATATGAAAATAAATAAAAAGCTTGGTAAAGTGTAAATAATAAAAAAATTTTATTTTAGTATAAAAAATAATAAAAAAAAATGAATTTTGATAGATATGAACCATTAAAACTTTCTGAATTAATTCAAGTTGATTTTCCTGAAGATCAATATTATAGAGAGCAAACTGACAAAACACAAATTGTTATACATCATACTGTATCTGGAAAATATGCTAATGGTGTTATAAATTGGTGGAAGACTGACAAAAAAAGAATATCAACCCATTTTATTATTCAGGGAAACGGGGATATATATCAATTATATTCAAGTAAATATTGGGCTCATCATTTGGGTTTAACAAGTAAATTTATACAAAGTTTAGGGTTTAAAGATTATGGTAAAAGAAATGAAATATTAAATAGGGGTAGTATCGGCATAGAAATATGTAATTGGGGAGGTTTAATGAAAAATGGACAAACATATCATCCTGTTAAATGGGATACTGATTTAAAAAAATATATTCCAAATACAAAAATAACTATACCTAAAAATAAAGTTCAAATATATGAAAAACCATACAGAGGGTTTCAATATTTTGAAAAATATACAAATGAACAATTAATTTCAACTGCCAGAATGATAATATATTTGTGTGATAAATTTGATATACCAAAAACTTATGAAAATGATATGTGGGATGTATCTAAATATGCTATAGGTGGTAAGAGAGGAATATACACTCACACCAGTTATCGCAGTGATAAATCTGATTGTCACCCTCAACCAGAATTAATTGAAATGTTAAAATCATTAAAAAATAATTAAAAAAAAATGTTAAATAAATTTTTAAATGAGGAGAATGTAATTTTATTCATCGTGTGTTTTATATCACTTGTTTTATTTACAGGAATTTTAAAATCATTATTATATTCCATTATAATATTAATAGTCAAACATTTGTTTATTGAATATTTATATGATAAAATTCATCCCTATATAAAAAAATTCATAATATGGATTGAAAGTTTTAAAAAATAATAAAAATTATCAATAATATTTTAAATATTTAAGATTAATTTAATATTTTTATTTTTACACCATTTCTTTAAATATTCATTATATTCACTTGAAAAATTATTATCGAAACCATCTTAGTCTTCCTCGCCCCATGGATTTATATCACTATGATCAATATCTTCCTTTATATATTGGTTATACTTTTTTATCATAGATTTAATTCAATATTTTTTTCTTTACAATAATCTCTTAGATATTTTTTATATTCATATGTAAATTGATTATTATCACAATGTAAATATTTAAGATTTCTTAGATTTTCTATTCCTTCTAAACTAGTTAATTGATTATTATGACAACTTAATATTTTTATATTATTTAAATTTTCTATTTCTCTTAAACTAGTTAGTTCATTACTAGAACAATATAATATTTGAAGATTTCTTAAATTTTCTATTCCTCTTAAATTAGTTAATTGATTATTAGAACAATCTAATATTTCAATATTTCTTAGATTTTCTATTCCTTCTAAACTAGTTAATTGATTACCATAACAATATAATTCTTTAAGATTTCTTAAATTTTCTATTCCTTCTAAACTAGTTAATTGATTGTAATCACACCATAATTTTTCAAGATTAACTAATTGTTCAATTCCATCTAGATTTTTTAAATTCATATAAGAACAATCTAATGAAGTTATTTGATCAAATGGTTTCCCCTGTTCTCTAGCCTTTTGTAAAACTGGAGACAATTCATCTACTCCCCAGTCTTCTTCGCCCCATGGATCTATATCACTATAGTCAATGGTTTCTTTGATATATTGGTTATATTTTTTAATCATAATATTATTTTTTTATGAACACTATTAATATATTTAATTTATATTTATATATAAATATATTAAATTAAAAATTTTTTATTACCACTATCATATATCCTATAAATTTTATTTTTTAACATTATTTCTTTTTCTGTTAAATTTGGATTTTCACCTTTTCTTATAAGTTCACTTTTTCTAAATTTGAATCTATAATGTCTTTTTTTATCTATAATATAATAATAATTAGCATTAGTATTTTTAATGAACTTAAATCCCATTTTTAAATATGTTTTACCGGAACTCCAAGACCTATCAGCGTAAGTTGTAATACTTTTAGGTTTATAATTTAAAATAAAATATTTTAACAATTTACTTGCTCCTCCAATAACATTTATGTTTAAAAGACTACAAAATCGTATTAATTCATAATCTAAATTAGAAGATTTTGCCCCCATAGATATTCTTTTTGAACCGAATGTCATTAAAGATACCAACTCATTATTATAATATAAACCCAATTTAATTTTTGAAAGACAATAACCTTGTAGATGATTGGTATTTAAAAAATTTTTTACTAAAGAATTATCATTAATTTCTTTGATTTCACATTTTCTGGCAAAAATTTTATATTTATTTTTATTTAATTTATTTAATATCATAGATTCAATTATAGGTCGTTTAAATTCCCATTGGTCTTCATATATATGAATTAAAGATATTCCTTTATTTTCACATAAATTTGTTTTATTTAAATGGTAATTTTTATTTTTATTTAATTCATTATGCCAGTATAAACCATTAAATTCAAATGCTAATTTTAAACTTGGAATGTATATATCCAATTCATATCCATCTATGATATTTTTAACATTTTTTTCAACTCCGTCTGAATTGCGCTTAATATAATCAAAAAGTTCATTTTCAACGCTAGATGATCTATGTAAAGCTGAATATTTATTTCTTATTTTAGAAGATTGTTGTGGAAAAGATACTCCATATTTTTCGTTGTTTGTTTTGATTATTTTTTTTTTAATATCGTCATTTTGAAAAACATTCTCACATCCATATTTTTCCAAATTAGTTTTTTTCATTTTATTTTTAATCATATCAGATTGCAATGGATTATCTACTCCATATCTTATATTATTAGTTTCTTTTATTTTATTTTGAATTTCTTTTAATTCGAAAACGTTTTTTACTCCATATTTTTTCATAATGGATAATTCTCTTTTAGTATTAATGCATTCTTTATTTTGACAATAATATTCATCTATTCCATTATTTGTTGATCTATTATATGCTTGATACCTAACTTCTTTTTCAACTCCACAGATTTGACATTTAACTTTAACCATTCGATGACTATTTAAGGGGAGATCTTTAATATCTATAGTTACGATATCTCCCATTTTTATATTTTTGAAATTGATTTTTTTTAAAAACGACATATCTTTTGAACTAGATATAATAATATTTATTTTTTTTGATAATAACATAAAACATTTAATTAATTTTTATCTATAGACATTATATATTAATTAAATTGATCCAATTCCATCAAAATCTTTGGATTAATTAAAATATTAGAAAAATAAGGACATACAGATGCAAAAAATAAAAATTTTAGTTATTAGTGTTGATACAGATGGAGTAGGATATTATCGAACTTTAATGCCCCATTTATCTATAAATGAATCTGATTTTGAAATTGATTTAAGATTAATACAAGATGGGACAATGAATTTATTAAATCCTAATTTTTTAAGAAATTATAATATAATTTTTTATAACAAAGCAATGCCATTTTCAAAACCAGAGTATTTTAAAGTCTTTGATGATTTTGTAAAGCAATTTGGTATAAAAATAATTTATGATATTGATGATTATTGGATGTTGAATTCTACTCATTTGAGTTATAAAGCTTGGAAGGACACCAAAGCTTATGAAACTATATTAAAATCTTTAAGAGGAGCTGATTATGTAGTTACAACAACAGAACTTTTCGCAGAAAAAATCAGAGAAGAGAATCCTAATGTTGAAGTTTTACCAAATGCAGTTAATTTAAATGAACAACAATGGACATTTAATAGAAAAAAATCAGATAAAGTTAGATTTTTATGGGGTGGTGGGATTAGTCATATGGCAGATTTAAGATTACTCAAAAACTCTTTTGAGATGTTTGATAAAGAGTTTTTAAAAAAATCTCAATTATATATGTGTGGTTTTGATTTAAGAGTTAGAACTCCAAAAGGATTAATTGAAAAAAGAGATCCAAGAAAAAGTCAATGGTCATTTTTTGAAGATATCTTTTCAAATAAAGGACATTATATAACAAATAATGAACATAGAAAATATTTAAATGAATATAATAATAATAATTATGGAATAAACGATGAATTCAAAGATGAATTTTATCAGAGAAGATGGACTCGTCCAATTTTAACTTATGGACATATGTATAATGAAGCTGATGTTTGTTTATCTCCACTTAAAAACAATAATATGTTTAATTATTATAAATCTAATTTAAAAGTAATTGAAGCTGGAGCTCATCATTGTCCAATTATATCTAGTAATTATGGTCCATATACTATAGATGATATTGAAGGAAAACTCGATGGAAAAAGAAAAGGGTTTTTAATAGATGAAAACAACCCTAAAGGATGGTATGATAAAATGAAATTTTACTCAGAAAATCCAGATGCAGCTATAGAACATGGTGAAAATTTATATGAATATGTTAAAAACAATCTAAGTATAGATATAATAGGAGAAAAAAGAAAACAATTATATAAAAGATTAATATATAATTAAAAATAAAATATAAAAGGAGATTTTAGATGATTATAATAAAAATGGATAACATAACAATAGACAGAGCTCTTAGGATATTGAAAAGTAAAGTTAATAAAACTAAATTAATTAAAGAATTGAGAGATAGACAAGAATTTAAAAAACCATCTGTTATTAAAAGAGAACAGAAAAAAAAGGCTATATATTCTCAAAAATTTAAAGATGAAGAATAAATTAAATGAAAAAATTTTAAAAAAATATAAAATTAATACATGAATAAAGTAGATAATCAACATAAAGAACTTATATCAAAGATATTGTCAGATGGAGTTAAAAAATTAGATAGAACCGGGGTGGGTACTTTATCAATTTTTGGACAAAGGCTAGAATATGATTCATGTGAAGGTTTTCCACTATTAACTTTACGTAAAATACATACAAAATCAGTTATCCATGAAATGTTATGGTTTCTTGGCGCATATGATCAAGAAAAGTGGGGAAAATTTGGAAATACGAATATAAGATATTTATTAGATTCTTCTGTTACATTTTGGACAGAATGGCCTTATCAAAAATATTTAAATTTAAGAAAATATCGTCCAGATTTACCAGAATTTACAATAAAAGAATTTGAGGCTAAAATTTTAATAGATGATGATTTTGCTATTGAATTTGGATCGATTGGGCCTGGATATGGAAAACAATGGATAAATTATGGCGGAAAAGTTAATAAAATAAATGAGGACGATGGCAAAAATATAACATCTAAATTAGAGATTATTGAAGGAATAAATCAAATAGATAAAGTTATTGAAATGTTGAAAAAAGATCCAGATTCAAGGAGAATTATAGTGGATGCTTGGAAAGTTGATGAATTGGATGAGATGTTACTTCCACCATGTCACTTTATGTTTCAATTTTATTCAGAACTAATGCCAATTGATACCAGATATTATGAATATTCAAAATATATAATAGAAAATAAATTGAAATTAAAACCAATAACTGATGATTTTCCTCAAAGGAAATTATCTTTAATGTTAAATATAAGAAGTCAAGATTTATATTTAGGAAATCCTTTTAATGTAGCGGAATATGCTTTACTATTAGAAATGATATCACAAGTTGTAAATATGATTCCTCATAAATTGATAATAAATCTTGGTGACGTTCATTTATATAATAATTCTATAGAAGCTGCTAAAACATTATTAAAAAGAGATAGCTATAATTTGCCAAAATTACAATTAAATAAAAATATTAAAAATATTTATGAATTTAGATATGAAGATATTAATATAATTAATTATAATTATCATCCAAATATAAAAGTTGATGTTGCTGTCTAACTTGATTTCTTATCATCATCACTAGTGTTCAATTAAAAATTAGTTGAACACTTTTTATATTTTTAAATAAAATTTTTATATATAGATTTAGTATGGAAAATTATATTGAAAACATTAAAGAAAGTTCAAATCCTAGATTTATTGACATAGTTGAAGTATTTAATAAATATGGTGAAATTGATGGAGTTAATAGATTGAGAGATTTGGTGTTAAATAAAAAATGTTCTTGGGTAACTAAAGGCGTTAAAGATATTAAAATTGAAGTAGTTAGATTAGTTCAATCTATGATAATTAAAAATGCCCCCTGTGTATATTTCAATTCCATATCAGTAGATTTAGGGTTTAGTGTAGAAATTTTAGATAATTTTGAAAAAAAATCAGATATAATAGTTGATGTTATTGGTTTTCCTAGTGGCGAAGTTATGTATTTGAATCCAAATGAAATTAATAATTTAATGAGAAGTGGATTATTAAATTATAAAGATAAATATGAATATAAAGGTATAGAGTTCAAAGAAATATTTTATTTTGATGATAATAAATATCATGAAATTAAAAAGAAATTAAATCCTAATTATATAAAACCATCAAAAAATAATTATGATATAGGAGATTTTGTTTTATGTAAAGGCGAAATCGCTTTAAATGGTAAAAAAATAAATGTAGATGGCGAGATTTGCAGAATTGTTAAAAAATTAGTTGATAAATTATATATGGTTCAATTTAATAATAAATTTTCAGAATTTTTATTAGATTATAATAGAGCATATATTAGTGAAAAAAATATAGTTAAAAAATTAAATATAAATATATATAAAGAACCAGAATTAGATGAACATGAGATAGATGATGATTATCATATAAAACAACTTTTTAAGAATAAAGATAATATAATAAAAAAGGGGGACGAAGTTAAATTAAAAAATAAAATAGGAGCTCTTTATTCAATAAACTATAAAGAATTTATAGATGTATGGTTTAACATTGATCGCGAATTAGGGAAAGTCTTAGATTTAAAATATATAGATGGAATTATGTGTGCTCAAGTATCAAATAATAATAGTTGGTATAAAGTTGACAATTTAACTAAAATTTAATTTATATTTCTTTTTATAGTTTTTATTTCTTTATTTATTCTAGTTGATATTAAATCTACTAATTTATTTTCTCTTTCTCTTTTTTTATCTAATTCAATATTAAATTCATTATCATCTAATCTTTTTTTAAAATACAAAATTCAATAAATTAAATAATTAATCATAAAAAACATAATTTAAAACCATGCTTTTATGACTTGAATTTTGCTGAAAAACATTAAATTTATGTAAACATTCATCTAATG
>Ga0265294_10005592_pt1 | contig 15324 bp, 9 predicted proteins | sample MunlanPumphouse3_FD_192504 | JGI IMG/M metagenome (GOLD analysis project Ga0265294, IMG submission 192504) | Groundwater microbial communities from a municipal landfill in Southern Ontario, Canada - Pumphouse #3 | ecosystem: Environmental > Aquatic > Deep subsurface > Groundwater | place... | reverse complement strand
TCTTCCTTGATGGCTTTCTTTATGAGATCCATCGCCCAATCTTTGAATTCTGGGGGAATAGCGACTTGCTCCAATTTTACAAAAATCTGCCTTTCCAATTCTTTTTCCTCTATGGATTTTTGCGAACAGTCCTTTTTCAATCTCTTGGTGCAATGGTAATAGGTATAGGTGTGGACATTGCCGTTCTTCTGCTTTTTGATCTTGGTTTCAGCGGTAACCATCGCGCCACATTCCGCACATCTTATCATCCCAGTAAAAGGGAACTGATGGACTATCGGTCTTGGCTTGTCGTTCCTGCCAAGATTGGTTTGGATTTTGTCGTACTCCTTTTTGGTTATCATCGGCGTATGTTTCCCCTTGTACCACTTTCCTGATTCTTTCGGATATTCAAACTCTCCGTAATAGAACGGATTGGTCAGAATCTTATAAAGAGTATTTGTGCCGATTTCTTTGCCGCGCTGGTTCTTAAATTTCCAATCGCCGTTAACGATTCTCAAAATCTTAGCCACAGAGTATTTATTGCTGAGGGCAAGGTCGAATATCTTTCTGGTTTTGGAAAATCTTTTCTTGTCTATGATAATCTCTTTCTCTCCTTTTCTTTTCTCAGGATTATGCGTATAGCCAAGTGGAGAAGCAGCAGGATACCATCCCCGTTCTATCTTTTGTCTCAAGCCTCGTCTTGTATCTATTCTCAGATCTTTGATGAATTGGCTCGCCATCCCTTGCTCGACTGACATTACAAGTACGTTATCATCGGGGTAATAACTACGTCCGTATGTCTGAATATGCTTTATCTTTTCTCTGTCCAATGCCCAGCTTACTATACCTCCATCAATAGGATTTCTGGCAAGCCGGTTTATCTTCCAGCAAAGAACACCCTGCGCCTTGCCTTTCTCTATTTCTGCCATCATTTTATTGAACTCAGGCCTTCCGGGAGCTTTTGCAGATTTGGATTCAGAAAAAGTCTTAATGATTTTCAAGTTGTTCTCCTTGGCAAGCTTTTGCAGCTCACTTATCTGTGATTCAATTGAAGTCACTTGGCGATCTTCTGTTTCAGAAGATTTTCGCGCATAGAGGAAGTATTCTATGTTTTGTGTGTCGTTTTTCATATTTATGTAATAATAATTTAATTAAAAGGCCATCAATCGCTAACGTATATACTATTGGGGTATACACGTTAGCAATCATTATGGCCCATATTCGAGACAATGAAAATGCCACTGGACAGATAAAGTGAGATAAAACGTTGACGGTGATGACGGCAATGACGGAGTTAGAACATCCCTTCGGCCATATCGGCGCATTGAGACTGCTCTTGTGTGTATGCTTCATGTTTCTTTGTATCCTTTATCTCAATGAATCTGTCTGTTTCTCTTCCTTTTTGTATTTCAATTCCGTAAATTTTCAGGACGGGGGATATCTCAGACAGTTTTTTCCATAGGCTCTTGGGGTCTTTAGGCCAGTATGAGCTATGTATAGTTTCCAAACCCAGTTTGTCGGCGATATCTTTTAATTTATGCAGAACCATGGCAGGCTGTGCGATGAAAAGACCAGAGTATTCATTTTTCACGAGTTCAATTACAGCTAACCCAATCGGACTGGCATTTATTGCTTCTTCGTTTTGTTTGTTGATGTTGTTGCGGTAGGCAGAGATAAATTGTTCCTTGTCGATTCCCATGGCTTCGCTTATAGCGCAGCTCCAACTGGCAAAGTCCGCCATACGAGGTAGCTCGTCCAAGTTAATTGTTGGCTTGATTTTTATTGCTTCGCATAGAATATCAAAACAATTGCCTAAAATCTCCGGCTTGACTTCATTGAAATGCGCAATAATTTCTTCCTCGTTCTTTCTTTCAACATTAGAAATGCGAACAGTCTCAATTAGAAGGGATCGGTCCAGTAAGTCGGCCCTATTAATGATATTAGAGATTCCGTTTATTCCAATAACGTGTTGGAAGTTATAGACATAATCATCATCATCGGAGTATAGTCTTCTTTTCGAGAAACCCTCTCCTGTGCAGACCCGACATATCAAGTCCGAGAGGTCATCTTTAAGTGATGAAAAATTATCAAAACACGCTAGTCGATGATGGGAAACAATCTGGGTAAATTGTGCACTGTCTTTGATCGGGGGTAAAGTCTGTAATGATGAGGGGTCAATAAGGCTTTTTAAGATTTTAAAAGTAGTACTTTTTGCGGATCCATGTTCGCCAAATAATACCAGAACAGGATGAGCGAACCCCGGAATAAAACTGCTTACTATCCAAACTTTAAGTAGCAACCTGTCTTCCTTATCCTTTATGTTGAAGAAATCAAAAATAATATCTAATTTTCTTCCATGTTTGGGCTCGACTTGTTGTCTTTGATGGTTATACTTTTGAAAGAGAATAGGGAAGTGGTCGGTTATTTCCCATCCATTAGCGCTAATTTTTATCGCTTTTTCTCCCAAGTCATACCAGATATTGCCTTCACTATCTTTCGCCACCCTTACCGAAAGCGTATATTGTTTTTTACTTTCCCTAGCCTCATTCATTAAGATTAACTTCGTATTTTTGACCGCTTCAGTGCCAAAGGATGCCCCTTTTTTAAGGGCTTCACTCTGAATCCATATCTCGCAGTCTTTCGAATCAAGTTTGATAATGTCACTGCCATTGCCATTTATAGCTACACATGGATCATTATATTGATTTAAGAATAGCTGAATATCAAGAGATTTCAGAATTTTTACAAGCTCAATGGTCCGTGATGGTTTCTTTTTTTCCGGATCGTGTTCGTTTATTCGGGGAATATCAAATGGCTGCAGTTCTGAATATCGGGCGAACAGATCCTCCTCCGTAAAACTTTTTTCGAAATAGTCGGTAATATCACCGCCATCGCCAAGCTCTTGAGGTAAGGTAACTTTGAATATTTTTGCACCAATGGTCGATAGAAGCTTTCCTGTTCTATCTGCGCCTGCTTCTCCGGCTTTGTCGATATCAAAGCAAATATAAATTTCTTGGCAGTTTGAAAAGTGTTTGATCCATTCCTCTTTAAAAGTACCGGCGCCGGCAGTGGAAGTTACTGCAGCGATGCCGTGTTTTTCTAGTATCATCTGATCGAATTCACCTTCGCATATCGTTATCCTTACGCTGCTTTCCAGATGTTCAGCTCCATAGAGCACTGCGGAGCTTCCTTTTGGATAGAACATGTATTTGGCGTCATTCTCGTCCTCTTTAAAGGGGTTTTTGCGAAGTTTGAGAAAAGTATAGTTTCCAGAAAAATCCTTTACTGGAATAGTAATCCAATCCTTTCCATAGAAATTGCCCCAGCCTAATTTGTTCTTTTCGATGATTTCATCGCTTATTCCGCGATTGTTGAGGTATCCTCGGATTTCTTGAGGTAGTGCATTGTGATATTCCTCAACTAGAGTAGAGTCAAAAGGGCTCTTGTTGTTTTCCATATTATTGTAATGATAATTTGTTATAATGGTTCGTGAGTCGTCACCAAAATGTTTGGCGAGTTTGAAGATGTTTCCTTCTTCTCCGCAAACTTTACATTGATATTGTCCGGTTTTGGCGCTGAAATAGAGGTGGTCTTCTTTTTCGCAGAATACGCATTTGGTTATCAACTCTCCATTTGTTTCCTTGAAGGTGATTCCTTTTTGGATTAAGTATTCCTTCATTGTAATCGTTTCTGTCTTGTCCATTTTTGTAATTTTAATTGTTATTTTTGCCATAGAAAGGATCGTAAACTAGGCGAATTATACGAATCAATGCATCTCCCAGGCCATAAGCCTGCTCGTAGCTTATCTCCTCGCCGAACTGTTTTTTGTATAATTCTTGGAGTTCTATGACTTTTTTTTCGGAAATTTCCATATCAGTCGCTATAAATACGGTTCTTGAGAATTTTCTGATTCTCAAATAATGTCCGAGCATTGATTTTTAGTTCATTATTCCAATATTTTTCCGTTGTTTTACCTAGTTCCTCGGAATCCTGAAAAACAAACTTAACTTTTTTTCGATTTGTTTTGTCTAGATGTATGATTTCGCACCCCTTTGTCACTAGAACTGAGGCCAGTCCTAAGTCGAAGGTGTAGAACGAGTTGCCAAAATCTATTTGTCCGGATGATTCTTTTTCCATGTTTATAATTTTAATTTGTCAAAGTTCTAGAAGCTTCTATGGTTTTGTTTTATCATGGTGAGCAATATCACGAAATTGCGCTTGTGTTGTGGTTAGCATATTATTTGTTCAATAAAAAATAAAGGCTTATAATAGCCTTTATCTGTTAATTATTCTGGATTTTATAAAGTAATTAGTAACTAGACAACATCTAGATTAAAATTACCCTAAAAACTCTATTTCATATTTTTCTCTATTCAGACGGTATCCGCTTCTGTTGGGATTAATTATTAATTTCTCTTTAACGTTTAGATAAAATATAAAATCTTCGTTCAATTGCTTAATCACTGCGCTTACCCCCGATTCACCCGCATAGCCGCAGTCTTTCGCTAATAATTTTCCACTTATTGCTTTATTTTTCTTTAGTGATTTAACTATTTTTGCCTTTCCTTGCTTAATCCTACAATATCGCCTTTTTTTGTTTTCGAAGCGATATATTTCGTCTGGATTTATGGTAATCTGAATTTTGTCATATTGCCAATCTTTTTCTTTTAGCATCTTCTTAAAAGTCTTGTCAACTAAAATCATTATTATTGGTGGAGGAGTGTCCAGTATTACATCGCCGTAATAGAGATCACCGGAATCATGAAAATGAACTTCTTCTTCACAATTCACTTTTTCTCCCTCATTTTCCCAGTATTGTTTGCCGTTTCTGATAAAATAATAACCTTTCTTTTTATCTTTTATCCGTTCTTCTGTTATGAAGAAGCATTCTTTTTTAATGATCCAAAGAGAATCAAGATCTTTTCTTTTTATATCAATAATAAATCCATCTTGCTTCATCTCGCAAAGAAATCCGTACAATTCCGAAGAATCACTACCGAATCCGAGTTTTTCAATATTTTCCCATTCAAAATATACCTCGCATTCATTTGCTTTTTTGTCCTCAAAATAGGTTTTTTGATCGTCCTTGTTTCGCTCTTGATATACTGCGATATTTCTTGAAATATAGCCCTCGATTTTTTCTAATCTATCTTCGCTAGTGTTCATATTGTAATTTTAATTGTAATTTACTTAATTTTACAATACCTCCATATTTTAGCAACTATTTTCTCACAAAAGATACTGGTTCCCAATGGTTCTCGTTTACAGATGGTAAATAGTGCAAATCCTGCTATTAACGCTCCGGGTACAGGGCCGAGAATCCCTATACCCAGGAATTTTTTACCAAAAGACTGAAATTGTCTTAATAGACAAGCCCTTATTCGAGCATGTAGTATGTAAGTCCTGCTATTAACACTACAGGTATAGGGTAAGAATCCCCATACACAGAATTTTTTACTAAAAGGCAGAGATTGTCCTAATAAACAAGACCTTTACATAATAAGCCGGTAAACGCCAAGTAACTTTTTTATAGAAAAAAAGACAAGCCCGTTAGGTTATAGGGACTCCTGTTTGTGGTACGGGACTTAAAGTAAACTACTCCATTCACCCCAATCTCTACTATTCGGAACCCCCTATTTTTGGGCATTTGCCCTTTTATTATTAACTATAACTCTATGGGAAAACACTACTCACGCACCTTTGACTGGGAAGCAAGAGATATTCAGCTTGAAGAAGCGAGACAAGCGGTATATGCCAGCCAAACGGAGGATTATTTCGCGCAGTTGGCCGATGAAGACGAGGACTAGCCGTCCTCGCCCCTCAGGGGGACTATACACTACTTATATTCTTTCTGCACACACCCCCTTTATGGATTTATTTATAAATCCAAACATAGCACTGTCTAGGTCGAAGATGGCGTTTTTTTATTTGCTTAATTTATCATTATGAACAAGAAAACTATCCGTAAGATCGGATACAGGGCTTGGTCCAAAACCGGTCCCGTTCCTTTCATTCCTATCCAAGGCAAATTCTTAGAACCTTTGGGCTTCCCGGTAGGCGAAAGCTGTAAGGTGGAATATTCACAAGGCAAGATCGTGATAACTGCTTATCACAACCCGGAGACTAAAGCATAGTCTTCTTTTTATCATTCATTACAAATCTATGAACATCATTAAACCCCAAGAAGTGCTTTCCAATTATCAAGGAAGTAAAAAGACCTACGAAATGGTCAGCGAACAGATCAAAGAGCGTTTTGGAGCAAAAGAACAAAAGAAATATGATCCTTACACCAATTGTCTCACATTCAAGCAATGGCAAGGATTGGGCTTTAGGGTTAAAAGAGGGGAAATCTCTCTCAAATCCATAACCATATTAGAGAAGAAAGACAAAGAGGGAAAAGTTATTGGAAAATATCCTCGAACAGTCCATCTCTTCTACCGCATTCAAGTCGAAAAGATTTAATCTAAATTAACATCAATTTTATGCAAAACTCAAAAACTAAAATACTGTCCAACGTCCAGACCAATGAGAGTCTGGAGGAATTCAAGCAGGGAGTCGATCATCTTCTTGCAAAACGCAGCTACTTCATATCGCAGGTGCTTCCTAAGCTTCAGGAGGGTCAAGACTATTACATTATCAAGGGCAAGAAGAGTCTCGCCAAAGGAGGCGCTGAGAAACTCGCCAGTATATACAATCTCATTGCCACTTTCGAAAAGGACAATGAATCTCTTGATATGCTTGGCAATATAAAAGGCACAGTAGCCTTTCTTTGCACCTTATCTCGCTTTGGTGTTGTTGCCGGGCAAGGAAGGGGCAGTGACACAATGCAAAGAAACAGCAATGACCCCAACAAAACTCTCAAAATGACTCAAAAGAGAGCATATGTAGATGCAGTCATAAGGGCAACAGGACTTTCTGACATCTTTACTCAGGATATCGAAGACAGTGAGCTGGAACCAGTAGTAGAATATCCCAAAGAAGGACAAGGAAACGAATATCAAAACTGGATAAAGAATCAGGAAGACGAATCCGAAGAACCAATCAGACGTGAGGAATATCCCAAATCTGACAGCATGATTACAGAAAAACAAAAAGCTCTCCTCGTGTCTTTAATAAACAGAAAATGTTTCGATGAAGATAACCGTGAAATGATGCTGAATGAGATCGATTCCCTCGACAAAAGCGAGGCCTCGCAAAGGATCAAAGAATTCATTGAATCATAACTTTAATCAACCAAAATAGAGCCATTTACTTGGCTCTATTTTATTTTTACATCTATGTTTATCACCATCTTAGCAATACTCATAACCGTCATTCTCTTTTCTATCCTTGGCTATATCGATGCAATAGAAAAAGAAAAGAGGGAGAAGAGAATGAAGATAAGAGCAAGAACCGAAAAGATCAAAGCTATTGAGGCCAGATGGCCATTTATCAGTGTGCCAGAACTATACTACTACAAGAGAAACACCGATCCAAGCTTTACGGAGCCTTTCACTGCTGCAACTCTCCATAATCTTCGCGTTGAACACTCTAAAGAGATGAAAAGATGCCTAAAACGTAAATAACTGAACTAGTTCAGTATAAGGGGATAACTTTCTTGCGAACTTAGTCTTTTAGGGCTATTCTATTTTTAACGTATGTACTATGTTTTTTTAGGTCTCCTTTATTAAGGGCCATCTCCGATATGAAGTAAAATCCCCTGTATATTCTTCTATTCGGCACTATAGGGACTTTTGTCGTATTTATGGTATAACAGCCCCTCTCTAATAAAACGAAAAAATGATATATCGACATCAATATTTTATCATCCACAAGGATAAGGGGTCTTTCTATGGCGAGAAGGGAAGGACTTGATAAAAATAAATATAAAATAGCCTTTTATAATTTACTAAATTAAGCATTATGAATTTCAAAAAAATCGGGTTGGGTTTTGTTTTGTTCGGGTTAGTTCTGGGGATAGGGATAAGTAGTAGCGCTTCGGGAAGTTTTGAGGCAACTCTTGATTCGCTTAACAGCCAGAATTTCCCTTTTACATTTTCAAATGTTCGCGTCACTGATAATGGAATAGCAGTTACGGATCTTACTGCGGATAACTTTAAATGTTCGGAGAACGGAATAGTACAAACCGACTTTTTTCAAGTTACTTCGCCGCAGACAGCTGGGGGCGTTCGACTTGCTGATATAGTTTTTTTGATAGATGCTAGTGGTAGTATGGGTGATGCGATTAACGGAGTGAAAAACAACGTTAATACATTTGCTGACGCGCTTGTCGCGAGCGATGTCGATTATCGGCTTGGTCTGGTACAATTTGGTCAATCTTCAGATGGTGGGCATCCGCAGCTTTTTAACAGTGGCAATCTTACAGACGCAGCGCAGTTTAAAGAATTTGTAAATACACTTACAGCTACGGGCGGATACGAGCCTGGATTTCTTGCGCTACGGATGGCGGCTCAAGGGTTTAATTTTCGTCCAGGAGCTCAAAAAGTATTTCTCTTGATTAGTGACGAAGACAGTGATGACCGAGATAAGGAAGGCACGATAACGCTTTTACAAACAAACGATGTCGTTGTCCATACGGCGGTAAATTGTGCTGCTGGATACTCCAGCTCGGATTATTGTGATGGCACCAGTGCTCGCGCGGCAACGGGGGGACAGTCTTTTGGCGTGCAGGGTCCTTACAGCGATATACTAGATAGCATTGTCACACAGACCGCTTCCTCTTATGTTATTCGCTACAAAAGTAGTAATCCAACTTTTGACGGGACGGAACGCGACATGGAATGTGTAATTACTCGTGGCGCTGATCAGACAACTGTTTTCGGCAGCTATATCCCAGGTTCCGCACCTATCATTGCACTTTCTGCACAAACAGAAATATTGAATCAAGACACTCTTCCCGAGAACTCGCCTGACGCTATCATTCGCGCTGCTGTCACTGATGAGGTAGCGCCGTTCGCAAAGTCAAACGGCGTATGGCTCTATTATCGTACAAGTGGCTCAAATAGTGATTATCTTTCAACAATGATGATTTTGAATGGTCAATATTATGAGGCAACTATTCCCATTGTATCTTCTCCGGGCGTTGATTATTATCTTACTGCAACAGATGGCGAGCAGACATCTTCTTTGCCCTCAACCGATCCAGGTGTTTATCCATTCCAAATCGCTGTGTTACCGAATGTCATGCCGGATATTGCTCACGAACCAGTGATATCGGCTATCAAAAATAAACCAATTACAATTACCGCGACAATTACGGACACGACCGAATTTCTTCAAGAAGCCACTCTTAAATACCGCCGAATGGGGGAGCTTATTTACAAAACAATTGAGATGCATATTACAAGTGGCGATACATTTGAAGCAATTATTCCAGCGGACGATGTGACTGACGATATAGAATATTATCTTATTGCCAAAGATAATTTCAATGTTGCAGCATATAAGGCAACCGCGGATGAGCCGTTTGTGATAGGATTCGAAGCAGAAGTTTTGCCACAATGTTCAGACGGAATTGATAATAACGGGGATGGAAAGATTGATAAGGATGACTTGGGATGCTATGACACAAATAAGTATGAGCCTGATATCGATAGAGAGGCAGGTCAGAGTTTTTCTTTTGTCCATATAACGGATGTGCATTTAGGAGCTTCATATGGTAAACCAACAACTAAGGCAGATAATTCGTATGAGTATCAATCTTATCCTAGATTTACTGATGCTCTTTACGAGATTGAAAAAATGGAACCTAATCCAGATTTTATTTTGATTGGTGGTGATAATGTTGAATACAATACTATAACTTGGCTCAATGATTTTAAGTCAATCATAGAGGAGTTCACTAATAGAACAAAAATCGAAATTTATGTTATACCAGGAAATCATGACAGAAGGACAGGAGCGGTTATAGATTCAGAAGGAGCTATTGGGGGGGCTTTGGGTAACGATGATCTTAAGAATTATATTGGTGCAATGAAAGATCAAAAGAATGTTAATGTTTTATTAGACGATTACGATCCTTATAAAAGTGGGTCAAAAGGGTTTAATCAATATAATTATTATTTTAATCACAAAGGCTTCCAATTTATTGGACTGGATTCGGGAGAAGACGATAGAGGTGGAGACTTGAAGCATCCAGAAGGCGAGGGATTGCACGATGAAGTTTATAATTCATTAAACACGTTGGCTCAAAACAATCCAAATGTTCCAAAAATTATATTTACTCATCACCCAATGTTTACTGGTAGTGAAAGTTGGAAGCCAGACAACGGTTTAATGAAGATTATGATGGATAATAATGTAAAATGTGAAATCGAAGTTTCTCTGAATAATTCGTTTAATAAAGAGTTCGTTAATTGTATAAAAAATCTAATTATTACCGGCCTTATAACTGATAAAAAACTAATCGAAGCTAGCCTTGTAGAAACTGATTATGATGATTATATAAAAATAATAGAGAATAGCGGCTTAACGATTGAAGGGGAATTCGTTCAAAATGGTTCTATTACAAATCACTGGCGTGATTTTATTGAATATAGCAAAGAACAAAATGTTCAACTTGTTCTTTCTGGTCATGATCATCTTGATCCGGTTTTCGATAAAGGTGGACAGGAGATTGCCTTATCGAATTGGAGACCTGACGGATCTTGGGCTTATCCTTTATTTATTCAGACGCAAAGTGCTACAAAAGATATTGACGAAGAGAATGGTTATGGTTATAGGGTTATAAAGGTTAAGGACGGAAAGTCTGTACCACAAAATGCCGTTGCGACTTCAAAAGATTTGAAGAAAATAATTTCCGATCTGGATACAAAAGGGAATTTGGATTTCAAAGTCTATGACAGTAAGAATTATCTATCTACGGTAGAAAATGATAATAAGTTGTCCGCACCGTTTATTATTCCATCAGATCCTGACAAGATGATCTTGTATGAAGAAGAAAAGGACGATGAATTAAGGTCGGTATATAGTATAGATAATTTGTCTTCTTCCTCTGATAGCGAATACAATTTGTTGCTACAAAAAAGAAATGGAGATATTGACGCTTTTGGCGGAAAACTTCTACCTCTAACAGGGTATAGAATTATGAATAATAAATTATGCGGAATGCTCGATTTATCTTGTGATGATTTTCTTGTTTTGTATAAAGACGAAGATAGGGGTCTTTCTGTGCTAGATTTTACTAATGTGGATATAAAGGAAAATGCAAAGCATTCAATCACTGTTGATTGGTCGACATTAAAAGCAGTTCCAACCGATGAATGGATGGGTATATTTAAGATGTTTAATATGGAAGGGCTCACTTTCACAATCGACAATGACTCGGCTACAACTTATCGTAAGATGGGGAATATGATTACCTTCGACCTAAACAGCCCGGGCGAATTGCAGGTTTATGATGCCGCGGGTAATGTGACCGGTTTGGTTAACGGCGAAGTCAAGGAAGACATTCCGTATTCGATGTATGTACCTGAAACGGAAACTGTGTATGTCTTTTCAGATGAAGGAGAAAACATCGCAGATAGCCTTGTGACAAAAGTAGTAGGGTCTTACGAAGCAACTTATGACTTAAGTATTACTACGCAGGAGTATGACGAAGAAACGGGTAGATTTATGGCTAATGACATTCCAACTGATGGTACTACGATTCACCAGTTCTTTATAGACTGGCAGTCTCTCTCTAGGGGCGAAGATGGTGTAACTATGCAAATTGATAAAGAAAGCGATGGCGTGTTTGAACAAACGATTGTTTCAGACGCAACTTTGGAGGCATCGGAGATTACTGCAAGTAATCCTGTAATTCCTACGAATACGGGCGGAGGTGGCGGTATTTATACGGCAGCCTCTCCGACTGATGTTTCGGTTGCTATCAATAATGGGGAGTCTGCCGCCGAAAATGCGAAGGTTAATTTGATTTTGTCGGCGTCCGGCTCTGCGCAGATGGCAATATCCAACAGTTCTGATTTTGCCGATGTCGGCTGGGAAGATTTTAAAACGGCGAAAGAATGGGTATTGAGTGCCGGCGTTGGTGAGAAAACTGTATATGTGAAATTCCGAAGTGCAAATGGCGGAGTGTCTTCGGTCGTTTCCGACAGCATAAATCTTACCGAAGGGAAAGTTCAGGGAGCGGTGACAGTAAATATCCTGGACGGTGACATAATCCAATGTCGATCATCAGCGGATCCGTTTGCCGTCTATATCGTGAAGTCGGTCGGGGACAAAAAATATATTAGACATATTGTTTCACCGGAGATATTTAATCATTATGGCCATCTCAAGTGGGGGAATATCATTCAAGTCGATTCACTGGACGGATATTCTTTGTCCGGATGGGTTCGAGTAAATACCGGTATCAACGGAACCGCTGGAGCAAACGATAAGGTCTATGAAATAAACGGCGACCAGACCAAACACTGGATCAATATGACCGCCGAACAATTCCTGACTCATGGAGGCTCTGAGGAGGCGATTTACAACATCAATCAAGGAGAATTGGATATGTATGTCGATGGGGCAAGTGTAATGTCCTTATGGTAAAACAGTACGAAATAATAAGGCCTGCCTATTGGTGGGCTTTGTTTTTTTGCTTTACAGTCGCACTAATAAGTTATACTATAAAGCTGTATATTACTGAAGCTAGAAAACGCCAGAAAGCCAGCATTTGAAAAGTAAATCAGTTCAAAAGGAGGCCTGGAGGGCGCTTTTTTGGTATTTTATGCTTGCAGATATTTCGTGCCATTTATTATATGAAATGAGATGAATAAGGTTTTAGATAACAAGAAATCGAAAGTTTCTGACGCACTGCAGTCAGAAATCAAGAACGATGCCAAAATCTCGATTATTTCGGCATATTTCACAATCTACGCCTATGAGAAGCTGAAGGAGTCGTTGAAGAATATCAATTCACTCCGTTTTTTGTTTGTTGAGCCGACTTTTACAAAAGAGAAAGAAGAGATTCGGGAGTTCTATATCAATAAGCTCAAACGGGAGAGATTTCTTTCTGGAACTGAATATGAAATAAAATTAAGAAACGAACTGACGCAGTCAAAGGTGGCGAAAGAATGTGCCGACTGGATCAAGGAAAAGGCAGATTTTAGGTCATTGAAGAAATCGGACGTATCTCAGGCTCGTGCCATCCATATTGCCAATCACGATTCGGCATGCATGATTCAGGGTACTCTTGATTTTACTTTCACAGGTCTTGGATTTTCTAATTCCAATAAACTGGAAATGAATGTCTTTACTGATGATCAGGGCGCAACTGAGGAAATGTTGACCTGGTTTAATGAAATTTGGGAAAACCAGGAAATGGTGGAGGATGTGAAAGCGGAAGTCCTTAAAAGCATACAAACTATATATAAGGAGAATACCCCTGAATTTTTGTATTTCGTGACACTCTACAATCTTTTCAAGGATTACCTGGAAGAGCTCACCGAGGAGAATGTAATCAAGGCTCGAACCGGTTTCAAGGATACTCTGATTTGGAATAAGCTTTATAAATTTCAGAAGGATGGCGTAATGGGTGTCATCGATAAACTCGAAAAACATAATGGCTGCATTCTGGCGGACAGTGTCGGGTTAGGCAAGACTTTTGAAGGCTTGGCAGTAATAAAATACTATGAACTCCGCAATCATCGCGTGCTGGTTCTGTGTCCAAAGAAACTGAGAGATAACTGGATGATGTATCGTGCCAACGATATCCGCAACATACTGGCGGATGATCGTTTCAGTTATGACATCCTGAATCATACTGACCTTAGCCGCGACAAAGGACTCTCCGGAGATCTCAATCTCGGCACTGTTAATTGGGGTAACTACGATTTGATCCTAATCGATGAATCCCACAATTTTCGCAACAATGACCCGCGCAAAGATAAAAAGACGCGCTATCGAAAACTGATGGACGATATCATAAGAAGCGGGGTAAAGACTAAAGTATTGATGCTTTCCGCCACGCCAGTGAACAACAAGATGAACGATTTGAAGAATCAAGTCGCTTTCATCACCGAAGCCAACGATCAGGCACTTCAGGAAGAGGGAATCATCAATATCAGCCACACGCTGCGTCTTGCTCAGCTTCAGTTCAATAAATGGCTGGAAAAGCCGGCAGAGGAAAGAAAATTGGAAACCCTTCTTTCTAATCTGAATGTCGATTATTTCAAACTGCTAGATGCCCTCACTATCGCCAGGTCGCGAAAGCACATAGAGAGGTATTATGATCTCACGGAAGTGGGAAAGTTTCCGGAGCGATTGAAGCCTATAAATAGACAGGCAAAAATTGATTTGCAAGACGAGTTCCCTAGTTTTGAAGATATCAATGATTCTATCAAGCGACTGACTTTGGCAATCTATTCTCCGCTCCAATATGTTCTTCCTGATAAAATCAAAAAGTATGAGGATAAGTATGATATGGTTGTGAAAGGAGGAGCCTCTTCTTTTAAACAGACCGACCGCGAGAAAAACATAGTCAATCTGATGCGCGTAAACATATTAAAACGCCTAGAGAGCTCAGTCCATTCTTATGACATCACTCTGGTTAAATTGGCAGGCAAAATCTCCTCTGTGTTAGGCAAGATAGACGATTTCTCGGAAACAGAAACCTATAACATGGATCTTGATGACGCACCGGAAAGTATCGACGGCGATGATGAGCAATTGGAAGCAATGACAATCGGCAGCAAAATAAGTGTAGACCTCAAAGACCTAGATCTGGTCCATTGGAAAGAGGATCTTCTGGATGACTTCAACCGGCTCCAGCTCCTGATTGATCAGGCCAAGCCGATTACGGCGCAAAGAGATGCCAAACTGGCAGACTTGAAACAGGTTATTACGGATAAGATCAACAAGCCAATAAATGGGAATAACAAGAAAGTTGTTGTTTTCAGCGCCTTTGCCGATACGGCAGAATATCTGTATAAAGACATATCAATTTGGGCGAATCAGACTTTCAATATCCACTCGGCATTGGTAACCGGTGGAGGAACAAATAAAACCACTTCGCAAGAAATCCCTACCGATTTCAGCAGCATCCTTACAAATTTTTCCCCGATTGCTAAGGAGAAGAGCAAGATTTATCCCGATGTCCAAGATGAAATCGATATCCTGATTGCCACGGACTGTGTTTCTGAAGGGCAGAACCTTCAAGACTGTGACTATCTCGTCAACTATGATATACACTGGAATCCGGTACGCATCATCCAGCGCTTCGGTCGCATAGACCGGATCGGGTCCAAGAATGAATTTGTCCAGCTGGTTAACTTCTGGCCGGATATGAAGCTTGATGCATATATAAACTTAGAGCAGAGGGTCCGCGGACGAATGATTCTTTTGTATTTCAACGCTACC
>Ga0265294_10005591_pt1 | contig 15324 bp, 29 predicted proteins | sample MunlanPumphouse3_FD_192504 | JGI IMG/M metagenome (GOLD analysis project Ga0265294, IMG submission 192504) | Groundwater microbial communities from a municipal landfill in Southern Ontario, Canada - Pumphouse #3 | ecosystem: Environmental > Aquatic > Deep subsurface > Groundwater | place... | reverse complement strand
TGGCGATAACGTTGCGGTAACCGTTAACCTGATCACCCCGATAGCCATGGACGAAGGTCTTCGCTTCGCCATCCGTGAAGGTGGCCGTACCGTTGGCGCCGGCGTCGTCAGCTCGATTATTGAATAAAAACGTTATGAGGATATACAATGCAGAGCCAGAAGATCAGAATTCGCCTAAAGGCATATGACCACAAACTACTGGATGTTTCAGTGGGTGAGATTGTCGAGACAGCAAAAAGAACCGGAGCCCGCGTTGCAGGCCCTATTCCGTTGCCTACAGTGATCAACAAGTACTGTGTACTTCGCGGGCCTCACGTAGATAAAAAGTCGCGTGATCAGTTCGAAATCCGAACTCACAAACGACTAATCGATATATTAGACCCCACCCAGCAGACTGTGGATGCTCTTATGAAACTTGATCTGTCTGCTGGTGTGGACGTCGAAATTAAACTGTAACGCACTTTTTTTGAATGGGAACAGATATGATGAAAGGTATCATCGGCAAAAAATTGGGCATGACCCAGATATTCATGGAAGATGGCACCCGCATACCGGTTACGGTTGTGCAAGCTGGTCCGTGTGTTGTAACTCAGAAAAAAACCAATGATATTGATGGTTATAGTGCAATTCAGGTTGGTTTTGAGTCAATGAGTGCAGCATCTGCAACGAAACCACAACTTGGTCACTGCACGAAATCAGGTCAAGGGGTATTAAGGCACTTGAGGGAATTGCAACTTGAAAGCATGCCGGAGTTAAATGTTGGCGACCTGCTGACGGTTGAACAGTTCCAGTCTGGTGATTATATTGATGTTACAGGTACCAGTATCGGCAAAGGGTTTCAAGGTGTAATTAAACGTTGGAACTTCAGCGGAGGACGAGCATCACATGGTTCTCGTTTTCATCGTGCTCCTGGGTCTATTGGCGCTTCGGCTACCCCGTCCCGAGTCTTTAAAAATAAGAAGATGCCAGGACAGCTCGGTAATGAGCGTGTTACAGTGCAAAGACTACAGGTCGTTCGTGTAGATGTTTCAGAAAACCTGCTTCTTATTAAAGGAGCTGTTCCTGGCCATCGCAATAACATCCTCATTATTAAAAATAGTGTCAAAGCCTAAGTATATCATCGGGAGTATCCGTATGCCTTCGATAGCAGTTTTTAACATGAACAGACAGCAGGTAGGTGAAGTTCAGTTGTCTGATGAGATTTTTAACTCCGAGGTAAAAGAGCATCTAATGCACATGGCTCTTCGTATCCAGTTAGCCAATCGTAGAGCAGGTACTGTAGGCACCAAAACTCGCTCAGAGGTTGCTGGTAGTGGGAAGAAACCCTTTAAGCAAAAAGGGACAGGTGGTGCACGACAGGGTTGCCGCAGAGCTCCTCAGTATCCAGGTGGTGGTGTAGCTTTTGGACCGCAATCCAAGGAATACAATCTGAGTATGAACAAGAAGGCACGTAATGCTGCTCTGCGCTCAGCTCTTTCGCTACAGTTTAAGAGTGATCGGATTACTGTACTGGATAAGCTTGATTTTGAAACTATTTCAACAAAAGAATTTACAGGATTCATGAAGTGTTTCGAGATAGAGCGATCTTTGATTATTACGGATGTTTTCAGCAATAATCTGCACCTATCGTCCCGTAATGTGCCTCATATCAAGATGCTTAAGCATGACGCGCTTAATATTCACGATATCCTCAAGTATAAGAACATTATTATGACCAAGGGCGCGATACAATACGTTGAAGGAGCGCTACAGAGATGAATATTTATTCTGTAATTAAAAAGCCACATATAACCGAAAAGACATCTCTTGGCAGTGATGTAACCAATACGGTAGCCATCGTTGTTGATAGGGATGCCAATAAGATCGAGATCAAGCAAGCAGTAGAAGCTCTTTTCAAGGTCAAGGTTGCTGACGTTAGGACTGTAAATGTTGCTGGCAAAGTAAAAAGATTCGGACGTAACTTTGGTAAAAGGTCTAACTGGAAAAAAGCCTATGTATCGCTGCAAGAGGGCCAATCCATAGATTTCTTTGAGGTTTAATCAACACTTTCGGGGTTCACAATGGGAATCAAAAGTTATAAGCCGACATCGGCAGGGCGTAGGCACCAGACCTGCTCGACGTTCGAAGAAATCACAACTACTACACCCGAGAAGTCTCTTCTTTTAAAATTGAAGAAGACTGGGGGCAGAAATTCGTATGGTCGCGTGACCTCTCGTCACAAAGGTGGCGGGCATAAGCAGACGTACCGTATTATAGACTTCCGCCGAGAAAAAACCAGTATTCCTGCAAAGGTAGCTAGTATTGAATATGACCCGTACCGAAGCGCACGTATTGCTTTGCTTCACTATGTAGATGGTGAAAAACGGTATATATTGGCTCCTCTTGATCTGAAGGTTGGAGATACCGTGCTAAGCGGACCAGAGGCTGATATCAAGCCGGGTAACGCATTGCCTCTTAAAGCGATTCCATTGGGTACTATCATTCACAATGTGGAGCTTAAAATTGGCAAAGGTGCTCAGCTTGTAAGAAGTGCAGGTACGTTTGCACAACTCATGGCTAAAGAAGGTAGGTATTCACAAGTTAAACTTCCTTCTGGTGAAGTGCGGATGGTTCTTCAGGACTGTTACGCAACAATCGGTCAGGTGGGTAATCTTGACCACGAAAAAGTCTGTATCGGTAAGGCCGGGCGTTCTCGCTGGCTCGGCAAACGGCCTAAGGTTCGTGGTGTTGCAATGAACCCGGTGGATCATCCTCATGGTGGTGGTGAAGGCCGTACGTCTGGTGGACGTCATCCGGTTACTCCTTGGGGTATTCCTACTAAAGGATATAAAACTAGAACAAATAAGTCATCTGATCGTTTCATTGTCAAGAAGCGTAGCAAATAACTCGTGAGAGGCTGAATAATGGCACGTTCTATTAAAAAAGGCCCTTTTGTTGATGGACACCTGATTAAGAAGGTACAGTCTGAAGGTCCTAATTCAAAAAAAATTATTAAGACTTGGTCGCGTCGTTCAACGATCACGCCGGATTTTATTGGGCTAAGCCTGGCGGTGCATAATGGCCGTAAGTTTATCCCGGTATACGTTACTGAAAATATGGTTGGCCACAAGTTGGGTGAATTTTCCCCAACCAGGACTTTTCATGGCCATGCAGCTGACAAGAAAAGCAAAGTTAAGAAGTAGCAAGGGAGCTTTAAATGGAATCTAGCGCAAAACTTACATCCATACGACTTTCTCCGCAAAAATCACGTCTGGTAGTCGATCTCGTACGAGGTAAAGGCATTCAAGATGCTCTCAATTGTTTGAAATTCCTACCGCAACCTTCTGCAAAAATTATCATTAAACTGCTCAGATCTGCAGTAGCAAATGCTGAACAGAAGGGTGTTTCAGATGTAGACAAGCTGTTCGTAAAAACCATATTTGTTGACGGCGGGACAGTTCTTAAGCGTTTCGTGCCTCGTGCTATGGGTCGCGCAAGTAAGATTCGTAAGCCAAATAGCCATATCAACGTAATACTTTCAGACTCGAAATAGTTTCATAACGTGGAGGTGTAGTTTGGGACAAAAAGTTAATCCGATAGGCTTCAGGCTTGGCGTAATAAAAACGTGGGATTCAAAATGGTATGCGGAAGCAGATTACGCAAAGCTTTTACATGAAGATCTCAAGATTCGTGCCTACTTAAAAAAACGTCTTTATAGTTCCGGTGTCTCAAAAATCGAAATTGAGCGGGCTGCTAACAAGACTAAGATAAATATCTTCACGGCGAGACCTGGTCTGATTATAGGTAAAAAGGGATCTGAAGTTGAAACAATTAAAAAAGAGTTGGCAAACCTTACTTCTAAAGAAATATTTATAAATATTAGCGAGGTCCGTAAGCCAGAATTAGATGCACAACTGGTTGCTGAGAATGTTGCTTTACAGCTTGAGCGTCGGATCGCATTTCGTAGAGCCATGAAAAAGAGCGTAACTTCTGCACTTAAATTTGGGGCTAAAGGAATTAGGATCACTTGTTCTGGACGTTTAGGTGGAGCTGAAATGTCTCGTACAGAATGGTATCGTGAAGGAAGGGTTCCTCTGCATACTCTTCGTGCTGATATTGATTACGGTTTTGCTGAAGCAAAGACAACTTACGGCCTTATTGGTATCAAGGTACTCATATTTAAGGGTGAAATACTTCCCGGCCAATAAATTAATTCATTGCAGAATAGGAGTAAGTTTCAATGTTAATGCCGAAACGGGTTAAACATAGAAAACAAATGAAGGGACGCATGAATGGCAAACCCTGCCGTGGTACAACTCTCTCCTTCGGCGAGTTTGGTCTACAGGCAACTGAGTGTGGTTGGTTAGATTCTCGCCAGATTGAAGCAGCACGTATTGCCATGACTCGTTATATAAAGAGGGGTGGTAAAATCTGGATTAGGGTCTTCCCTGATAAGCCATTAACATCGAAGCCTGCGGAAACTAGGATGGGTAAGGGCAAAGGATCTCCTGATTCTTGGGTTGCTGTTGTTAAGCCAGGCACTCTTCTCTATGAGATGGAGGGTGTTACAGAGGAGATTGCTCGTGAGGCACTACGATTAGCTGCGCACAAGCTACCTCTTTCCACGAAGTTTATTGCCAGAGGTGATAGCCATGAAACCTAGTGAATTACGCAATCTGTCTGCTGAGGATCTTGTTAAGAAGAAGGCTGAACTCACTCAGGAACTCTTCAATTTAAAATTTCAATTGCATACTGGCAGGCTTGAAAACACTGCTAAGTTGAGGGGTCTCCGTCAAGATGTTGCCAGGGTAAGCACTATTATTACCGAGAACAAGCCATAGGGAGTAACAGATGAGTGAACGTGGTCACAAAAAATTACAGGTAGGTGTCGTGGTAGGCAATAAGATGGAGAAAACTGCTGTTGTCAGAGTAGATCGACTTGTCAAACACCCTGTATATAATAAATACATTAAGCGTAGTGTTAGGTATAAGGTTCATGACGAAAAAAACAATTGCAAAATGGGAGATCGGGTACAGATCATTGAGTGCCGTCCAATTAGTAAGGACAAGCGCTGGAATCTAAAGCAGATCATTGAAAGCATTTCTTAGGACAGGGGAAATCAGTAATGATACAAATGCAGTCAATACTAGACGTTGCCGATAATTCCGGAGCCAAGAAACTTTTTTGCATTAAGGTGTTAGGTGGTTCCAAACGCAAATATGCCGGAATTGGAGACATAATTGTAGCTTCTGTTCGTGAAGCTCTTCCGAATTCAAAAGTTAAAAAGGGTGACGTGGTTAAGGCGGTCATTGTTAGAACCGCTAAAGAATTAGGACGTCCTGATGGCTCTTTTATCCGTTTTGATGACAACTCTGGTGTAGTCATCAACAACCAGAAGGAACCAATTGGTACTCGCATCTTTGGCCCTGTTGCCAGGGAATTGCGCGCCAAAAAGTTCATGAAGATTATATCCCTCGCGCCAGAAGTACTCTAATCCGAATCGGAGAATCAAAGATGCAAGCTACAAAATCACATGTCAGTAAGGGTGATACGGTGATGATTATCGCCGGGAAAGAGAAGAATAAGACCGGCAAAATACTTCAATTATTACCCAAGAAGGATAGTGTAATTGTAGAGGGTCTTAATATGGTAAAGCGCCATCTTAAAGCTCGTGGCAATGAGGCCGGAGGGATCAAAGAAAAGGAGGCCTCGATCCATATATCCAACGTCTTACCGTTCTGTTCCAAGTGTGCCACGCCGGTAAGGATCAGGAGAACAACTCTTGAGAATGGCGAAAAACAGAGAATCTGTGTAAAATGTGGCAGTTCTCTTGAGAAATAGATAGGAGAAAACATCAATGGCCCGAATTAAAGAACTTTATAATACTGATGTAGTTCCCAAGCTGCGTAAGGACTTTAGTTATAAAAATATAATGGAAGTCCCTCGTATAGAAAAAGTAGTCGTTAATATGGGGCTTGGTGAAGCGATTCAGAACATTAAAATACTTGATTCTGCAAGCGCGGAGTTGAATGCTATCACTGGACAAAAGACTGTGATTACTAAAGCAAAAAAATCAATTGCAACTTTTAAATTGCGCCAAGGTATGCCGATTGGGTGTATGGTTACGTTACGTCGTGATAGAATGTATGAGTTTCTTGATCGTCTCATGAACGTTTCATTGGCCAGAGTGCGCGATTTTAAGGGCGTTTCCCCCAAGGCTTTTGATGGAAATGGTAATTATACCCTTGGCATCAAAGAACAGCTTATTTTTCCTGAAATCAACTATGACAATGTTGATAAGATTAAAGGGTTAAATATTACTATAGTTACAAGCGCCAAAACAGACGAAGAAGGCAGGGCGTTGCTTAAGTACCTGGGCATGCCGTTCAGGAACTAAGACATTCGGGAGGATTCCGTGGCAAAAGTTTCAATGATCATTAAATCCCAGCGTAAGACAAAATTTCAAGTGCAACAGCATAGTCGTTGCAAGGTATGTGGCAGACCGAAAGCATATTACCGCAAGTTTCAGATGTGCAGGATATGCCTCCGTAAATATGCTTCCTCGGGACAGATACCTGGCGTGATCAAATCCAGCTGGTAATCAATAACGAATGAACAATTAGACAGGAGTCACGAAGAATGTCCATGACAGATCCAATTGCCGATATGCTAACAAGAATCAGAAATGCGAATATGGTTAAACTTCAGAAGGTAGATATCCCATCTTCTAATCTTAAGGTCAATATCGCTACTGTTCTTAAACAAGAAGGCTTCATTAAGAATTATAAGGTAATTTCTGATAATCTGCAGGGTGTCCTTAGAGTATATCTAAAGTATATTGATGAAAAAGATAGCGTGATAAATGAGATCAAGCGTATTAGTAAACCAGGTGGCCGGGTTTATAAGAAGGCAGAAGATATTCCGGTTATTAAAAGTGGCATGGGTGTGGCGATTCTTTCCACTTCTAAAGGGATTATTACTGACAATACTGCTCGAAAAGCTGGTGTTGGCGGTGAGATCCTCTGCACCATCTGGTAATAACTGAAATTAAGGAGCAAGAATCAATGTCGAGAATAGGGAAGCTTCCCATTGAAATACCTAAGGGTGTCAAGCTCACTTTTAACGATTCTGTCCTTTCTGTACAAGGACCAAATGGCATGTTAAACCGTCAGGTTATGTCATGCGTTTCGCTTGACATGTCTGAGATGAGCATACTTGTTATCAGAAATAATGATAATACTTCGACTCGTGCTGCACATGGACTTACACGTACGTTGATCAATAATATGGTCATTGGGGTTACAAAAGGTTTTCAGACCAATCTGGAGATAAATGGTGTTGGCTATCGTGCTGAGGTTAAGGATAAAGAACTAGTACTTAGTCTGGGTTATTCTCATCCTGTTAATTTTTCTATACCCGAAGGTATAACCATTACTGTTGAAAAAATGACAAAAATTGCGGTCAGAGGCTTTGACAAAGAACTTGTTGGCCAGACTGCTGCCAAGATCAGATCATTCCGTGAACCAGAACCATACAAGGGCAAGGGCATTAAATACGCTAACGAGACTATCCTGAGAAAAGCAGGTAAAACAGGCAAAAAATAGTCTCTTATAAGGAGATTTCTGTGGCAAAAACGGCACTTAAAACCATAACTCGTCACAAGCGACAAGTGCGCGTGCGCAAAAAAGTGCGTGGCACTACAGTGCGTCCGCGTCTTAATGTATTTAAAAGTACACGACATATTTATGCCCAACTTATCGATGACTCGAAGGGAGTCACCATTGTTGCATGTTCTACATTGTCTACAGTTACAGTCGGACTATCTTCAACTGGTAATATAAATGCTGCATCTCATGTGGGCAAAGATATAGCACGGTTGGCAATTGAAAAAGGTATTACCTCAGTTGTCTTTGACCGAAACGGTTTTCTCTACCATGGTAGGATCAAGGCACTGGCTGATGCTGCCCGTGAGGCTGGACTTCTTTTCTAAAGCGTTTGAGGAGGTTTTCATTGAGTAGAATAAATCCTGTAGAACTGAATCTTACTGACCGTGTAGTACATATCAGTCGTGTCGCTAAAGTTGTTAAGGGTGGTCGTCGTTTCAGCTTTTCGGCTCTGATTGTCGTAGGTGACGGTAGTGGACATGTTGGTTATGGACTTGGCAAAGCTAATGAGGTGCCAGAAGCGATCAGAAAGGGCGTTGAGCAGGCTAAAAAGAATCTTATCAAGGTTCCTGTCAATCAGAGCCAATCAATTCCTTTTGAAATTGAAGGTAAGTTTGGTGCAGGTAAGCTTCTTATGAAGCCGGCTTCAGCCGGTACTGGTGTTATTGCGGGCGGTGCTGCTCGGGCCATTTTCGAGGCTGCTGGGATTAATAATATTCTTTCTAAATGCCTTGGATCCAATAATCCTCATAATGTAGTTAAGGCAGCTTTTGCTGGACTTAAACGACTTAAAACTCCTGAAGAAATTGCAGCACGTCGCGGTTTGACTGAATAAATTACTGAGGTGAATATAATTATGAATGCCAAACTGCGTGTTACTCTCATCAAGAGCACAATTGGTAAATCCAAAAAACATTGTGACATCGTTGCTGGCCTTGGTTTGAATAGGCTTAATAAGACGATTGAACTTCAAGATACCCCCGAAATACGGGGAATGATTATGAAGATTAATCATATGCTACATATCGAACAGTAAAAAGGGTGGATATAATGGATTTAAATACACTCAAACCTGCAATAGGTTCGACAAAAAAAAGAAAACGTATCGGTCGTGGTACTGGTTCAGGTCACGGTAAAACCGCTACTAAAGGACATAAGGGACAGAAAGCCCGTTCTGGCGGCAGTATAAAAGCTGGTTTCGAAGGCGGCCAAATGCCATTGCAACGCCGACTTCCTAAACGCGGATTTACACCTATAGAGCGGATAGAATATTCTGTTGTAAATCTAAAGCAGCTTGATGCCTTTGAGGCTGGATCAATTGTTAATTTAGAAACTCTCATAGCAAAGGGACTAGTTAATAGATCAAATTTAAATGTCAAAATACTTGGTAATGGTGACATAGCAAAGTCACTAACTGTATCAGCCACAAGGTTTAGTCTATCTGCAAAAGATAAAATCATTGCAGCAGGTGGAACTATTGAGGAGATATCCTAGTGCTTGAGGCACTTAAGAACATCTTTAAAATCCCTGAGCTCAAGAGCAGAGTACTGTTTTCTTTAGGCATGCTTGCCGTGTACCGTATTGGATGCCATATTCCAACTCCCGGTATAGACCGTATTGCGTTATCTCATTTTTTCAAGCAAGCTCAAGGAACACTCCTTGGCCTTTTTGATATGTTTTCTGGTGGTGCGCTTGAGCGCCTCAGTGTCTTTGCTTTGGGAATAATGCCATATATTTCTTCATCTATTATTTTTCAGTTGCTTACTGTGGTAGTGCCTGCCATAGAAAAGCTTTCTAAAGAAGGCGAATCAGGTCGTAAAAAAATTATCCAGTATACGCGTTATGGAACAGTTGTATTGAGCGTTGTTCAGGGACTTGGCATTGCTATAGGCCTAGAGAGTATGCGTGGGCCAGCAGGTGAGTTGGTTGTACCTAACGCAGGATGGTCATTTCGACTTTTGACAGTACTCACCCTAACGGCCGGAACCGCTTTTATAATGTGGCTTGGCGAACAAATGTCAGAGAAGGGAATTGGTAATGGCATATCCCTTATAATTTTTGCAGGAATTGTAGTTCGCATACCTACAGCACTTGGCAATACTGTAAAGTTACTTAACGCAGGTCAGATTTCTTTGTTTGTTATTATATTTGTCCTAGCACTTATGTTTTTAGTTATTGCAGGTATTGTTTTTGTAGAACGAGGACAACGCAGGCTTCCCATTCACTATGCAAAAAGAGTAGTTGGTCTTAAGACTTTCAATGCTCAATCATCTCATCTACCTCTAAAAGTTAATATGGCTGGTGTAATACCTCCGATCTTTGCTTCTTCAATAATAATGTTTCCCGCAACTATTGCTAATTTTATTAATATCCCTTGGGTTCAACAGGCTGCTAAAAGTTTGTCACCTGGCAATTGGGCCTATAATATCTTTTATGTTGTCTTTATTGTATTTTTCTGTTATTTCTATACGGCTGTAACTTTTAATCCAGTAGATGTTGCTGAAAATATTAAAAAACATGGTGGATATATTCCAGGGATTAGGCCGGGTAAGGAAACGTCTGATTTCATGGATAGTGTTCTCACGCGACTAACTTTTGCCGGAGCCATATATATTTCAGTTGTCTGTGTTTTGCCATCGATTCTGATTGGTAAACTTAATTTACCATTCTATTTCGGCGGTACAGCATTGTTGATTGCTGTAGGTGTTGGTATGGACACAGTCGCTCAGATCGAATCTCATTTAATTACCCGTAATTATGAAGGGTTTTTAAAGGGTGTGAGGATTAAGGGTAGGAAGTGATATGAACCTGATTCTTTTTGGTCCCCCTGGCGCTGGCAAGGGTACTCAAGCTCAGTTTATTGTGGAACGTTTTAATATTCCGCAGATATCTACTGGTGACATCTTGAGAGCGGCGGTTAAGGCACAAACAACGCTTGGTTTAGAGGCAAAAAAGATCATGGATGCAGGTGGTCTTATGTCGGATGAGGTCGTTCTTGCTATTGTTAAAGAGCGTCTCGCAATTTCTGATTGTAGTTGTGGTTTTGTTCTGGATGGATTTCCGAGAACGATTCGTCAAGCAGTTGCCCTTGGTAAGTTATTGTTTGAAATTGGTCTGGAGATAGATACCGTAATTTCTCTTGAACTTGATGATGTTGAAATTATTCAACGATTATCTGGTAGGCGTACTTGTTCTGCTTGTGGCAAGGGGTATCACATTACATATGATCCGCCAGTATGCGTCAATATATGTGACTTGTGTGGTAGTGCATTGATTCAGCGGGAGGATGATCAGGAAAGTACGATTATAAATAGACTTGCTGTTTATGCTCAGCAAACAGCGCCCTTAAAAGATTTTTATAAGCAGGCTGGATTGTTACGGCGCATTGACGGTAGTGCATCTATAAAAGAAATCCAGTCACAGATCAGTGGGTTGCTTGAAGGGCGGTTATGTGATCATTCTTAAGTCTCTTCGTGAGATTGAAAGGATGACGATACCCTGTAAGATGGTTGCTGAAATTCTTGCTTTGCTTAAAGAGCATGTAAAGCCAGGGGTTACTACACAGGATTTGGAGTCCATGGCAATCGACGAGGCTAGGAAGCACAAAGCTAAACCAGCCTTTAAGGGCTATCATAATTATCCTAATGCGTTGTGTTGCTCGCTAAATAATCAAGTTGTTCATGGGATACCTACTTCAATTCCACTTAAAGATGGCGATATATTGAGTTTGGACTTTGGAATCTTATTTAATGAGTTTTATGGTGACGCAGCTATAACAGTGCCTGTAGGGGATGTTTCTGATTTAGCAAAAGCTCTCATTGATGTCACTGAGCAGTCTTTGTGTGAGGGGATCAGAAGGGCAGTGCCAGGTGGCAGGCTGTTTGATATATCCCATGCCATTCAATCCTTTGTGGAAACTAAAGGTTTTTCTGTAGTGCGAGATTTTGTTGGGCATGGTATTGGAAGATCTCTTCATGAGGATCCTCAGGTGCCTAATTTTGGTGTGTCTGGTAAAGGTGTTCTTCTTAAGTCAGGGATGGTGCTGGCTATAGAGCCAATGATTAATCAGCTAAGTCATAATGTACGAGTTTTAGAAGATGGTTGGACTATAGAAACCTGTGATGGTGGTCTTTCTGCGCATTTTGAACATACTGTTGCCATTACAGATTCGGGACCAGTTATTTTGACATGCTTGTAGTCACGTGTGAGGAGAGATAAATGAAAGTTAGAGCTTCTGTGAAAAAGATTTGTGACAAATGTAAGATCATCAAGCGTAAGGGTGTTGTCCGTGTAATCTGTGACATTCCCAAGCATTCACAGCGTCAGGGATGAGTAATTAAAGGAGGACTTTCAATTGGCACGAATTGCAGGTATTGATTTACCAAGGAACAAGAGGATAGTCATCGCACTCACCTATATTTTCGGTATTGGCCGATCTACAGCGGAATTAATCCTTATAGAATCTAAAATCGATCCGGAAACCCGTACCGATAAACTTACTGAGGCAGAAGTTTCTCGGCTTCGTGATGAGATTGACCGTAATTGTAAGGTTGAAGGCGATCTGCGACGAGAAGTTTCCATGAACATTAAAAGGCTCATGGATCTCGGTTGTTACCGTGGCCTTCGTCACAGAAAGGGACTTCCGGTCAGGGGACAGCGTACTAAGACAAATTCTCGTACCCGTAAAGGCCCAGCCCGTACTGTTGCGGGTAAAAAGAAATAATCCTATTTAGCTTTGGAGAACACCAATGGCAAGTCCAGCTAAGAAAGTTCTGCGAAAGAAGAAAGAACGCAAAAACATTACAAATGGTGTTGCCCATATACAGGCAACTTTCAATAATACCATTATTACTATAACCGATGCGGCTGGTAATGTAATTGCTTGGTCAACGGCAGGTGCGAAAGGTTTTAAGGGATCGCGAAAAAGCACCCCATTCGCTGCTCAGATTGCGGCTGAAGACTGCGCAAAAAAAGCTCAGGAACACGGACTACGAAATGTAGAAGTCTATGTGAAGGGGCCTGGTTCCGGTCGAGAGTCCGCTCTCAGGGCACTTCAGGCGGCAGGATTTAACGTGAGCTTTATCAAGGATGTGACTCCGATTCCTCATAATGGATGCCGTCCTCCTAAGAGAAGAAGAGTATAATAAATTTTGATTAATAAAGGAGGTTTTCATTGGCACGTTATACAGGACCTTCATGCCGTCTGTGCAGAAGAGAAAATATGGAATTGTATTTGAAAGGTGATCGTTGCTATACCGATAAATGCGCAATCAAACGTCGTAACTATCCTCCAGGTCAGCATGGTCAAGCTCGAGTAAAAATCTCTTCTTACGGCATTCAGTTACGTGAAAAACAAAAAGTTAGGCGTATCTATGGTTTATTGGAAAAACAATTCCGTAGTTATTTTGCTGAAGCTGATCGCTTAAAGGGAGTTACGGGTGAAAATCTTCTTTCACTACTTGAGCGTCGTCTTGATAATGTAGTTTATCGACTTGGATTTGCTTCTTCAAGGACTGAATCGCGACAGCTGGTTCGTCATGGCCATTTTACTCTTAATGGCAAGAAAGTTAACATTCCTTCAATACAGCTCAAATCATCTGATGTTTTAGAATTGCGTGATAAGAGCAAGAAAATTACCTCCATCAACGATTCTCTGGAAGCGGTTGTTCGGCGTGGAATTCCTCAGTGGCTTGAGCTAGACCGTGATACATTCAAAGGAAGCCTCAAAGGGCTACCTGTACGAGAGGATATCACAACTCCAATTCAAGAGCAGCTGATCGTCGAACTCTACTCGAAATAATTCTTGGGTTTTCAGGTACCTTTGCCCGAAATATCCAGAACCGGATAATACCCTCCGGAGGAGGTTGGAATGTATAAAAATTGGCGTGATCTTATTAGGCCAAAACAGCTTCAATTTGAAAAGGAAACTCTTTTAGATACATATGGTAAATTTTATGCAGAGCCCTTTGAACGTGGTTTTGGTACTACTCTAGGTAATTCCATAAGGAGGATACTGCTCTCTTCTCTTCAAGGTGCTGCTATTACATCTGTTCGTATCAAGGGTGTACTTCATGAATTTTCTGCAATACAAGGCGTTACTGAAGATGCAACTGATATTATCCTAAATATTAAAGGTGTGCGGCTTAAATTGCACTCATCTGATCAAGCCATTATTCGTATTCTTCATAAGGGTGAAGGTATAGTTAAGGCTGGTGATATCCTTTTGGGACATAATGTTGAAGTGATGAACCCTGATCACCATATTGCTACTTGCGGCAAAGATGCTAATCTTGAAGTTGAACTGACTGTAAAGATGGGCAAGGGGTATGTTTCTGCTGATCGTAATCGGGACGAAAAAGCTCCAGTTGGCACAATTCCTATAGATTCTATTTATTCTCCGATAAAAAAAGTTAACTTTGCAGTATCTAATGCCCGTGTTGGCCAGATGACTGATTACGATAAACTGACAATTGAGGTCTGGACTGACGGAAGTGCTAAGCCAGAAGATGCGATATCCTACGCTGCAAAAATTATGAAAGAACAACTATGTATTTTTATTAATTTTGATGAGGAATCAGAACCTCCGCAGTTAGAAGAAACGCAAGAAGATAAAGACAAGATTAACGAGAACCTTTACCGTACGGTTGAAGAACTTGAGTTGTCAGTTCGCTCTGCTAATTGTTTGAAAAATGCTGGTATTAAACTTATTGGTGAACTTGTTTCTAAAACTGAGGCCGAAATGTTGAAAACTCAGAACTTCGGACGTAAATCATTAAATGAGATCAAGGACATACTTAGTGAGATGGGTCTTACCTTTGGCATGAAGCTTGATGGATTTCCTGATCAAGAAATCATTGGCCGCTTACGTGGTGAAGAGAAGGAAGAAGAGTAATGCCTCTGACAGTTGTCAGCTTCAGAAAGGAAATGAGTTATGCGTCACAATAATGCGGGCAGGAGACTTGGTAGGACTACCAGTCATCGTGAAGCGATGTTTCGGAACATGGTCACTTCGCTGCTCAATCATGAAAAAATAACAACTACCGATGCCAAGGCAAAAGAGATCAGATCAGTTGCTGAGAAAATGATCACTTTAGGTAAGCGTGGTGATTTGCATGCCATGCGTCTCGCAGCGTCCTATATCCGCGAGAAGTCTGTTGTCCACAAGCTTTTTACCACAATTGCACCACGTTATAAAGACCGCGCTGGTGGCTATACGCGTATCATTAAGCTTGGAATCCGCCAAGGTGATACCGCTCCTATTTCTTTGATAGAACTCGTAGAAGAAGAAATGCCACAGAAGAAGGTTAGGCAGAAGCCAATCCTATAGTACCGGCAGTGACTCCTGAAGTTTTGACGAGTTGAATTCATGGGTTGATGAACCCCAGATGAAGTTTGTGGGGCGCAGACAGAAGAACTATTGAGCCTCTTGCAAAACGTAAAATCGGCACAATTTCAGCCTTTACGTACCTCGCTTTCTTGCAGAATTTCAGAAATTTAGTCAGAAGTTTTTCTTGAAAGTGCGTAATTTACCATTGATATCAGGATAATGCATTAACATCCGCCTACACGTTGCTATCTATACAGCAGTTCCCGCTGACTGGATAACGCACTAAAAACATAAGGGTTTCAAAAAAGCATTTCGTAATAAATTTCCAACAATAGCCATTTTTGTAACTTGCG
>Ga0265294_10005589_pt1 | contig 15327 bp, 16 predicted proteins | sample MunlanPumphouse3_FD_192504 | JGI IMG/M metagenome (GOLD analysis project Ga0265294, IMG submission 192504) | Groundwater microbial communities from a municipal landfill in Southern Ontario, Canada - Pumphouse #3 | ecosystem: Environmental > Aquatic > Deep subsurface > Groundwater | place... | reverse complement strand
GCAATTATTCTTTCTTTAATCCAGATCGGCGTTTCGTTGGGCTGGGTTTTAGGCTCTGTTGATTTTGGCTCCAAGCTCAATTCTCCATGCTTCTTGTAGGTGGCAACCCACCTTTCCAGTGTTCTTTTACTATATGGACAAACCTTTATTACATTAACTAATTTTACTTCTTTATTTGCAATGGGTAACACCCATCGCATTCTTTCTTCTTTAATTGTTTTAGGCATATTTATACACATATACCTCTACCTTAATGGTTTGAGGTAAAAACCGCCATATGTGTGTGCACATTACCTTTAGTTCTTGACAATTTTCTATATTAATAATACTATCTAATTAGTAATCATTCTCAATAGATTTACCAATATAGATAAAGGTCAGATTGAAAAATTAAAAACAAAAAATGATGAAAAAGACAGTAAAAAACTATAAAAATATAAAAAAGGAGTGCAATTTATGTATGGCTAACTTTAATGCATGGCTTTCTACTTTAAATTATGATAAAGATAAAGAAGAAGCAGTGCAAAGTCGCCTCTATAATTATTGTCCGGTTTGTCTTGTTTCCGAAAAAACAGGGCATAAAAGTCGCTTATAAACTTTAATTATGCAGCTATGAAGTTTTTTATGGTTGCTATAAAAAAATGTTATCAAAACTTCCGCTTGATCTTGGAAAGGTCCAAAAATCAAATATAGACAAAGAAATTTTAAGAGCGGGCATGATTGCCGAACTTGATGCAGTTTCTTTTTATGAACAAATGGCCGACTTGACTGAAAATGAAAATATAAAGAAAGTTCTTCTTGATATTGCCCGCGAAGAAAAAACCCATATAGGGGAATTTGAAACCCTTCTTATGATGCTTGATAACGAGCAAAAAGAAGAAACAGAAAAAGGGAAAGAAGAAGTCGAAGAAATGATGGAATAATTGATTATGCGCCTAGAGGAATCTTTAGGCATTTTTCAAAAAATATGGAAAAAAAATACAATCTTCCGGAACTGGATTATAAGTATAATGCTCTTGAGCCATATATTTCGGAAGAACAATTGAAAATTCACCACCAAAAACACCATATGGCTTATGTTGATAATGCCAATAAGATTTTGGAAGAAATTAGCCAATCAAGAAAAGATGGTTCTCAAATTGATATGAAATCAAAATTGAAGTTTCTTTCTTTTAATTTAGGAGGGCATATTCTCCATGAGATATTTTGGAAAATCATGACGCCTGAAAAAGAAAAGAGGGAACTGAAAGGAGATTTTCTCTTTGAGATTGAAAATGAATTTAAAAGCGTAGAACGTTTTAAAGAAGAATTTTCAAAAGCCGCCCTTTCGGTCGAAGGATCGGGATGGGGCGTTCTTCTTTATGAAAAAAGGTTAGGAAAATTGATGATAGGGCAAATAGAAAAACATAACCTCTTTTTATATCCGAATTCGGAAATCATAATGGCTCTTGATGTTTGGGAGCATACTTACTATTTGGATTATAAAAACGATAGGGCAAAATTTATTGATAATTTTTGGCAAGTTATTAACTGGGAAAAAGTTGGAGAAAACTTCAACAAAGCAAAAGAAGGAAAATAGCGTGATTCTAAAAAGCGCCAATAAAAAAGGCGCTTTTTTGTTTTTCTGAAATAATTATTTTCCCATTTCTTTTTTTAATTTCTCTATCGTTGGGACAGAACAAGGGTCAAATCCGTAGTGTTGCGCGAGAAAGAAAGTCGCATAGTCGGTTAAAACCCCGGCAAGAAAGTACTTTTCAAAAAAATCTCCTTTAATTTCAATTTCAATTGTTTCAAATCCCTCTTCTTTATAAATCTTTTTTGTAATTTCCATTCTTTTTTTTATTCTCAAATGGTCGCTTTCGTCTTTTAAAAAAAGAGGAACAAGGTTTTTTGCAAATTTTATTGTTTTTTTATTTAAAGAAGATATTTCATTATGATTTGATTCCGGGATTTGACTGCAGAAAGCAGGCGCTTTGGCATTTTCATTGAATTTTATCTTCATGTTATACCCAATTTCTATATTTTTATCGGAAGCGTATATTATCGGAACAAGGTTTTTTAGCTTTTCTGAGAGAGATTTTCCTTCTTTTTTTAGGAGAGAAAAGTCAATCTTTTCTGCAGTTTCTTTTAGTTTTTTTAATTCTTTTTTTAAGTTTAAAATTTGAATAAGAGATACTGTGCTAAAGCCGAGAGCCATTCTTGGCTGCAAGTTAAGATTAGGAATTTCAATATAGGGAAGATTTTCTTTTTTAGCAATTTGAAGAAGTTTTCCGTTTTTTGAAATGACGGCCATTTTTAATCCTCTTTTTCTGGCCTCAATAAGAGCGTCAAGAGTTTCCTCGGTGTTTCCTGAATAAGAACTGAAAATAACAAGGGTTTTTTGAGGTTCTTTTATATACGGCAATCCGTAGCTTTTATGGATTGCAAGAGGAATTTTGGGATTGTTGCTTTTTATAATTCCGCCGGCAAGGGCAGATCCGCCCATTCCGACTAAAACAAAGTTTTCAGCTTTGATGCCTTTATTGTTTTTTATCTCAAGATGGCATTTAAGCTGTTCTTTTAACGTTAAAATTGATTGTTCAAAATTCATTTTTTTATTGATTAATCTCTTTTTTTATTATACCATTATACTATAAAAAGAGGATAAGTGGAACCTTAATTTCCATGGACAAGGACAAAAAAGACCTTTCAATTGTTATTCCTGTTTATAACGAGGAAAAAAACGTAAAAGACCTTTATGAAGAAACAAAGGGTGTTTTAAGCCGTCTTGGTTTTTCTTATGAAATTATTTTTATAAACGACGGTTCTACGGACAATACTCTTGAGGTTCTTTCAAAATTAAAGCCGGTTAAGATTATAAGCTTCAGGAAGAATTTCGGCCAAAGCTGCGCCCTGGATGCTGGAATTAAAATGAGCAAAGGAAATATTATAATAACAATGGACGGCGATAATCAGAATGACCCCAATGATATTCCTTCTTTAATAAAAGAAATCGAAAAAGGATATGATGTTGTTTCTGGCTGGCGATGCAAAAGGAAAGATTGCTTTTCCAAAATTATGGCTTCGTTTTTTGCAAATTTTTTCAGGAAGATTCTTATAAAAGACGGCATTCATGATTCCGGATGCACTCTCAAAGCATACAAAAAAGAATGCTTTAATGATCTTGATCTTTATGGAGAGATTCATCGTTTTATTCCGGGTATTCTTCGCTGGCAGGGATTTAAAATAGGAGAGATAAAAGTCAATCATCGATTCCGGAAAAACGGAAAAACAAAATACACTTTTACAAGAATAATAAAGGGCTTTTTGGATTTGATTTCTTTATGGTTTTGGCGCAAGTATTCGGGAAGGCCTCTTCATTTTTTCGGCGGAATTGGAGCTTTAATTTCTTTTTCCGGACTTTTTATTATTTTTCTTTTGTTTTTTTTAAGAATTTTTGGATTTATTTATCTTAGCGGTTCAATTTTGCCAATGGCAGGATTTTTTATGATACTTATAGGCATTCATTTTTTTACCTCCGGACTTCTTATGGATGTTGCTTTAAAAAATTATTACAAAGCGCGCAAAGGCAGTCCTTATCATATAAAGGAGCTGATAGAAAACGATTAAAATTTGTAAACCCAAATATTGCCCATTTTCGGAGCTTCGGATTTGTAAATTATCTCAACTTTTTCATGGCTGTTTATCAAGCTTACTGTTTTATTGATCCTGTTTTTTGCCATTTGGTCAATGATAATATAGCCGCTTTTTGAATTGATAATTTCTAAAAGCTCTTTATCGTTTGAAACAATGGGAGCGTTTGTATAATAATCCCTTCCATTTATTGTTCTTCCCTCTACTTCTTCTTTCCTGCCAGATAAGCTTGTTGGAAGCCAGAATCCTTCATCGTTAAGATATATCTTACTAAGATGGGTATAGGGAGAAATTATCATATCTTCTGTTTTTCTGTTTTCTTTTATAAAAAGATATGCCTCTTTGAAGTTTGGCTGAGGAGAGCCGTATTCCAGAAGATAGTTTTCTTTTGGAATAAAATTGAGATGAGGGAATGAAAGGAAAACAATCAGGACTATTGAAGGAATAAAGCTAAAAAGAGGATTTTTTATTCTTAAAATATTTTGAATTATTTGAAAAAACCTTACAATAAAATAGCAGGAAAGAATAATAACAAAGGGAAAAATAGGAAAAAGATATCTGTAATGGATTACATTTATAAATCCGGCAATAAAAAAATAAGAGGAAATAGCAATTAAAAAAAGAGAAACGGCGGTGTATTTTTTTTTATCAAAAATTCCCAAGAAGAGACCGCCTAGCGTGCCTAAGAAAAAGATCCATAATTCATTTTTTATAAAGCGATTATAATGGGGAAAGTAATTATAAAAATCTATTTTTGGAATACTTGCCATATACCGGAACAGAAATAGGGAAATAGCAAAAATGGAAAAGAAAATAATCCATTGCCTAAAAGAAATTCTTTTTTTTGGAAATAATAAAGCGATTAAAATAAATCCGGGGATGAAAACAACCGCTAAATGATGGCTTAAAAAGGAAAAAAACAAGGAGAGGAAAAAAAAGACAAGAAATTTGAAATCTTTCTTTTCAAGCCATTTCCAAAGAAAATAGAAAGAGAGAAGCAGAAAAAACTGCAAAGCGACGTATCCTCTGGCTTGTCTTGACCATGCAATTTCCCAATAGCTGAAAGCCATGATTACAGAGGAAACAAGCCCGACATTTTTATTGAAAAGATGTTTTGATAAAAAATAGACAACTAGAACAGAAAGGACTCCAAAAAAAACGGAAGGCAGGCGGGCTTGCCAAGGGGAGAAAGGGTCGAAATCTTTTATTTTTATAAGTCCGGCAACAAGATAGTTGTAAAATACTCCATTTTTATAAGGCAGTCCTGAATCAAGAACTGGCACTCCTTTTTCAATAATTGTTAAAGAAGCGTTTATTGTAAATCCTTCGTCTATCCAAAGAGAAGGTTTGTTTAATTGCCAAACTCTTAAAATAAAGGAAAACAGAATGACAACAATGATAAAAATTATGGTTGTTTTTTTGGACATAATTGCATTGGTGGATAATATCATTTTTCCTTTTTAATTCAAAATTTTATATTTGCCTTTTAAATACTTTTTTATTGTTGACAATGTTTATTGCAATTGGCTATAATACGATAGGTAAACAAATTTTAATTTTAAAAATCCATGATAGAAGGAAAAAATATTTTTAACGAAAGCTTTGACAGGACAAAAAAAGAGAATCCGAAGTTTGTTGCGATTATTGTTGCTGTTTCTATTGTTGTCCTTTTAATTATTCCCGCTCTCTATTTTTGGTTTTTCAGGCAAGAAGTTCCCAAGGATGTTATTTCCACAACCAATCTTTTTACGATTCCGGAAAGTCACAGACCGGAAAGAGATAATAATACGGGTGATTTTATAATCCATTTTAATAATAATCGCCAAAGATTTGCTTATAGGTCAAGCACTTGGGATGAAAGATGGTTTGTCGTTTTAAACGGGAAAGAGCAGAAAGAATACGATAGCGTAGGCCTTTTAACATTCGGTCCGAATAATAACTTTGCTTATGCGGCAAAACAAAATGGAAAGTGGTTTGTCGTTTTAAACGGGAAAGAGCAAGAAAAAGGATACGAAAGCGTAAACCAATTAACTTTTAGCCCTGACGGAAGAAATTTTGCCCATAACGCCAAAGAAGACGGAAAGTGGTTTGTTATTTTAAATGGCGATGAAGAAAAAAAATATGATAGTGTTAGTCTTTTGACTTTTGCTTCAAATAACAATCTTGCCTATGCGGCAAAAGAGGGCGATAGCTGGTTTGTTGTTTTTAACGGGGAAGAAAGGAAAAAATATGAAAGCGTCAATCGCCTTACTTTTAGCCCTGACGGAAGAAATTTTGCCCATAACGCCAAAGAAGACGGAAAATGGTTTGTTGTTTTAAATGAAACGGAAGGGAAAAAGTATGAGAGTACAAGTATTTTAACCTTTGGATCAAATAACGATTTTGCCTATGCGGCAAAAGAGGGTGATGGCTGGTTTGCCGTTTTAAACGGAGAAGAAAAGGAAAAGTATGACAGTGTAAACCTTTTAACATTCGGACCGAATAATAATTTTGCTTATGCGGCGAAAATCGGAAATGATTGGCTTGTCGTTTTAAACGGAGAAGAGCACGAAAGATATGAAAGCGTAAGTTATTTGGCTTTTAATGAAAACGGAGAAGAATTTGGCTATATAGCGAGATTACCAAGGAGAAAGTTTGTCGTTTTAAACGGAGAAGAAAAGGAAAGATATGATGGACTAGATTACCTGTCTTTCGGGCCTGATAACAAGCTTTCCTATCTTTCAAGGGTGGGATATTCTCAAACGGTAATAGTAGGTAATAAGAAAATAGAAGAGCCTGGGAAAGTATACAGTCCGGTTGTTATAGGAGAAAAACTCTATTATAATTCTGTAAGAGACAGAGAAATCTGGATTGTTATTGAAAGTTTTTAATTAATTTCTTGCAAAAAAAGAAAGCGGCTTTACTCTCAATTACAGCTGTTGCTGTTTTTAAGAGTTAGCCGCTTTTTTGTTTTTCCCAAAGAGAAATATTAAATGGAAAGAATCCCTTTTCTTATTACGACCCCGTCCGTTCTTAAATTAAATTCATCAATGCCGGATGCTGAATCTTTTATTTTTAGACATTGTTTGCAAAAATGTTTTCCTTTAGGGAGCATTTCTTTACATCTTTCTCCGTTTAATAATCCCAAACATTGGTTTAATTTTTTTTGCCTGTTGTCCATAGTGTTCCTCCTTGGGTAGAAGAGTGCTGCTGTACTTTTAGCAAAACCGTTAAATTAAGTCAACAATACTCTCTTGTAAAATATTACTTATGAGTTATTCTAAATTGTAGTTCTTTTGTTGGACATTTAAAAACTACTGTCTTTTCAATCTGAAAAAGCAAAAGCAAAGGAGAAAATCATGTCAAAACCGGATAATCTTCTTTCCGGGATGAGTATTGCTTTAATTCTTGCTCTTTATAGGATGCTTGAAGTCAGGCCTTGCCGAAACCGCTTGCCATGTTTTAGGCAAAATGCCAAAGACGCTGCAGAAATTACATTCAATAAATTTTGGCAGGAACTTACCTTAAATCAGCAAGAAGAATTTTCTTCTCGCCTTTTTCAATGCCTTTATTGGCGCCGTCTTAAATGTTTTTTGTCCTTTGAGCATTTCTTAGAACTGTGGGACAAGAATCTTGGACTTGAAGAAGGATTTGATAAGTGGCGTGAATCGCTTGATTTTAATGATAAAGATCCTCTGATGCTTATATTAAGAGTATTGCGAAGGAGGAGAATTCCTCTTTCTTCTTCTGAAGTCAAATATTGTTTAAGCGCCCTAGGGCAACAAAAAGAGGAAAAAGTTGCCGAATTGTTTATAAGTTGCTTTTGCTTGGATGTTACCGAGTGAAAATAGTTCTAAGTGGCTATTCTAAAAACTTGTTTATAAGACATACAAAAGACAGGGAGGATTGGAATATTTTTCCATCCGTTTAAATTGTTCTTTCTTTGTCGCTTGCGCTTGCAGGCGGCTTTTTTTATGATATAATAGGTATTATGAAAGGTATTTTGTCGTTAAGAGAAAGTTTATTTTGGGAAAAACAGTTAAAAAATCTTGACTATCAAAAAGACGCCCAATTTATTATTGGTCGTGTTTTGGATTTTGGTAATTTGAATGATTGGAAAGCCATTAAAGATTTTTATGGAATTGAAGAAATCAAGAAAGTGGCTAAAAAACATGTTTTTTCAAATCCAAAAGATATTAATTTTTGGTCGGTAATATTTGAAATACCTCTAAATAAATTAAAATGCACGAGGAATCCCTTACTAAAAACACCAAAAGCGTTCTTGAGGCAATAGGGTTACTGTCTATTTCAAAAGATTTTTACCTGGCAGGAGGAACGGCTTTGGCTATTCATTTGGGCCATCGTTTTTCTGTTGATCTGGATTGGTTTTCTGAAAAGTTTGATTATGGTCCTTCTTTTCGCAGTGAATTGGGAAAAATTGGAAAATTAGAGATAGATAGCGAGAGTAAAGATACTTTTAACGGCGTTCTTAACGGAGTTAAGGTTAGCTTTTTTAGATATCCTTACCCTTTAATATCTTCAAAAATAAAGTATAAAGATAATATTTTTATTGCTGGTATTCCTGATATAGCGGCAATGAAAATGGAAGCGATAGGAAGCAGAGGTTCCTATAAAGATTTTATCGATATTTATTTTATTCTTAAACAATACTCGCTTGAGGAAGTTTTTAGATTTGTAGAAAAAAAGTTTGCAAATATTGATTATAATAAAACACATCTTTTAAAATCTCTTATTTATTTTGATGATGTCAAAAATAGTGTTTTTCCTGAAATGTTAAAAGAAGTGAGTTGGAAGGAAATTACTGATGAAATTAAAAGAAAAGCAAGAATTTGTTTGAATAATTTATAGTATTTTAGTTTTCCACAGTTCTATTTTTTTCAAAAAGAGTTAGAATAATCTAATCGCTAGCCGTCTTAATTATTATGGCGATTTTGCTGTTTTAATAAAGATAAATTTATGAATAAAAGAAATAAAATCATCTTTTTTCTCATCCTTTTTCTGTTTTCTTTTACCTTAATATCATATCTTATATATGATTATTTGGAATATAAGAAAGAAATAAGAGAAAGCTACTGGGAGATACCAAGTCAGGTAGAATATGAAAGTACTGATAATTATGAAATTATAGAAACAGAAGAAGGGAAAGTGGTTGTGAATGAGAATGCTGGGTTAAGTTTTATGATTCCGGAGGGGTGGGGGGTAAAAATGGACGAAGAAAATGATACCGTCGAAATATTTAATGTTAATAGATTAGAAAATTGTTTTTTTTGGATAGGTGTAGATTATTATATTGAAAATTTTCCAGGAGAAAAAAATAGGCCTTTTATTGTTTCACAACAAACAGAAGGAAAAGAAAAAATAATTGAAAATATGCAAGAAATTATTTTTATTGATACTTTTTCTGCACTGAAAACGTTTAAAAAATCCGGAGAAACATCATTAATAAGTGCTGAAGTTCCTTTTAATAATAGAATATATAATTTTATATTATTTTCTTCACTAAAAAATAATGAAGAATGTATAAATATTTTTGATGAATTTTTAGATGGTGTTTCAATAAATATATAATAATTCAATGTTTTACGGGAAAAAATCTGTAAGAAAGATTATTCTCTGTTTGATTTCAGTTTTACTGTTTTTTCTTTTTGGTTTTACGGTAAGCGCTTCTAATGAAGAAGAATCTTTAAGGCAAGAATATAAGATTCAGCTTCTTGAAAAGGAAGTAGATGCGATAGTTAAAACTCTTATTCAGAAAATAACCAATGAATCAATAGATACTTTGGTTCTTCTTGATAATCCTGAAAGAGAAGCTATTTTAGCCCTTCTTAGAAGAGGGATACAATTAAACTCGTTTAATTATTTAATAACTCAAGCGCCAAAGGAAATAGTAGGGGATTTTGTTAAGGCTGGGACTAAAATGGCTCCCATTTTCCTTGATTTTGGCTTTTCTTCTTTTTGGGAAATGGGAGTTAATGAAGCAAAAAAATATGCTATAGAGTGGCTACTAAAGAACGAATTAAGAACGGGAGGAGGGAATTTCCCTTTTTCTTACAAAACTTATACTGGAAAAGTTGAAAATGTCAGTTTTCCCTTTATTTTGCTTTATAACCCGAAAAATAATAAAATTGAAATAAATATTTATTCTTCAAGGGAAATTGAAACACCTGAAGTAACGAGAAAATATCTATGGACAGGGGGCGTAAAAAAACTATCTCCCTTTATTGTAAATATAAGCGGGGCTATAGAGAAAAATCAATATGGAGTGTATATATGGAAAGAAGGACCTAAAATTGAAATTGATTTTCCTTCTTATGTCCCCGAATTTCAATTTCAAAAACCCTCATTTGCAGAAAGGCAAATTAATTTATTAAAAGACCAATTATACGCCCTATATCTCGCAGGAGAGAAAATAGATCATCTTCTTGTCGAAGTGTCCGGTATTGCAAGTAATGTTGGGAATGCTGCGACGGAAAATGCAAAAAGCATCGGAGGAAAAATAATTGGAGGAATTGTAAATTTTTTCAGCAATCTTAATTCCATTATTTCTGTTCTTAATCCCTTCCAGGCGTCAATGTTTTCTTGGAGCGAAGAAGATTCTTATGGTCCTTCTCCTCATCTTTTAATAAGGCAGAAGGCGGAAGAAATTTTAAGCTTAATTAAAGAAGCGGGTTTTTCTATTGAAGAAGAATATTTCTTTGAAGAAGATGAAACGGATTTGGACGCTTTATGGGCAAGGGTAAGAGAAATGGATGAAATGATAAAAGAACTTCAAGATAGAATAGTTGGTTCAATTAAAGAAGCGGAGGAGGATTTGGTCTTTCTTGAAGATTTGGAGGATTTGGAAACAGTTGCAGAAATATGCAGTGTAGATATTAATACTGCTTCAAAAGAAGATCTTCAAAAATTAACGGGAATAGGTCCAACTTATGCAGACAGAATAATTGAAAAAAGGCCTTTTTCCTCTGTAAATGACTTAATAAGAGTAAGCGGGATAGGAGAGGTTACTTTGGAAAAAATATTAGAACAGGGCTGTGCCTTTGTTGATGATTTTTATTATACAAACAGCGGTTCGGGAAATAATTCTGGCTCTACAAATAATGAGGTTGCTTCTCCTCTTATTATCCTTAATTATGAAGATAATAATCCTATTAATAAAGATATTTCCATTGAGGTTGTTGCTTCAAATTTACAAAGCAGCAGTTATGATGTCAAAATATCAATTGAAAATGAAGGAACAGTTCTTTCTAATATTTACGACATTAAAGAAGAAAAATGGAAATCTTCCGTATATTATTTAAATAATGCCTTTTCCGGAACAAGTTTTACTGGTAATTTTTCTTTGAAAATAAAGGAAGATAAAAAAGATTTTAGAGGAGAAGCAGAAATTATTGTGAAATTAAGAAATAGCATAAAAGGTACTATTGTCGCAGAGAAAAGAGGAAAAATTAATATTATTGACGAAGAAAATGACGAAGAAGATAATGAACAAAACTATGTTTCTTCTTATTGGCCGGTTTTCCAGCAAAATTCTCAAAGAACGGGTCAGGCAAATATCTTAGGCCCTGCAAATTTTAACAATCCTTCTTTTGATATTTTTCTTGAAGGGTCTGATTCTAATGATTATTTCTATGCACCCGCAATTGATTCTGAAAACAATCTTTATTTCAAGGCAAAATTAAGCGGCAGAGAAGGGATTTTTTCCTTTAATTATTTAGGAGAAGAAAGATGGTATTATGAAGGCGGAATGCCACATATTATTGGGCCGATTGTAACCCCAAGCGAGGATATTTTTTTCTATATCAAAGGAAAAGAATTTCCTTTGATACTTTATAATAAGGAAGGAAATCTATTATGGGAAAAACCACTTAATGGATCATATCTTTTAGGATACCTTGCGGCTTATAAAAACACTATTTATTCTCTTGCTTCTTCGGGCGGGCCTACTGGAAAATTAATATCTATTGATATTGAAACGGGAGAAATAAATTGGATTTATGAAACGGGCGAAATTTTATCAACTTCAAACACTCTTACTATAGGAGAAGACGGGACCGCCTATTTTGGAAATGGTAATATTTTTTATGCTATTAATATAAATGGGGAAGAAAAATGGATTAAAACCTTTGAAGGAATAGATGGATCGTCTCCTGTAATAAGAATGCCTTCTATCAGCGATGAAACAATATATTTAACGGTTTCTCAGATAGAAAAAAGAGGGTCTTCTATTGTTCCTTGTCTTTTTGCTCTGAATTCTGAAAATGCGACAGAAGAATGGCGGGTTTGCGACAGTTATTTCAAATTTAATCATATTTCTGTTTCGACGCAGAATAATATCTATATTCCAGCAGGAAAAGACCAGAGAGGCCGTATTTTTAAATTTAATAGCTCAGGCGTGGAAGAGTGGCAATTTTCTGATTCCGAAAGAACAGTAGAGATTTTAATAATTGATAGCGAAGAGAATATTTACGGAATCTTCGGAGGTTCTCTTCTGAGGGCTTTTAATAAAAACGGAGAAATGAGATGGCAATATTCTTTATACCCGGCATATAGAATTAAATCCTTATCTTTTGATGGAAATGGAAACATATATATCGGGGGACATGAAAAAATGTATATTGTAAGAAATAAAGAAACGATAGAAGAGCCAAAAGACAATGTTTCCCCCGAGATTATTTTTGAGCTCGAATCAGTTCAAAATTCTCTTTCTTTTATTCTTTCTTGGCTTGGGGAGGACTTGGCTCAAGAAGAAGTAGAACCAAGCGGGATAAGCGGTTATCAACTTAGGTATTCTCAAGATGAAGAGAATTGGACGTATTTGCCCTCGGAAGAGGATTATATAGAAGAAACTGAATTTGAATTTACCGGAGAAGAAGATAACACTTATTATTTTGAAATAAGGGCTAAGGATAATGAAGGGAATATAAGCGAGTGGATAGGCGCTTCTACCACAATATCTTTATTAAAAAATCTATTAATAGTGGAAGTCCAGGTGGCCGGAGAAAAAGCTTCTCATGATTTTATTAAAATTTACAATCCAAATAATTTTGATATAGATATTGATGGATATAAGTTAAGAAAACGCAACGCTGCCGGAAATGAGGATTCCATTCGTCTTTTTCCTTCTGAGAGCATAATTGTTTCAAAAGAATATTATCTATGGGCAAGCTCTCAAGATGAAGATTATCCATTATTGATTAATGCCGACACATGGACAACACAAACTATTTCCAATAATAATAGTGTGGCATTATTAAATAAAGACGACGAAGTTCTTAGCGCTTTAGCCTGGGGCAGTTCCAATAATCCTTTTGTAGAGGGAACGTCTTTTCCTGAAAATCCGGAGAAAAATGAAATTTTAAAAAGAATTTGGAATGAAGAAACGGGCGAGTATTCAAACATTGGCGACAACTCTTTGGATTTTGAAATTCAATAGCTAAAAAGAAAACAAAAAAAAATATTATTCTCTTTTCATTTATATTAAAATAACCCTAAAAGTAAAAAGAGGCGGGTTTTTAATGTTCTTTTTTATAAAAGTTTCCTTGTACAGATAAGAAAAAAAAGTATAATAGGAAATATGTTTTTTATTCCTTGATTTTTTAAATATTTATGGAAAATAAAAATAAAGTTAGAGCGCATGTTTTTTTTTCTGGCCGTGTACAAAGAGTTTTTTTCAGAAGAACCGTTATGCTAAAAGCTAACCTATTAAAGATTACAGGATGGATCAAGAATTTAAAGGACGGCAGAGTAGAGGCCGTTTTTGAAGGCGAGAAGGAAAAAATAGAAAAGCTTGTAAAAAATGCCGGCAAAGGTAATCCTTTAATAAGAGTGGACTATTTTGAACTGGAGTGGGAAAAGTATAGCGGACAATACGAGAATTTTAAAGTTACATATTAACTTCGTTTTTTTAAAAAAATCCTTTGACTGCTTTGATTTTTTCTGTTATAATCTCAAAACATGGATAAAGAAAGGATAATAGGATTAATAAATGAGCTTTATAGAATTACTTCTCTTTTCCCGAAGAAAGAGCCCTTAAGGTATAAAATGAGAGAAGCGGCCGATAACCTGCTTTTGCATTTCACGACTTTTGAATCTTTAAATAGCAACAATCCTGGATCTTTCGCCGGAGATGTAAAAATGAAAACGAAGGAATGCCTTTTTGAGATAGAAAATAATTTTGAAATTATAAACAATTATTTCAACGTTACAAAATGGCAAAATTGGGCGAGCTATTTTAATATTATCGCTCTTCAAGAAAAATACGATCTTTTCAAAAAAGAAGTGAAGGAAGAAATTAAAAGAATAGTTTTAGAAAAAAAGATAACAGTTGAAAAGGAAGATAAGCCAGAAAAAAGCAATCATAGTTTATCGATAAGAGAAAAGAAAATAATGCTTCTTCTTAAAGACAAAGGAAGAGCCCAAGTAAATGATGCGAGCAAGATGCTTCCAAGTGTTGCCAAAAGAACATTGCGCAGAGATTTCTTAGCTTTAATTGAAAAAGGGCTCATAGAAAGAATGGGGGAAAATAACAATACTTATTATTCTTTAAAAGAATAAGATAGGACAGATAGGACAAGACATTTTTTCAATTTTGTCCTATTTGATACATTAGGACATAAGAAATAGGAAATATTTGTCCTGATTGTCCTATCTCTTTAATAATGGATGATTTAAAGAAACAATTCGCTAAAATATATGATAAGAATGTAGATGCTATCTACAGGTTTGTTTTTTTTAAGGTTAATTCCGAAGAAATAGCCCAGGATTTAACTTCAGAGGCCTTTATGAAAAGTTGGCAGGTATTCCAAAAGGAAGGTCTGAAAATAGAAAATCCCAGAGCTTTTGTTTACCGGACGGCTAGGAATCTTGTCATTGATTATTATAGAAAAAAGGCCAGGATGACAGCGGTTCCTATTGATGATATCCCTTTGCCTGAACAAGGACAATGTCTTGAAGAAAAGATTTTTATAAACTCTGATTTTGAGCAGGTTAAAAAAGCCCTTCAATTTTTAAGAGAGGACTATCAGAGTATTATTACGATGCACTACATCGAAGGAATGTCTTCTAAGGAAATATCAAAAGTAATGAAAAGGTCAGAAGGGGCAATAAGGGTTTTACTGCACAGAGCGCTCAATTCTCTAAAACAGGAAATCAAAGAGGCCTGAAGGTTAAAGTGTAATAAAATTGCTTTATCTTCGTCTTAAACTTAACAGCCACAAAAAGATGAACGAAAAAGAAATTATCAAAAATTTGAAAAAACTAAGAAAAGTCAGACCTGAAAAGGACTGGGTTTTTTCGAATAAAAAAGAGCTTTTAGGAGAAAGCTTGCCTTATTTCCCTATTATGAATGTCTTAAGGAACATATCCGGTAATTTTTTTCTGGTTCATAAGTTTGCTTCTGTTTTTATTCTAATTTTTGCCTCTTTTGCCGGAATGGCAGTTTATGCTCAGAACTCTTTACCCGGAGATGCCTTTTATAGCGTTAAAAAAGCGACAGAAAAGGCCCAGTTTGCTTTTAAAACCGGAGATGAGGTTACTCTTAGCTTTGAGGTAGCTCAAAGGCGACTGGATGATCTAGATAGAGCGGTTAGGACCAATTCTTCAAAAAATCTTGCCCCTTCCATAAATGAATTTCAAGCAACCGTTTCGGAAGCGGCCAAAAGCATTAAAGTTGCGGAAGTGAAAGATATTAAGGCC
>Ga0265294_10005586_pt1 | contig 15334 bp, 20 predicted proteins | sample MunlanPumphouse3_FD_192504 | JGI IMG/M metagenome (GOLD analysis project Ga0265294, IMG submission 192504) | Groundwater microbial communities from a municipal landfill in Southern Ontario, Canada - Pumphouse #3 | ecosystem: Environmental > Aquatic > Deep subsurface > Groundwater | place... | reverse complement strand
AGCCCATCTAACTTATTTCCTTCTGCACCTACGTAAACTCCTCCAATACTTCCTTCAGTGGTAAAGGCTTGAGATATAGTTTGCCCAACCTTGTTTAAATGTAAATACTGGGGATGGTCATCAACATCTAGGTTTAACAGGTCAGCATGGATTCTGTTTAAAGGTACCCACTCTGTACCATTAAAACCTTTCAATACTTCAAGCTCTGTGTCATAGGCTATACCACCGGATTTAATAATAGCCAGGGCATTTATCTCAGCTGTAGTACCAACAAATACAACAGAGCATAACCCCGGCTTATGAAGCTGAGTACTAGGGTCTTCAAAGTTATGCTCTAGTTCCTCTCTTTCTCTTTTCCCTACCTTTATAGCTCTGATAGCATCATCCCCAGTATCTCCTTGAGATCCATCAGTAGGAAGAGATTCAAATGTGTCGTCCCAATCCATTAGTTTATATCCATCTTTTTTATAGTTACGTAAAGAATTCCTGCTGTTACTGTGAATAGAGACCCTGTAATATTTTGAAATACATCAGTATCAGGCTCAGGATAAACCCTCCAGTATTCCCCTGCCTTCACAGGAGTAACAAGGCCAGCATATCTGCCATGATACTGCTCAGCTGTAGTACCTCTCTTAGCTGTAGGAGGACTAGTTGTTCCAACCAAAATGTTTAGCATTCCAGATACTTTATTATTTTGTGCATATCCATCAGGATCTTGTATTAGCATTCCTACTGCACTAATAAAGCAATCTTTAGTCTCAGGACCATAAGTAGTATTAATAGCGTATGTTCCATCCCATGCTCCAAAGCCTTCTCTCATCTTATACAACACAGCCTTGCTAGCAATATGGTCTGTTATAGTACCCTGAACAACAAGAACAGTAGCAGTAAGAGTAGTAATCCTAAAAGGCCCGAGATTCAAAGCATTGGAAGACCATATAGTATCATTAAGAGCAAATCCATCGGTTATGAAAGATCCTCCATCATGTCTTCTTATTTCTGTTCCAGCAAAGCTCAAATCAACCATATCTGTATTAACTAAAAACCTAGAATTAAGCCCAGAGTATATAGAAGTTATATCTACACTGTTTATAAGTACTCCTGCACCTAAACCTAAATCCTTAGTTATTATCTGCCCCGCTTTATCTAGGTTAAAATACTGTGTATGATCATCCTCCGTTAAACCTTCAAGAGCAGAGTGGGAAGAGCCCAAAAGAGTCCATACTCCGGAAGTATACACCTTAAGCCCTTTAAGAGTTGTATCATAAGCCACACATCCTTCTGTAGGACTAGCTAAAGCTGCTATCTCAGCTGTAGTGCCTATGAACAATATAGTGCATAATCCAGCCTTGTGGAAAGGCCGAGTTCCAGCTTTAAAGTTATGCTCTAGCTCTCCTCTTTCGCTAAGTCTCAATTTGAGTTCTCTAAGATGCCTAGCACCATATTTTCTCTCATCTCCTCTTAGAGGAGTATTTGAGTAGTTGCTATCCCACAAAGCCATTATGCTCCTCCAATTTCATCAACTATAAACTTACTGACTGAAAACCCAGGGCGGGAGATAACCTGCCAGTAATAACCCTTTGGTACTACGAATGTTATTCCTACATATCCAGAGTAGTCATTTTTGCACCTGTATAAGGAAGAAGCCTTTATGTTAGGAGAAGCTGTCAATCCTATGTAACCCAGAGCTAAAAGTATAACAGCTTCTCCTCCTGGAAGATCAACTAATCCGTTAGCCATAACAATACAATCTTGAGTCTCTGGTCCATAAATAGTGGTTTGAACATAGCCAGTATCTATAGCACCAAACCCATCAACCCAAGATGGCATGGCTCCAATAAGGAGAGAATCCTGAGTTATATCTCTCCCATCAAGCTTAACTCCTTCAGCTAGAGTGATATCCTGCAGTAAAGTTTGACTCTCCTTTCTAAGATGCAAGTATTGTGGATGGTCATCTACTACAACTAACTCTTCATCCTCATAATAATCAGTAAGGTTTTGTAACCCTGAATGCCTAGAAGAAACCTCAATCCACCCATCTTCATGGTATACCATAAGAGAGCTTTCATCTGTATCGTAAGCGATGCAACCTTCTACAGCATCTAAGGCAGCAATGTTTAAAGTAGTGCCTACATATACAACAGAGCAAAGACCTGCTTTGTGATAAGGAGGAGATCCAAGCATAAAATTATGTTCAATCTCCTCCCTCTCTACTATAGCCTTTTTGGTATCAACTATCCTAGGAGGCCCATAGGTAGCTGCTGATATGGCGTCATCAACATTAGCCTCAGGTAAAGCTTCAAAGGCAGCATTCCATGTAAACACCATAACAGGCATTAGTTACCTCTATAAAAGGGGTCGTTCCAATATTCCCCTTTGTAGGTTTTTCCACCTTCAAAAGGTGTTGCTACATAAGTCCTATCAGGCCTCTCTATTTCCTCTTTAACAGACCCAGCTAGAAGTTCCCTAGCTCTCTGTACCCAATCAGAAGGAGATGATGCTTCTAAGATTGAGGAGGCTATCTCAGCACTAAGAGTTGTTATAGCAGGGTCTATATTTCTATAAGGGATTTCATCGGTATCTACAGTTAGAGCGGCAGGCCATCGGCTATACTGGATATAAAGAGGTTTAGCCTCGTCTGGAATCCTAAATAGCTCTATATATAAACCTCTTTGGGTATACCACTTAGGTTTACCATAACCGCTTATCTCAGTGTAAGGAATAGAATCATCCAGTTCGCTAGCTGGAACGTATTTTAATTTTCTACTATTAGCCTCATCCATATACCTTATAGAATAAATATCTTTAGGTCTGGTTAACAGGAGGTCTGTTTCAAGATGGTAAAGCTTCTGATTCTCCACAGTAAAAGCATTAGTAGTATCCAAGTACATAAGATCATCGAAGTCTTTTACCATAGCAACATATCTTAAAGCCTCATTAACAGCCTCTTCAATTGCTAGAGTAGTTCTTCCATCGCTAGCATTAAGGCGAAGGAACAACTTTCTTTTAGCCTCTCCAAAAGTCATTAGTTACCTCCTCTAGCTTGTCCTATAGCCTTTTCTAGGAGAATCCTCTGGCCTTCTATAACAGCTCTAGCTTTAGCACCAAGAGCAGAAGGGTCTCCAAGAAAGCTTGCTATCTGAGACCACATAGAAGCATTATCAGCTTCTTCAAACACTGCCCAGCATATTCCTGTAGCTGTTGCTACAATATACTGGTCATGATGGGAGAAAGGAATAGGTGTATCAGCATTTGTTAGCAATGCTGGATACCTTGTATAGCTGATAGTAAGACTTTTGTTAGCAGTAGGAGTGCCCTTAAACAGAAGGGTCTGCCCAAAGATAGACCAAAACCTTACGCTGGTTAGAACTGGAACTATAGAGTCCCATACATCATAGGATATAAAGCCTAGCTTTAAAGCTTCTGTATTATTGTATATACGTATTATATCTAAAAGATGTGTAGCAATGGCTCCGGTCAGAGAGGTTATCACAATCCTACTGTCACCGCCGGTAAGTGTGACATTAACCTCTTCTGACATCTCAGGAGGTTCGAAGGTTAACGAAGCCATTGCTACAGCATAGTTAATTGCAGCGTTAGCTACTAGAATAGCCACAGCATCATCTCTTGCTATTCCAGTAAGTACTAATGTTCTGACTTCACCAAAAGTAGCCATTTATTATACCTTGAAAAAAGATAAGGGAGGAAGTAAATACCTCCCTATAACTTATTGTCCTCTACGTCTTTTTGCTATCTCTACAGCCTGTTTCATCCTCTTATACTGGGCAGATTTTTTAGGCCTAGCTTTATTTCCAAAAGCCACATCCCCAAACTCTGGAAGGGTTCCTGAAGACGTTTCGTTGGAGGGGGATGCTGAAGACTTTTTCTTTATTCTACTAACTACTTCCATTACTTTATCCCACAATTCTCCAGCTAGCCTTTTCCCTGCATTATCCCGGTATAGTTCCTCTCTTTTAACCGTTTGGTTATACTCCCACTCTGGGTCAAGGAGAGGTTTCTTCTTTTTCTCAGCCATAAGGCCTCCTTACACCAAGCCTATAGCTATGAAACTTACTTCACCAACATCCACATCATCTGCTACCTCAGCAGCAGGAACTTGAAAGGCTGTTCCCGTGCCCGCTACCTCAAGGGTATTGGAAGCAGATTTCATAAGGGTGTTGTTGGCATCAGCTGCTCCTGTGCTTGCTATAACATTCACAGGAGTAAAAGCCTTGAAGGCTTTGGCAGTGGTATCCCACTTTACCAAGTAACCGTTATCACTCACACCATCTACTACCACTGCAAGCAGGGTATCGAACTGGTCAGTGATATCCTTCACTTCAACCTTTGTAGAGTTATAGTTAGTAATATCAGCCTTACCAACCATAAACTTCAAAGGCTTAAAAACCTTAAAGGCTCTTGGGTAAACCTTTGTTACGGTACATGCATAATCAGCCATTTACTACCTCCTATGCATCCACTTCTTCCCACAGGAAGCCGAAAATGAAGGCTGCTGTAGTAGCAGTGAGGGTATAGGTAAGGATGGACCTTCCAGCAGGCAGAATAATCTGCCCATCGAGCTTGGCGACCTGAGGTCCAGCACCTTGCCAGGTGGTTATGGCACCTGTACCATACGTAGAGATGGGCTTGACCAGAACAGGAGTACCAATCGTTGCTCCATCATCAACAAGAGCAACTGATCCTCCTGCACCGTATCGGCAGCACCTAGGAGTGATGGCTCCTGCCATCCCCGTATCGGGTGCTTCCATAAGCCCGAGAGCTCCTGCAGCAGGTCCTACCACACTTAAAGCCCAGGAGAATTCTCTCACGATGATGAGTTTCTTACTCCCTGAGGGGTTACACAACCCAAGGCCTGTCCAGGTGGTAGCGAGAGCTGCCGTAGTAGCTACCGCAGCCTGGTTGGAAGCCATGAAAAGCCTTCCAGCTCTAGCAGCAGCAGCGTACTCTCCATGGATGGCATCAGCGAATGCTACGCCATCCTGAGAACCTTGCTGATCCACAACTGCGCCATTAGGAGCAACAAGACCCTTACGCACTTGAATCTCTGAAAACTGTGGCATCTTGGTTCCTCCTAATAACCCGGGATTTTAAGGTTGATGATACTGTACTCTGTGGTTACATTAACCCTGAGCACCTGACCGCAGATGAGCTGACCAAGCCCAGTGTTAGGAGTTGCCTCAGTCAGAGCCGGAGGAGCTACAGCTCCGTCAGCTGATGCTGAAGGCACGCAGGTGTTTCCGATAACCAGGGTTCCTTCTGTAAGGATTGAGCAAGGACCTTTTACCTGGTTCCAGAAGTAGTACAACGCCGTAACAGCTATAGGCGGTACTCCTGCTATCCCAGCAGTGGGAGGCGAAGGATGGATAATCAGTCCATCCTGAGGATGCCTTATAAGAGAGGCTTCAGCACTGGATGCAGTGGCTACTCTTATAGCATCGTAAAGCTCGATGTAACCTGAGCCTGAAGAGTCTATAGCAGCATGCCCCCGGATCTTATACATATGGCCTATCCCTGTGTTTTTGTTAATCCACAGGTATCCATCTTTGTAAAGATCCTTAGCAGCTGCAGTAGCTCCCAGGGTGATGTAGATACGCTTCTGTCCTATAGCCGTATCAGCTACCACACACTCGTCATGGTTAGCTTCAGGCACAGGGCTCTGCACAAGCTTACCTACAGCAAGTGCATCAGCTCCAGCCCGGGCATAGGCGAAGACTCTTCCATCATCCAGAACCCTCAAGGTCCCAAGACGATGCTTTGCTACAGCGCTTTCTTCAAAAAGGCCCTGGTTAAAGAACCTTCCTCCAAAAGCATTTTCAACATAATCTCCTACCATCTCTTTTCTCCTGTCACGGATTTTCTACAACTTGCAACTATGCGGCAATCCCTGTGAGAACCTTCTGGACAATGGGGCGATCGGTTATCATGTTCATCACACAGACAATCTGGGCAACCTTGTCCTTAGGCTGATCCGGGATTTCTTTCCAGTCAGTCATCTCCATGAAATAGCTTTCATCGCACACCAACTTGAGGTAGTTGGAGTTGATGAAATACATATTCCCCGAAGGCGCTGACGGACACCACATAATGGGCTTTCCTTTAAACACGATGGTCTCGAATCCAGCATCTCCCATCTTCTTGTCCTGAAGCACTTTGAGATCAAGACAAGTGTCTTCATAAAGCTCGAAGGAGGCCTGGTCAGTAACGATGGCTATGTCCTTTATCTCGGAACGGCTGTATTTAATACAGTCGTTGAGGCAGGTCCTCATATCCGAGGCAAGGTATACAGCAGCTGCTCCACTCGAGGTTTTCTGCTGGTTTCTCCACCATGTATAGGTTGCCCTGTTGAGGCCATGGACGGTACCAGTAGTAGGAGAAGATGAGATAATGTTCTGTATCCCATTAGGCTCTTTTGCTCCAGAACCATCAGAGAACATAACCCTCTCGAACTCTTCCCACAGGGCACGCTCAGCAGCTTCGAGCTTGGTTGTTACAAGCTTTATAGCTGCAGCCTTCCCCTGATTCTGCTGTTCATCCTGAAACCAGCGCATAATGGTTACTGAAACATATTTCCAGTCCTCATACGCTGTGGTAAGGAGTTCACCATCCAGCATGGGCACAGTGTCTCCCTTACTGATCCATCGAACAGATTCATTGTTCCCATAGTTGAGAGGAATCTCAATCCTTCGATGGCCTGTTACATTCTCGATCCTTCCTTTTTCTCTCAACCAAAAGATAAAAGGGGTTTTGAGAAAAGCCTGCTCTGTTGCCTTGGTCCTACGATATGCCCAGGTTGAGGTAAACAGAGTATCAATAGTTTCACTCCAGGTAAGCGGCATTGTTTTCACCTCTTAAACATTTTTCTTATCCCCCATAACCTTTTCCCAAGCCATCTCAGCTGCATCTTTCAGAGTATCTGCTTTAGCAGGCTCTTGGGCAGCAGCTCTGGATATCCCAGGACGGTCTCCGAAAGAACCCCGGGGTGGAAGACCTAGCATCTTCTCTGTTCGAGTTCTTGGTTCTTTATCGTCTCCGTTTGCGCCCCTCGCTGGTTTTAAATCTCCTAACTCTGCTTTAGCAAGCTTAAAGGCTCTCTCCATAGTAATGTTAGGAGTTTCCTGAGCAATCTCGTACATTCTTTGCTCATAGAGGTGAAAGTCCTCCTTGTGATTAAACTCAACTTTGTCTATCTCTCGCGCTACCTTTAAGGCCTCTACCTCTATCTTGAGAGTTTGACCTTCCTCTTTAACAGCTCCGATGATAAGGCTGATAAGTTCCCTGTTGGACATTTCATCAAGATCTTTCTCAGGTTGCTGTTGTTCCTTAGATGCTGGAGCCTGCACCCCTTTTCTTATCTCTCCAAGAAGCTCATCTACGTCTCCCTCACGACCACTACGTGAAATCCTTGACGCACTGGACTCAAGCTCATCTACTCGCTCAAGGAGTGCATCGTACTGCTCGCGAGAAAGAATAACATCTCCCTTCTCATCAAGAAGCTGTTTACCCTGTTCGCCTTCCTGCCCTGCACCTTCTAAGTTTTTGAAATCTTCGCCACCGCCGCCCATATTAGGCCTCCTTTGATTTGTTGAGGGCTATATGGTAAGGAAGGTCTCTAAGAGCTGCTGCTAAAGCCCGCTCTATATCCCTTCGCGTCCATACACCCTCGAATTCTACTTTTGCTCTTCCTTCGCTGTCCAACTCAACTTTTACAAACTTCATTATAGAGCCTCCTGTACTCGTGCTTCCCACAACCCATCCTGGCGTTTGTAAGGATTCCCAAGAATAGTCCTTCCTACTGATTTCAAAGGTTTTTGAGCTTTATCTAAGGCTCCATTAGTAGGATCACCACTCTTGAAGACTATGACATTCTCTGTTATAACAAGCTCTTCGCTTATATAAAGGAGAACAACATCCTCTACAAAGAGGCCAACTGTTTTCACATTAGACATCTCGCTTCAACTCCTCGCTCTTTACAGAGCTTTCTGTAATGTTGCTTGGACTCAACGTAAACTGGTCCATTTGGGAAATCTTCGTTGAGATGAGGTCGAAACCAATCCCTACTAAGGGTTGATTGAATACATAAACGTATCTCGCGCCCGCCACAGGATGGGCATTGGGAATTGTGCCTATCATCCACTTTCCTCATTTCTTCATATTTATTTTTGCATCCTTGGCACTCATACTCATATATTGGCATAATCTTCCTCTTCTATTAACCCTATATCTTCATAAGCATCTATGTCCTTTGTCTTACACCTAGGGCATGTTATATAGAACTTTTTACTCTTCCATCTATGTAAGCATTTCATGCATTTATAGATGTAAAGAGGAGCATCTTCCTTCATTGCTTTTCCTCAAAGCGTTTTTTAAAGCTATCAAATTCCTCAGGTTTGTCAGGACTTGAGCCTACTCTTCCTCCTGCTGAACCTCTACCCATTCCAGTCATCCCAGTCATAGGCATAGGCTGGCGAGACGCTGCTAATAGTCTAGGGTCTACACCAGGAGGTACATTCATAAGACCTGGAATTCTAGGATCTATTGATCCATAAGCGTCTAGAAGTATCTGGCGGATAGCGACCTGATCTACCATCATATCCCCATTGAATTTGGCGAAGAGGTCATTAGCCATCTGCACTTTAACCGCTCGGTTCATAGGCATTCCGCTGTCTATATCCAAAGAGAGAAAAAACTCCCCTTTAAGCTGCTCTCCTGTGTAAGAGACCCATCCAGGGATGCCATCAGGTCCTACAACTCTTATTACCTTTTCTGTATTCCAGAATTTAAAAAGGTATTGATTCCACTTACGAATTATTTTTAAGAGAACATCTCCTACTATGTCTCTTCTCTCCGAAATCCTTTGTTCAAAGGCTTGGGCTACTGTCATTGTCTCTGTAGCTGATCTAGGAGAACCTGTTTGGTAATCTCCAAGCTCATTGCTTGAGAAGCCCAAGGATTCTTTCATAGCAGCATTACATGCCATAGCTGCTGGTTGGAGTTCCATAGGTATATGAGGTTGAAGTGCCATAACCACTTGTGAGAGTGGAAGGTCTCCTTTTATACCCACTCCTATGCCCACATTTCCACTAAGAAACTTTTGTAACTCTGTCTCATCAATGGATTCTAGTTTATAGAGAAACTTTAAAAGAGCAATAGCTCTATGCGCTTGAGCTTGGGTTGTTATAGTGTTGAGTTCTTTCTGCTGGGCCTGGAGGATATCAGCGTCTGAGATTCCGTATATGTACTCAGGATCAGGGTTGAAGGTGATACACTCGTAAGGTAGACCTTCTATTTGGAGAGCATCTACCTCATCTAATATTATTGTGTTCTCGCAAATAGTGTAAAGCCTTCCTTCTATGTAATCCCTTACCTCATAGAGTTCACAATACATAGCCGTGTCAGATTTATCTATAGAAGGCTTGTAAGGGTCACTGGACTTTTTAAGATTATAGGCTGTTAAAGTACCTTTGAGTTCTAAAGTGTGTTTATACTTCTGGTCTTGTTTAACATCCTCTAGAGGACGCACTATCCTGTGAGCTATCCATGGGAGGTAGGAGAAATCCTCAGACCCCCAAGGAACTATTATATCCTCAGGTGCTACTCGTAATGCCCAAGGCATTCCAGGCTTTACTGTTTCGTTATACTCAATTCTCCTTCCATCCTTTCTAGAATGTTGGGTAACAGTAGCTCCATCATCATCTGTGGATTGTTCTGGCATATAACCAAATTCACTATCAAAGCCTAGTTTTATAGGCCCTATACCACAAAGGAAAGAATCTAAAGAAGCCTTCTTAAGAGTCTGTTTAAGCATGGTCTCTCGAATTAGCATATTATCCACAGCTTCTACAACCCTAGCATGAGCTACTAACCCAGGATGGGAAGCCGTAGCTGTTATCCTAGGAGAGTTGAAATAAACTCTAGGGATAAGCATTCTTCCATAGCTGAAGATTTTATTAACCGGGAGGATATTCTCATCCCATTTGTTCCTATACATATTTCTGTAATCTTTCCAATGCGGATAAGTAGAGAAAGTTTTCCTAAACTCTTCTCCCTTTTTTATCTTACTCATCCACTCTGTAGCTTTTTCGCTCATGGGAGATCCTTTAGTTTCTTTATAGCTCCTTCATTGTTAAGGAGGTCGGCGAAGTCTTTAGGCATTGTGAACTTTTTTCCATCAGCCTCTACAAGACTGAGTTTAGGAGGCTCAAGACCTGAGAGTTTTATCTGCTCTGCGTAACGCTTGCTATAATCGGTGATGGCATTCTCATCTCCATACGCACGGCTCATATGGTATTTAAGACTTTTGTAAGCCTTGGAAAGCTTCCCTTCCGCATCTGCTGCACTGAATTCTCCTAAGGACTTCTTCGTACCAGCTGCTTTGGATAAGGAGTGCACAACCTCTTTGCTTACGGGATAGGCTGTGTCATCATTAAGGATTATGTAGCGAAGGTCTCCTTTACCTTTTGTTACATACTTGATTGTTTTCCCTTTAAATTCTGTACCTGCGAGGTCTTTCCAGGCGCTACTTAGTTCTCCTTTTATAGCTCTAGAAGCGCTCTTAAGAGGAGCTCCGATCATTTTATCTTTCACTCCTGCCTCCGCTTTATCATTGTAGAGGGTTGCTCCTAAGCCTAAGGCTCCTCCAAGACCTAATAAGCGAATCCATTTATGCTCTTTCCCATAACGATCTCTTCCGATATCCCTTATATCAGTTAGATCTCCCATACCTCTCCTTTCTGAGGTTATTGCTTTAACAGCATCTCTTAAATCTTCTATGGTGTAATGACCAGGACCACCCATGAATTCTTTTGTTTCCCTTCTTACAACTTCTTTATCTTCCCTTGGAACATTTAAATGCTGGGGTTTATAAGTGTTAATTATATGGAGATCCCCAGGCTCTCCACTATGCTTTAGGGTATAACGTTTGTGAAAATCAGTTATCTCCTTAGGAGGCCTTTCAGTATAAGATAACTGCTTTTTATGCCTTACAACTATATCGATATCACTAGGATCTGGTTTTCCAGAAGCATAAGACCCAAAGAGATACATTCTCTTGACAGAAGGATGGGCAGCTATTTCTTCTATCTTGGGACCTAGCTTCTTTGCTAATTCCTTGCGCATAGGAGTAGTAGCTAGTTTCTCAATTCTTTCTTTAGCTATCCTAGCTGCAGCTTCTTTAATCCTCGGCATCACACCATCTCTTGAATTGACCTATTTGCATCTCTACGCCTTCTCCAATATCCCTGCGGTATTGGACGTCTTTGTGGATTACAATATTGTTAATAGTTCTGTAAACTCTGTTGCGGCACTCCCCTATTGATATACCCCTAGCAGTTACACAACCTATGACTCCATCTACTCCAGCCATAAGTTGAGTCTTTCCATTCCGCATAACATCTGAGAGCCATACATGCCTCCTGGCATTATGATCCTCTAGGTTAAGCACTTGTATCCCTTTCCACTGCTCAGCGCCTTTATGAGAAGGATAAGGCGCTACGGAAAGACGCACTGCTATAGCGTAATCGTTTCTATACTCCGTATTCTTTACAAGGTCACCTCCTCCAGAAGCAACATGGAATAGAAAATCAAATAATGGCATCTTGAGGAGTTCAGTCCAAGCTTGGATAGCATCATAGCCAAACCTAGTAGTGAACTCTAAGAAGTAAGCATCATTCCCAGAGAGGATGCAGTTAACATCTATAGGCCCTATATAGCCTGCTTTCTCCAGAAGAGGTTCAAGAGGCTTTAAAGCCATGTCGGTAAGCCTATCTCCTTGGGAGGGGATTACTATGTTACCCATACATCCCGTCTGCGGGCCTTTGTCTCCTTCCATGAGGCGCTTACGCTCGAAGGTGTGGTTGAAGGGTTTTATAAACTCTTTACCATTAAACCACCCCTCGGTGCTTATTTCTACTCCCTTGATCATCTCTTGGATAATACAAGGGATAAGCTTATCACCCCATTGGCCTACAATAGTTTTTAAAGAACGATTCTCGTCATCTCCACTAACTAGCGTAAGATCAACTGTTTTATTCCCAAGGGGCTTTATAACCTTAGGGTGCACACTTTGGTTAAGTATGTTATTTATCTGATCTACAGTAGTGCATTTAACACTATCTGCCTCTTTTACCTTTGTGAGCTTCTCTATGACCTTAGTACCATAATCCCTATCAAGCTCTAGCTTATCGTTAAGAAGACCTCCTCCTAGGACTAAATGCCCTGATTTGGTAAACTCCTCGCAAAGGTTCCCAAGCCCGACCATATCCGCTAGTACGAGATCATAAGCCTTGTCCTTTACCCTTGTAGGCCTATCTATAACTCTAGGCCTTTCATAACCTTTCAAAGACCCTTTTGCTTTACTGTCTTGGATATAAATATCTACTCCATGACCTTCTTCAGCAAGCCTTATTGCTAGAGGAACTCCATCCCCTTGCTTGCTGAGTATTAATACTCTTGGCATCTTTCGCCTTCCTTAGTAAGGGCAATTTTTATTAACCTGGGCTATATGGTTATTCTTTGGTTTCTTTTTTACTCCTGCCATGATTGCTTCAAAGGTTACAAAGAACTTCTTAGGCTCTTTAACCTTTACCTCCACTCTAGGCTTAACAAACTCCTTCCGGAGGTATTCAAACTTCTTCAACCCTAACATTGCAAGATCTGTAGCAATAACAAGATTGTCACTACTACCAGCCATCTTTCCATCTTCATCTTCCTCAAAGCTTTTCATCTCTATAACAGTTTGACTTCCATGGAGCTTAATGTCTCCAAGCATCTCTTGGCTTAAGCCTACCATAGCGTGTTTGGTTATCTGGGAGTTGTTCCACCCGTATGAAGGAGGAGTAGTGGCAGTTCCGTACTTTCTCTTATACAAACGTTCTGTGGAGTAATGTTCTTTAACATAAGGGATAACAGCAGCTCCATGGTTGTTTGCTTCTATAACCAAAAAGGCTTTATTGTAGAGTTCTCCAAGCTTACATATAAGCTGGCCATAGACGTAAGGATTAACTCTGTTGTTAAAGAACTCAAACACTTGCTCGAAGGTCTCTACACAAAACACTTGCATAGCTGCATCGTCATTACCTGTACCTCCTGAAGGATCCCCTCCTACTACATAGGTGTATCCAGCCTTAGGGTGCCCTTCAAGATGCATAGCGTAAAGACCCTCAAAGCTTGTATGCTTCCAATCTTTGTTAAAGGTTAACTCAACATTGGGGTATATGGATCCTCCTGTACTTTGGAAACACTCTTCAGGCTCTGAAGGGTATTCCTGCTGCATCAAGGCTATGTCCTCTCGAAGCTCTCTGAGTTTTACCTCATACCACCACATCTGCTTGTCTATAAGGTCCTTGGGGATTTCCTTGCCTTTGTACCATTCTTCAAGCCTATGCTGTACTTCCATGAGGTAGCTATTATATCTTGGAGTATCTGGCTTCCAGTGGAGTTTCTCTATAGGAAGCTCTAAGGAATACTCCTCATCAGCATACCAAGGATAAAACATCCTTGTATACCCCATGTTATCAGCATTCTTCCAAAGGAAGTAGAAATCGTTGTTCCTCCCATTGCCTGTACTCTCAATGTAGATTCTTCCACTTCCAGGAACAGCTTGGAATAAACCTGCGAAGTGCATTTGGGGACTTTCCCAGAAGGCGTACTCAGAGCAATGCAAGTCAGTGATTGTATCACCACGACCAAAGGCCTTCGCACCAGCTGTGCCTATGTAGAAGGAAGACTCCATCTTTGGAAAGAACATCTCCGATCGGCTATGCCTTCCAAAGATAGGCTTTGGACCTTTTATATGTCTAAGGTAATAGTCTACCTTATCCAAAAGCTTTTGCGTAGCATGACTCTCATGACTTACGCAAACAGCCCTGGAGCCTCCTCTACCGAGACAACGAACAGCGAACTTAGCTAGGATAGCAGAGGAAAACCCTTTCTGCCTAGCCTTGGCTACAAGAATTCTAGTCTTGCTAGTAGGGTTGTCGAAGTTGTCAAAGAACCTTTGTGCTTTGTTAAGAACAAAGGGAACCTTAGCTCCTTCTTTGTTCTGCACCGAAAACATCTTCTCTATCACAACGCATTCACTATTCATTGCGTGTGACATCCCCATTGAGGATTTGCATCACGACGTCCTCAGCAGTGATGTTGTTTATAACAGTGCCCTTTCCCTCTTTGTATTTTCCATTAGCCTTAAGCCATTTATCTGCTGCTGATAAGTTTACGTTCGGATCTAAATTGCCCAATCCATCCCTTATTACACCAACAGTCTTACTAAATAAAGCCTCAAATTCTTGTTGTACCCCATCTAACAATTGTTGGCGCACTTGTATTACATCCTTATGATGTAAAATACGATAAACAGAATTAACAGTATAATCAGTAAGTGTAGCTATTTGCGCATTACTATAACCTTGTAGATGTAATTCAACTACCCTTCTCCAAGCTAATGGTATAGGTTCGTATTGATTTGTAGAGCGCTTAGTAATAAAGGGCTGCTGAGATTGTATAAGTGCATCCATAGATTTAGTTCTTCCTCTAGTAATAATTTACTAACTGTTAGGAGGAGAAAGCACCGTAAATGTATTATAAAGCAACATAAATTCTAGATTTACCCCGCCACATATTTTATACCCCTAACCTAAATAATAAACTGAACAGTTTTGAGGATTTGCTCATTGAAATTTATTTCCATTGAAATTTATTTCCATTGAAATTTATTTCCATTGAAATTTATTTCCATTGAAATTTATTTCCTGAACATTATCTTATTATTATGCACCTATAATAGTTAATATTTTTTATGAGTTATGATAAAAAAAGAGTTGAAATATTTTTAAAATGATTTATATTTATTATATAAGTTAAGTTCTTTCAAAATTTAAATATGTGAAATAATTTTCACATATAATAACAAAAGAGGGGTGAGCCATGTCAAATTTGAATGTCTCCGAAGAAAGAATTAAGCAGCTTTTAGAATTGGAAAAAAAGGAGCAGGCAAAAAGGGCTAAACATTATGCATATGCTCAAAGGAGAAATGTTAAACTGGCCCTCCTGGCAAAGAAGGCCATGGAAAGAGGAATAGTCGTAACTGATGAGGAAATCGATGCTTACCTCGCAGCAAAATGAATAATCATCAGCTAATAACACCTATACAACATTGTATAGGTGTTTTTTTATGTTATCGCACTTACCACTAATTGACTGCGCAGTTTGGTATAATTAATGTTGAATCAACATTAATATAGTACATACATACATGTATATATGTACCATTAGCTATCTTTCAAATTAAATTAAGTCCAAGCTTCCTCTTCAACTCTTG
>Ga0265294_10005583_pt1 | contig 15338 bp, 12 predicted proteins | sample MunlanPumphouse3_FD_192504 | JGI IMG/M metagenome (GOLD analysis project Ga0265294, IMG submission 192504) | Groundwater microbial communities from a municipal landfill in Southern Ontario, Canada - Pumphouse #3 | ecosystem: Environmental > Aquatic > Deep subsurface > Groundwater | place... | reverse complement strand
AATAATTACAAAATGGTTGGCACGCTGACAATTCCAAGCAGCATAACGAAAATCGGAAGCACGGCATTCTATAGCTGCGACTATCTTTCCGGATCGCTTACAATCCCAGGGACAGTCAAAGAAATTGAATACGGTGCTTTCCAGGACTGTGACGGATTTGAAGGCAACCTGACTATCTCAGAAGGTGTAGAGACAATCGGAAGCCAGGCTTTCTATGATATTGAGAATTTCAACGGCACACTTTCCATTCCATCAACAGTCACAAGCATCGGAAAAAGTGCATTCAGCGATACATTCTTCAAGAAGATCACAGTAGCTGATGCAAACACCCCTTACAAATCAGTCGACGATGTGCTTATGTCCAAAGACGGAAAGACATTGATCAGGGCTGCCACTGGCAAGAGTTTTGAAAACTACTCTGTGCCTTCAGGCGTGACGGAAATCACAGATTCCGCTTTCCAAGAGGCAAAAGGCCTGAAAGGAACACTCACAATCCCTAAAGGCGTTGAGAAGATCGGAAACTCTGCTTTCGCTGGATGCAACAACCTCACAGGAACGCTTTGATTCCTGACAGCGTCACGCAGATAGGAAAATTCGCATTCTACCGATGCACAGGATTCACATCAATCAGCTACAAAAGCGGCACTGCAATAGAACAAGACGCATTTGAAGGCTGCGTTACACCTACAGCAATATAGTCAGTATTCGACCTTTATATCCGATTTCTTCACATTGTACTGAGCGCAGAATCTCAGAAGCTCATCATCGCTTCTGATCAGGCATACGCTGACAAAATGCCCGGTCGCCTTCTCGCAGAAGCCCGCAGTCCTCTCTGAATTGCAGATGCTGCACCTCAGAACCGGGTCGAACAGCTCAGGATCAAAGCTTGACTCAATCTTCTTCTTTCTATGGACAAACATCACTGCCTCGCTTTTCTTCATGATAAGGCGAAGCAGTCGGGTTTGTCCATATCAAAAGAAAAAGAGCCATGAAATGACAAATCAGACCATCGTTTGAAAACTCCTCAGCAAAAAACGAATTCTGCCGATATATAGTATGAAGGAGAAACCATGGATATCCAGACACTCATGAAGACTGAAGCGCTCAGCAGATTCGGAATCGCATCAATCAAGCCGTACCAGAACCTTGTCATCCAGACAATCCTCGAAAGGGCAATCTACGGCACCAAGAACCCAGGGCAGCTTGTGGTATTCCCAACAGGATACGGCAAGAGCCTGTGCTTCATGCTGCCAGCATCGATCCTGCGTGGGGTGACGGTGATAGTCTACCCTCTTCTTGCGCTGATGAGCGACCAGAAGAAGCACATGGACCGCATCGGGCTTCAATCAGAGCTGCTCTGCGGAGGACAGAGCCATGAGCAGCGAAGTTCCATCTGGGACAGGCTTCAGTCAGGACAGAGCAAGATTGTAATCACCAACCCTGAGACACTATGCACCCAGTCGGTGATTTCTCACCTCCGGACCCTGAAGCTCGAGCTCTTCACTGTGGACGAAGCCCACGTCGTGTGCGAATGGGGCCAGACGTTCCGGCCAGCGTATCTTCAGCTGATGTCGGCAATCAGGATCCTTCAGCCATCCCAGGTGCTTGCATTCACCGCAACAGCAAGCCCTGCTGTGATCGTGAAGCTGAAGAAATGCCTGTTCGGAGGAAGGCAGCCGCATATGGTGATTGCAGACCCTGACAGAAGCAACATCCACTACAGCACCGTGCGAACGTTCTGCCGGGGACAGACGCTTGACGACATAGCAAGACGCTGCGAACGCCCCGCCCTGGTGTTCTGCCGAACACGGTTCCTCACTGAAAAGGTGTTCTTCAAGCTCAAGCGGCATAATCCAGATTCAGACATGAGGTATTACCATGCAGGACTGGACCGGAGCGAACGTGCAAGCGTCGAGAGATGGTTCGAGCAATCAAATGACGGAATCCTCGTTGCAACCTGCGCATACGGGCTTGGAATGGACAAGAGCAACATCAGGACGGTGATTCACTACAGCATTCCCGACACCGTCGAGGAGTTTCTGCAGGAATCAGGAAGAGCAGGACGCGATTCAAAGCAGAGCCAGTCGATAGTCATGGTTCCCTATTCTGCAATCACGGACAGCTTCACAGAACCCAATCAGAGACGTCGCAGCCTTCTTCGGGTTTTTGCAGACCAGAATGGATGCCTTCGAAGCGGCCTGATGGCTTTGATGGGAAGAGAGATGCAGCAATGCAGCGGATGCGATGTCTGCGATGGGCATGCACAGGAAGTGCCATACGAGATGGAAACAATTCTCAAGGCTGTGCGCCGCTACCCTTTGCGATTCGGAGTCAACGAGCTTGCATGCAGCCTCACCGCAGTCTATCCAAGAGCAGGCAGATCAGGGTTCATCTATGCGAATGCCCTTTCATCATGGACGTTCGAGAGTGCAAGATCATCCATTGCAGCGCTTGTCCGCTTGGGATGGCTCCGAAGCGTGAGGACAGGGCTTCGAAGAAAAGCACTTGTGTGTCCACGAGCCGTGAAGAGGCTCAGATTCGGCCCGCCCGCATCTTGAACAACGCCATCAACGGGGTTATCCTTGGCTATGCGTATCAATGACCTTACACCGTATGTCTATCCGCTGCGATCCGATGTTGCAGCTCTTTACGCCGCAGGATGCATCAGCCAGGCAACTGCACTGATCGATTCTGTCATAGGCAATTCCGACCCGATGGAAAAGCAGCGCCTGATGCTGGAAAAGCAGATGATGGCACTGCGCATTTCGGATTATCCTTACAGCGAAGCCGAAGCCCTCCGCCTGTGGAAGCAGACGGACAGCAGCGCAACTGCCCAGGCTCTTGAAGCGCTTCGAAGCAACGGCACAGTGCCATTTGCACTTGTGGAAGGCAAGATCCACTACCACGCAAGGTTCATCGACACATTGAGCAAGGACACACCGAGCCCGGAGAGGACACGTGATCTGGCTCTTCGTGACAAGATGGCAGCTCTGATCAAATCAAACGGCAAGGCGGGTGCCAGGATCTCAGTGCATATCGGATTCAAAGTCGCACCAGCCTCGGTTCGAAATGGCGAGAAGCTCTGCGCCGAGATACCCATTCCCATCAGATCAGAATACATGCAGTCATTCAAGGTCACATCCAGCAGCCCCGGCTTGATTTCCATCGACAGCCCTGATTCTGCTCTTCGCATGGCGCGGTTCGAATCTGATCCTTCAGAAGAGACATGGATTGAATGCGAGCTTGAGAACATGATTCATTACCACGACTGGGAAAAATCACTTTCAAAGATCCACGGACCTGAAGCACCCTTCATCCCTCAAGCGCCTTACCTTGTCATGACACCTTATCTTGAGCAGCTTGCCCATGATATCTGCGGCTCTGAGGCCAATCCCTTGATGAAGGCCCAGCTGATCTATTCATACATCACAAAGCATCTGAATTATGCCTACATGCCATCGTATCAGACTATTTCCAACCTTGCAGAGTACGGAGCATCGATGCGCCGCGGAGACTGCGGGATCCAGGCCTGCCTGTTCATTATCCTGTGCAGGCTGTCAGGGATCCAAGCGGACTGGGAAGGCGGGATGTACGTCACGCCGGACGGAGTCTCCTGCCACGACTGGGCGGTATTCAGAATCCCGGGCCTTGATGAGCCGTGGTTCGCCGACTGCTCGTTCGGAGGCGGAGCATGGCGTGAAGGCAAGACCGACCGATGGAATTTCTACTTCGGCAATCTCGACCCGATGCGTCTTCCCTGCTGCTCGGTTCTCGCCTGCCCTGACTCACGTCAGAACGGTTTCTGGCGCAACGACCCTACAGACAACCAGAAGCCTGAGGCATGGTACAGCGACAGAGGTCTCGGACGATGCGAGCTCCTGGACACGAGCCGAACTGTTTCCTTCAATCTGATCGACTGACCGTATCAGTTCATATGAGAGTTGACCTTGCTTGATATTATCTGAATAATGAAGAACAAGGGTTTTGCCAGAAGAAAAGGAGATGCCTATGGACATTGCACAGCAGATCGAAAAAGGAAGACTTGACCGGACATTCGCCGAACTGTATGGACGGAATGCAGACCTGCCGGCTCAGCGCAGGCGTTATCTGAAGATCGTCGATGCCGACACCCGCTGGGTATTCTCGACATCCGGACGGACCGAGCTTGCTGGCAACCACACCGACCACAACCTGGGATTCGTCCTTGCCGCATCGATCAACCTGGACACGATTGCAGCCGTGAAGCCCGATTCAGAACCTGTCGTCACAATTGCAAGCGAAGGCTATGAGCCTGTGAAGGTGGACATCACTGACCTTGCTGTTCATGAAGATGAGAAAGGCCGCACTGCAGCTCTTGTCCGCGGAATTGCAAGAAGCTTCGCCGACAGAGGATTTGCTATTTCAGGATTCCATGCCAGAACCACCAGCAGCGTTCTGAAGGGCTCAGGGCTCAGCAGTTCGGCAGCCATTGAAGTGCTCACGGCAACGATCTTCAACCACCTGTTCGCGGCCGACAGCCTCTCCACCACAGTCCTTGCCCAGATAGGCCAGTACGCCGAGAACGTATACTTCGGCAAGCCATGCGGACTGATGGATCAGGTTGCATGCGCAAATGGAGGCATCGTATCAATTGATTTCGCCGATCCGGCCAAGCCAAGGGTCAGGACAGTGAACTTTGCATTCGATGACCAGGAACATGGGCACTCACTAGTCGTGGTTGACACCGGCGGCAATCATGCCGACCTTACAGATGAATATGCAGCGATTCCCTCTGAGATGAAGCAGGTCGCCGCTCTGATGGGCTGCTCGACATTGTCAGAAGTCAAGCCTTCGGCATTCTTCAAGAAGCTGCCTGAGCTGAGGAGCCGCCTGAGCAATGACAGAGCCCTCTTGAGAGCAATCCATTTCTTCAATGAAACCCGCAGGGCGCAGGAAATGTACAAGCTTCTCAAGCACAATGAGTTCGAAGCCTATCTCTCGATGGTCAAGGAAAGCGGACGCTCGTCGTTCGAGTATCTTCAGAACGTTTACTGCAATTCAAGCCCCAAGGAGCAGGGACTGAGCCTGGCTCTGGCACTTTCAGATGAGTTTCTTGGAAGCAGCGGAGCATCACGCGTCCACGGCGGCGGCTTCGCAGGCACAATCCAGGCCTATGTTCCAAACCACATCCTGAAGCATTACATCACATTCATGGAGAAGACGTTCGGCAAAGGCAGCTGCACTGTCCTGTCAATAAGGCAGCACAGCACGATGTGCGTCGCCGAAGCCTGAGCTATTCCTCAGGCTTGCTCTTGAGCACAGCAAGGAATGCAGACTGAGGAATCTCGACGTTTCCAGCGAGCTTGAGGCGTTTCTTGCCTTCTTTCTGCTTCTCCAGCAGCTTTCTCTTTCTGGAAATATCTCCGCCGTAGCATTTTGCAATGACATCCTTCCTGAACGGGCTTATAGTCTCGCGGGCGATTATATCGCCGCCGATTGCAGCCTGAATAGGAATCTTGAACTGATGGCGTGGAATCTCATCCCTAAGACGCTCGCAGGCCTGACGTCCATGAGCCTGGGCCTCGCCCTTGAAAACAAGCTGGCTCAGTGCATCAACAGCCTCGCCATTGACAAGAATATCCATCTTCACAAGCTCGGTCCGCCTGTAATCCGTAATCTGGTAATCGAACGAGGCATAGCCGCGGCTGATTGACTTGAGCCTGTCATAGAAGTCGAAGAGGACTTCAGCAAGAGGCATGTCATAGGTAAGAGTCACTCGCTTGGCATCGATATAGTCCATCTTGGTCTGAACTCCGCGCTTCTCTATGCAGAGGTTGATGATTGCTCCGACGTATTCAGTCGGCGTCATTACCTCGGCAAGGATGTAAGGCTCCTCCGAGTATTCGATCCTGGCAGGATCAGGGAACTCCAGAGGATTGTCCACCTCAAGAAGCTCTCCGTTCTTCATATGGATCTTGTAGTTGACCGAAGGACTGGTAAGCACTATCGAAAGCCCGAACTCACGCTCGATTCTCTCCTGAACGACTTCAAGGTGAAGCATTCCCAGGAATCCGCATCTGAAACCCTGTCCCAGTGCAGCGGAAGAATCCTTTTCATAGATCAGAGAAGCATCATTGAGCTTGAGCTTCTCGATTGCCTCAAGCAGCTCCTCGTAGTCGTTGGAATCCACCGGGAACAGCGAGCTGAACACTACAGGCTTGGCTTCCTTGAATCCAGCAAGAGCCTCAGAGGCTGGGTTGTCCTCATCGGTGACAGTATCGCCGACGTTCACATCGCTTACAGCCTTCACCCCGCAGATCATGTACCCTACATCTCCATCATTGAGGATCCGGGTCCTGATCAGATCGAGCTGGAATATCCCAAGCTCGTCCACCTTGTACTCAGCGCCCGTGTGCATGAAACGGATAGTATCGCCTTCCTTCACGGTTCCGTCGAACACGCGGAAATGGACTATGACACCTCGGTAGGCATCATAGTGGCAGTCGAATATGAGAGCCTTGAAAGGATCGTCGCTGCTGCCTGATGGCGGCGGAACCATGCGGACGATGGCCTCAAGCAGATCTGGAACGCCTTCTCCGGTCTTTCCAGACACAAGCACGGCATCATCGCTGTCCAGGCCAAGCTCTGAATCGATCTGTCCCAGAGTTCCCTCTATGTCCGCACTCACGAGGTCTATCTTGTTCACGACAGGAATGACCTCAAGATTATGCTCCATCGCCATGTACAGGTTTGCTAGAGTCTGAGCCTCTACGCCCTGTGTAGCATCCACCAGCAGCACAGCACCTTCGCATGAGCTTATCGCTCTGGAAACCTCATAGGAGAAGTCCACATGACCCGGAGTATCCACCAGGTTGAGCTCATAAAGATGACCGTCCTTCGCAGTGTAAGGGATGGTCACCGCCTGGCTTTTGATTGTGATGCCTCTTTCGCGCTCGATGTCCATGTTGTCCAGGATCTGATCCTGCTTTGCAGCATGAGGGTCGCGAAGGTGAGCCATCTCGATGAACCGGTCGGCAAGAGTGCTCTTGCCGTGGTCGATGTGTGCAATGATACAGAAATTTCTCTTGTACTTTGATTCTACCATAAATTTTCCGTTCTAGATCTCCGCCGGATTCTCAACCTGAGGGAAGCCAAGAAGCTCTCTGACCTGACTGTCGTCGAGCGTCTCTTTCGCAACAAGCTCCTGAGTGAGCTTGTCAAGCTGGTCGCGATGCTCAGACAGGATGTCCTTCACCTCGGCCATGGACTTCTTGATTATCTTGTTGATCTCCTCGTCAATCCTTCGTGCTGTGTCTTCCGAATAATCCTTGTGCTGCGCAATCGAGCGTCCAAGGAACAGAGGCTCATCCTCTTCTCCGTACGAGATGAACCCGATTTCGCTCATGCCCCATTCGGTTACCATCCTGCGGGCGATGTCAGTAGCCTGCTTGATGTCGTTGCTCGTGCCTGTGGTCGTCTCTCCATACACAAGTTCCTCTGCGACATAGCCGCCCATGCAGACCTTGATGTGGTCTTCCAGCCGGCTGCGTGTCAAGGTGGTCGTGTCGTTGATCGGCAGGCTCATCGTCATGCCAAGTGCTCTTCCGTGCGGGATGATCGTCACCTTGTGCAGCGGATCCAGATGCTTGAGATAGTAATACAGAAGCGTGTGCCCTGCCTCATGGTAGGCTGTGGCAGTCTTCTCTTCAGGAGTCATAACCCTGGACTTGCGTGCGACTCCGAATGCGACCTTGTCCCTTGCTTCCTCGAAATTGTTCATGGAAACAGTGCGCTTGCCTTCTCTGGCAGCGTAAAGCGCAGCTTCATTGACGATATTGGCAAGATCGGCTCCGCTGGCGCCTGGAGTTGCTCTGGCGACCTTGGAAAGATCCACATCTGAATCAAGCTTAACCTTGCGGCAATGAATCTTGAGAATATCCTCGCGTTCCTTGATATCAGGAAGATCGACAGTGACCTGGCGGTCAAATCGCCCTGGCCTGAGAAGCGCAGGATCAAGAACATCAGGGCGGTTTGTGGCCGCCATGACTATGACTCCAAGATCAGGCGAGAAGCCGTCCATCTCAACAAGCATCTGGTTGAGAGTCTGCTCACGCTCGTCATGACCGCCGCCAAGACCGCTTCCGCGGCTTCGCCCGACGGCATCAAGCTCATCGATGAATATGATGCATGGAGCATGCTTGCGTCCCTGCTCGAACAGATCCCTTACACGGGCTGCGCCCATTCCGACGAACATCTCGACGAAATCAGAACCGCTGGTATGGAAGAACGAGACCTTCGCCTCTCCTGCTACTGCTCTTGCAAGCAGAGTCTTTCCGGTTCCAGGAGGCCCGACAAGCAGCACGCCACGCGGCATCCTTGCTCCGACATCCTTGAACTTGGCAGGGTTCTTCAGGAAGTCAACGATCTCCTGAAGCTCATATTTGGCCTCTTTCTGGCCGGCAACATCATCGAATGTGATCTTGATGTCAGTATCTGTGTATTCCTTGGCATTGCTCTTGCCATAGTTCATCAGCTGACCGTTGCCCCTTGTCTGCTTGATGAGAGACACTGCAAGGAAGATGAAGATCACCCAAGGAACCATCTGCAGGATGAGCGAGAGGATCGAGACGTCGGCATCGGCGCCCATCACGTTCACGCCCTTGTCCTCCAGTTTCTGGAGCAGGTTGGAATCAGGATACGGAATCCTCGTGACGCCCTTTACGGCAGTCCCGTTGTATGACGAGCCGGAGATCGTGAACTCGATCCTCTGCTCGTTCTTGATGACGGCTGTGCTGACCATCCCCTGATCGAGGTAATCAAGGAACGTCGTATACGAAACTTCAGTCGCCTGGGTTCCGCCTGAGAAAAGCGAGATCAGCAGCACGGCAATAAGAGTAACGAAGAAGATAAGCGCAATGCTGTTCTTCTTCTTTCCAGGCCCGAACGGACCGTTTCCTCCCTTCTGGCTGTCGAATCCATGGAAGAAATCATTGTCCTTCTTCCTGTTGCCTGAACTGTCGTCATTGAACTGCCTCGACATCTTCTCGAATTCAGGATCACGCTTGCTGGAAGCTGTATCAGGCTTGCTTGAAGCTGAATCAGGCTTGCTTGAAGCTGTATCAGGCTTTGAGCCAGTCTGAGGATTATCTTTATTCTCCGGATTTGTGTCCGGATTGACATTATTGTTCTTATTATCTTCGCTCACTGTACTATTCCTTATTCCACAATATATAAACTTAACACGTTTGGGGCAAGGGTGCACCTGCATTTTCTGGCAATCCGGTCACGCCCTCCGAAGGCCTTTCCCATCACGGCAATCACACCGCTTTCATCACAGATCAATGGCACCAAACCACGATCAGGCCTAGGAATTCCCATTTCCTGCATCAATTCAAGCACTGATTTGCGCCCGCCTTTGAGAGTGATGAAGTCACCGTCCCTTGCCTGCCTGACGCACATGCGGCCATCTGTTGTATGTGGATAAATGTAGATTTCCCTTCCATCGGGGTTCGCCTGCAAATCATTGCAGTCACCGCGCAGAAGCACGTGCGATCCCGGAAGTTCAATCCGCTGTCCGCTTCTGCTCATGTCAAGCTCGAAGCTCCATGGCGGAACCAAAGCCTCGCGGCGGACGAAAAGCCTTCCTCGTATAATTGAAACCCAGACACCGCTGCCTGCAATATTGATGCTTCTTCCTTCATCCACGGCTTCAAGAATCCGCTCCATCATGCTGCGTCCAAGCGGGACGAAATCATCTTCAAGCGCCTTGTCCCAGATCTGGTACACAAGGGCCTTCTTCTGAAGCGTCCCCAGTCCTTTGAACAGCCCAAGCTCAGCTCCATCTGAAATGTCAAATTCAGGAAGCGACAGCTCCTGCATCTCCTCGGAGAAACGCAGAATAGCCTGCCTGCATCCCGGGAACACGCTGCTGACTGCCGGCATGATCTGATGCCTTATCCTGTTTCTTAGATAGTCATCCGTGCTGTTGGTTGAGTCATCAGACCATCGCATTCCTGCATCGGTGCAAACCTGCTGGAGTTCCTGATGAGTGCATCCAAGCACCGGGCGGATGATGCAGAGCGACTGCTCCCTTATCCCTGCAAGGCTTGCAACGGCCTTCCCTGAAAGCAGTCTCATCAGGACAGTCTCCGCCTGGTCGTCTGCATTGTGAGCCGTTGCAATCCACTTGAGCCCGGAATTGCATCTTGCGCTTTCCAGAGCCTGATACCTCAGCACTCTGGCAGCCTCTTCGGTTCCGCAGCCACGCTGACGGGAAAGCGATGAAACAGCCTCGCTTTCCAGCGTACAGACATTGAACTTCACTCCAAGGCTCTGGCAATTCTGACGATTGAGTGCAATCTCCTGCTCAAGTTCTGCTCTGCTTCTGATTCCATGATCCACGTATGCAGCAGCAACGTTATCTGCCCCGACCGTCTTGCAAAGAGCAATCAGCAGGCCAAGCGAATCCGCACCGCCTGAGAATGCGGCAAGCACTCCGCCCTGGCGGTTTTCCATGAATTCACTGACCTTCTCGAAAACGCTGCTCATATCTTCTGCTTCTTGTTGAACTCGAACTGCACATCGGTCACGCTGCCGCCCATTGCCAGCATCTCCAGTGCCCGTGAGGCATTCTCAACGCCTTCAATGAACAGCTTCATCTTCTGTTCGTCCGCTGGACGCGACAGGACATGATCAGGAACGCTCACCCCTTCTGCAGGTCGTCCTATTCCGACGAAGACAGCCAGAATCCTGACATCAGGCATATTCTCCTGCAGTGACCTGAGCCCCTTGTGCGTGCTCCGGCTCTGCACCCATCGAACCCTGACCATTCCAGGCTCCAGATCCATGTTGTCGCAAACGGCAACAACGGTATTCCCTTCGTCCTTCAGGTCAAACCAATGAGCAATGACTCCGCTGCTGTTCATGAACGTCAGCGGCTGGACAATCAAAACATCCTGGACAATCCCTGCTGTTCCTTCCTGTGCAGAAAAGGCCTTATAACGACGAAGGCAGCGCTTTCTGGTTTTTCCACCCAAAAACGCTGCCAGCCTGTCGGTAGCCTCAAAACCTGCGTTATGAAGCGTCAGCTCGTATTTCTTACCTGGATTGCCAAGTCCGAATACTGTGAGCTGCATTATACCTCTTGGAAATCGACGTGCTTGATCTGTCCCTTGACCAGGTCTTCCTGAATCTCGCGGATCACGCATTCGTGCACTGCTCCATCAAGTGTCACCTGGACCTTGCTTCCTTTGTCAGCCTTTCTGAGAACGAAGCTGAATGCATGTGCACAAAAGCTTATGTGCTTCACATCGCCCTTTCCGTACATGACTCCTGGAATCCTTCCAGTCTTGAGAAGGCGTCTTGTTCCAGCGCTGCCGAAATCTTCAGTTCTCTCAGTTGCTTCAATGATCTGTTCTGCCATAATTGAATCTCCTACTCTCATTGGCATCAATCTGCCAATTACCATTAAATCTGCGGCCGAAAAGCCACTTGTCCACTATAAATTTTTCCATGGTTCATGTCAATTCTCCATCTACGACCGAATTCAGATACATCCCATGAAATCGGCATGACCTTCGGCATGACCTTTTCGTAGGTTCGAAGACCTTTCGAGACCTTCAGGCTAGATTTTTTGGACAATTATCAGGTCAAGACATGATGCCACCGGAAATCGTTTTGGCAAATTTCAACAATAATCAAGAAACGCCGCTATATAGGTTAGAAACAAAAATGAAAAGGAGTTTTATGGGTTTTCTAACAGTCGATGGAAAGAAAGAGACAAACACCAGATTCAATGGAGCGGACCAGCACCTGATAAGAGGATCATCGGGCTTTTCCAACGGAGAAGTATCAGGACTGTACAAGGACTGCGTCGATCGGGCATCTGACCTGACAGGAGTCATTGTCATCTATGACATTGTGATGCCAAATCACATGCATCAGATGCTCTCATGCGAATGCTGCGAAGCAATGACAGAGTTCTACATGAGGACAAACACCAGGTTCGCAAAGAACGCAATCAAAATCACAGATCGGACAACGGGAAAGCTATTGTTTCCGGAGAAGAAAGTATTCATGAGCGGACCGATGATAACCCCTCAGATGGGACTGGAACAATTCCTCTGCACAATCTCGTACTATTATCACAACGGGGATCGGCTGAAGGAAATAGAATTCGGCGGCGGAGAATACCGCAAATCAGCCGCATGGGAATACGAAAAGGGAATACGGACGATAGACAACGACCCACTGTTGATGATGCTCAAGATGACCTGGCCCGAGCTGTCGAAGATGATGAACCTCCCTCTGCGTGAAAGAATGAAAGCCATCCATGAATTCGCCGCCAGGCAGGATAAGAAAACAATAAACAGGCTCTTCAAGATAGACCCAGGCAAGCCTTTCACTTCGAGTCCGGGACGCCAGGCGAAAGATGCAATGAACAGCTTTCTCAAGCTGATTGAAGACAACAAGCTCAGATGAATGAAAAAGCCCCTCGCAGGAAATTCCGGAGAGGGGCAAATCTTATTCAGGGCGGGCAGGACTCGAACCTGCGATGCCGGCACCAAAAACCAGAGCCTTAACCACTTGGCTACCGCCCTAAAATCAACAGATGAAATATACAGGCAAAAGCATTGATTTGTCCAGCATAATGCACCTACAGCAGAAGAACTGGAAGGGATTGGCCAGAAAAATCAGAAGCAAAAGGCGGAAAAACCGAATTAAGAAGAATCCCGGCACTTCCGCTTCCGGTAAGCGAGTAGAAGCTGTTTCTGGGAACACGGACCGCAGGAGGGGCGACAATGCGGGCGAAATCATTGGCAAAGCGCCATGTCCCGACAGGAGAGCCGTACATCTTCAGAAGCTCGGAGCAGTCCATCACACGGGTGCATAGCCCAAGAGCATCAAGGTTCCCATAGGCATCCTTCGTCCCGACTTTCTGGTCAGGAACAAGAATGTAACCGAAGAAATTCTTAGGCGCAGCGATGGGTGTAATGATGTCCCCTATTCCCTCGACGACAGCCGCATGAGAGCCAGAAAGGAAGAACGGGACATCGGCACCAACCTTGAGCGCGCAGTCCGTAAGATAATCCTGATCGGCTTCCTTGGAGAAGAGATGGTTGAGAATCACAAGGACAAGAGCAGCATCGCTCGAAGCGCCGCCGAGACCCGTACCAGAAGGAATGCGCTTGTTTATCGCAATCTCGACACGCACGGGAATGCCGAAGCGGCTGCACCAGAAATTCACAGCGCGGGTCATCGTATCCTTGCCATTCTCTGCGATTCCTTCGAGACCGGCGACCTTCACAGAAGGCTCCTGAATCGAGGGATCGTCATAGCAGACCTTGAGCATGAGCTCGTCGGCAAGACTTGTCTTCTGGAAAATGGAAATCAGCTCATGATAGCCGTCTGCCCGCTTTCTGAAGACATTGAGGTGAAGATTCACTTTGGCAGGAGCCCTGCCTAACTCGGTAACGCATTTCATACTGATGAATATAACGATTAATCAGCAAAGAGCAAAGCCTTCAATCCCAAACACCAAGCTCTGCAAGGGAAGCAGAGGCAGCCTCCGCCCATCCCCGGTTTGCAGCAGGAGAGGCCGGACTCGGATGGATTATGGATGAGACGATGCAGCCCTCCGGGGCAACGGATTCTAGCTTACGGCGGGCGAACTGCCCAATTCCGATGAGGACAGTACATCCAATCTCCAGGATTGCCTTTCGAAGATACTCATCGCAGAGGTCAGACAAGGCACGCTGCTCAGAAGCAGCAAGCTTGTCAGGAGTAATGTTGCGAGCTGTCCTGCCCTTGTCCAGAAAAGCAAGCGGACAGTAGTTCATCACGCAGAAATCCTTGAAGAAATCCATGCAGTCAGGAAAGCGCGACTGAACGAGCCCCCAGAACCGAAGACCGCTGACCTCAGTGCGCGGGCAGTCGAATCCCAGAATCTGACGAGCCGGATGCTCAATGGCCGGATGATCAACGGGGTTGCAGATATGAAGATAATCCCGGACCATAGGCACGGCGCCGAAAGGGACACCCGTCTGAACCATACCGAAAGGACCTGGATTCATGCCTAGGAACATAGTGCGCGCACCATGACGGACGCAGCGAGAAAGGTACTCGCTGTGATTCGCACGGGCATAATCGAGAGGATTGTAGATCACGCCGTCGAAGCTGAACGGCAGCCGGTCAAGATCTGAAGCAAGCTGCCATGTCAGTTGCTCTAGCATCGATGATACTCCTTGACAGCAAAGGCTTTGCGGATAATCTCCTTACCTTCGGCAAGAGAGGAAATCTGACCGAGGGCAAGCTCCTGAACAAGGATGTTTCCAAGAGCGGTGGCCTCGACGGGACCTGCGTACACGGCAAGCCCTGTCTCGTCGGCTGCCCACTGATCGAGAATCTGATTCTTGCATCCTCCTCCGATGATCGAAAGCGAATCGAACTTCTTGCCAAGAAGCTTCTCAAGCTGGACAATGGCAGTCTTGTATGTAACGGCAAGGCCGCGGTAGATTGCAACCATGAACTCCGGCTTCGAAGAAGGAAGCGCCTGAGAAGTCTCCTTCAGATAGGCCCTGATCCTGTCTTCCATGAGATTGCCAGGAGCATTCGGCTTCAGGAACCTAGGATCAGTGCAGTTGATCGCGCCATGATAGTGCTTAGAAGCCTCCAGCGTGAGATCATCGAGCTCCTTCCATGAAGGAAGCGGCCCCTCTGTCTCCCAGTGGCGCAGGCACTCCTGCTGAATCCACATGCCCATGATGTTCTCAAGAAGACGCACCTGACCGTCGGAAGCGATTTCATTGGTGAACCCGCTGTCGCAGAACTGCTTTGACAGCCTGGGAGCCTTCTCGACAGACCCAAGCAGCGACCATGTGCCGCTTGAGAGGAACAGATTGTTCTCACCCGGCTTTGCAGGGACGGCAGCAACAGCAGAAGCAGTATCATGAGCGGCGATAGCAATCACCTTTGCATCAGGACCTGCTCCGATTTCCGAAGCAATCTCAGGGCAGAGCGGCCCGAGCACAGTCCCGCTGGGGACAATCGGCCCGAAGATCGAGCGCGGGAAGCCCACGGCATCGATCAGATCCCAGGCCCAGTCCTTCGCAACCGGATCGTAAAGCTGGGTCGTCGAAGCATGGGTGAGCTCGTTTGCCATGACGCCTGAGAGCCAGTAGCAGATCAGGTCGGGGAACGAAAGATAACGAGAAGCAGCGGCGAAGGCTTCAGGATGGAACTTGCGGTGAGCATAGAGCTGGTAGATTGTGTCGAAGCACTGGAAAGCGATTCCAGTTCGGCCATAAACCTTCTCACGGCCGCCGAAAAGGGCGCATACCTCATCGATCACGCCGTCAGTG